>Ga0164241_10002746_pt1 | contig 18587 bp, 17 predicted proteins | sample OricomyardsoilBY_FD_108780 | JGI IMG/M metagenome (GOLD analysis project Ga0164241, IMG submission 108780) | Backyard soil microbial communities from Emeryville, California, USA - Original compost - Back yard soil (BY) | ecosystem: Environmental > Terrestrial > Soil > Unclassified | place: USA...
GCTGAACCAGCAGGCAATCCGCGATAAATCGGTTGCCGACATGAAAGCCACGGGTGCGGTCTTGGGGACCGAACGCACAGAGCACTACTTCCACACATCAGGCGACGGCTCGTATACGATCACTGATAACGACTATTACAGTGACGGTGGAGCGGATAGCTTCAATTTTGTCGGATTGCTTAAAGCCGATATCGAGTTTAGCAGGAGCGCAGGTAATGATCTGAACTTGAGCTTGGCCAATGGTGAGGACGTCATCGTCAAGAACTTCTTCAATTCGTCGCATGATTACGTCATCGAAAACTTCATATTCGATGACGGAACGGCGGTGACGGCTGCACAACTGTTTTCCGCTCCGGTTTCGAACGGATTGCTCATGGTCTGAAGAATTGCAAAAAAAACGCGACACTGGCCCGGCGCGGTTACGCGAAATTGCAGTTACCTGGAATTTAGCGGGTGCTGTCAGACGAATGCGAACCAGTCTCCGTTTGCCCAATCCCGTCTGGTATCAGGCCGCGAGAAGGCTGCGCCACTCTGTAAGTGCGGCGGTCTGGTTGGCCTCGTAGCTTGGTCGAGACGAGAGACTGCGTCCCTGGTTGACGTGATTTTGGCCGAAACTGATCCTAATTTCGGTCAGCGTCGGCGCGCCAGCGACTTCGCTCTTGGCTAGGTGCCAGCATGTGGCGGCGCCAGGTTGTAGGATTTTGCAGATCACGTTCCAAATCGCGAGCATCAGCGTGAGGACCCGCGCTTCAAATGCCCAAGATATCTCAGATCAACTGCTGGCATTAGTGACAGATAATCGCTATCTGGTCGCAGAGAGATAGTCCGCAGAGACGTAACCTTTGAGATGAGGCGACGCAGTCAATGTGACTTGGCACCAAAGCTGTCCCACTTCCGTCACGCAGCTGTGGCGCGTCAGTTGGGTTCCATCTGGCAAGCCCACGATCACTTTGTAGCCCAGCCCCGGCCCTGCACGCAGCTTCAAAAGCTCGTCCGGCCCGGCACCCTTGACCACCGTCGTGCCGCTGACCATCTCGGCACAGTTGGCAAGCAGCGTCAGAGCAAGGAGAACCGGCAAAGCGAGATAACGCCTTCCTTGACCTCGAAAGTTTTGCGTTCTTTAGACCAACAGCAGAGCAGATCAAAGTACGCTATTCGCTGAGTTGGGGTTCTGCCACGTTGACCAAGCATTGAGATGGCTCACACAGAGATCGGTCAGTTGTCAAAATATGCTTCATTGACATGCCGTTTGGCCCTGGCCAGGTCACCCCAGGCGCTCACCCGACCTGCGATACTCCTGAATATTTTGCCAGATTGGTACATGACTGAGTAACCTGCGGGGAAATAAGGATCTGTCAGCTGTGTGCAACCTCTACTCCCAGACCAAAAGCCAGGACGCGATGCGGACTCTTTTCGACGATTTGCTCGAAGACGATCCGCCCTATCTGGATGAGACCGGCAACTTGCCGTTGTTGCCAGGGATTTATCCTGACTATTCCGCGCCGATCCTGCGGCGAAAGGACACCTCGCTGCAGCTGAGCATGGCGCGCTGGGGAATGCCAACGCCGCCGCAATTTCTAGTCGGAAAGCGCACTGATCCGGGTGTGACCAATATCCGCAATACCGCTTCGCCGCATTGGCGGAACTGGCTGCGAGTTGAGCATCGTTGCCTCGTTCCGTTTACAAGTTTTTCGGAGTTTGACACGCGAGCGGGTGCGCCACGCAATCATCCGATCTGGTTTGCCTTGGACGACGACCGGCCATTGGCATGTTTTGCCGGAATCTGGACCGAATGGACATCGGTGCGGAAGGTGAAGGAGGGCGAAGTCACCGCAACACTTTTCGGATTTCTGACTTGCGAACCCAATCGCGAGGTGGAACGTATTCATCCCAAGGCAATGCCGGTGATCCTGACCCGGCCTGACGAATGGCGGCGCTGGTTGACCGCGCCCATCGCCCAGGCTTTGGAATTGCAACGGCCTTTGCCCGATGGTGAATTGATGATTGTCCAAGAAGGTGGCCGCGAAGATGCTGCGTGATCTCAGATCAAGGATGGTCCCTGCTGATCCCCTGACCTTGGCTGCTGCCCGCGTGCATGAAGCGGCGGGCAGGGGGCGACGCGCCTTCGCGCAGTTTCAGGCAATGCAACATGCGGGACCAATTATCTGGATTGTGCCCTCTCACATCCACGAACTGCCGATGCTGATGGGTCTTCCGAATGGGGTCGGCGAGCGCGTTACATTGCTGCGTCCGGTTGGCGAAGGTGATTTGCTGTGGTGCATCGAAGAAACCCTGCGGTCTGCGGCTGTCGGGCTGGTCATCGCCGAACCGGAGAAATCCCTGTCCCTGACTGCCGGGCGAAGGCTGCAACTTGCCGCTGAGGCGGGGCGCACAACGGGGCTGATGTTGATCCATCAGGACAATGGCAGCAACGCGACTGAGACTCGCTGGGCTTGTGACACTGTGCCCGCCCCGACGGCAGACTCGACTTTTCAGCGCTGGACTCTTACCAAGAACAAACGGGGAACACTCGGGAGTTGGGTTATAAACTGGGATGGCACGTCGGCTGCTTTCAATTTGGTTTCCGAGGCTGGCGAGCGACGTCAGTCTCCGCAAACGTCCACTTGACGGACCCTTTGCGCTGAGCCTGCGGTCGGGCAATTCAGATCATCTGCATTGCGTGAACCCCACCGCCATCGCACGAGGTCTGAGCCGAGGGATGGCACTCGCCGATGCGCGGGCGATTTGTCCCGAACTCACAACCCGCCCGGCGGACCTTGCCCAAGAGACAGCGGCACTCTCAAGTCTGCGGCGATGGGCAAGCCGTTATTCGCCAATGGTTGCGACCGATGGGGCGGACGGTCTGCTCGCGGACATTTCCGGCGTGCCACATCTCTTCGGCGGCGAAGAGGCCCTGCGCGACGATCTGCAGGCCCGGCTTGATCATGCCGGGCTGGCAGCGATGAGCGCGATTGCCGGGACACGCGGTGGCGCGCATGCTTTGGCACGTCATGGCGGCGGTATTGCTGCCGATGGGCGATTGCGGGACGCCATCGGCCATCTTCCGGTGACGGCCCTCAGGGTCGATCACGAGACGGCACAGGCTTTGGCCCGGATGGGACTGGCCACGATTGCCGATCTGATCCCGGTTCCACGTGCACCGCTGGCCAAGCGCTTTGGCCCAGAACTCATGCTGCGCCTTGATCAGGCGCTCGGCGCACAGGCCGAACCGGTGGCCCCTGAAAGCGATCCGCCTCACTTTGGGGTACGAATGACGCTGCCGGAACCGATTGGCCTACGCGAGGACGTGATGGCCGGGTTGATGCGATTGCTCGAGCGACTGTGTGAAACACTGGCTTTGCATCGGCGCGGCGCGCGGCGTGTGCGGCTGGAACTCGGACGCGTTGATCGTGGCAGCGCTCAGATCGAAATCGGGCTCGCCCGACCGATGCGTGATCCAAAGCGTATTGCCGCGCTGTTTGCGAAAGGCGTTGATGAGGTCGATGCAGGCTATGGCATCGACTCGCTCAGGCTGGCTGCGGTGCTGACCGAAGACCTGGCTCCCGAGCAGGTTGGTATTGGCCCTCAGACCCGCACCGACGACGCCTTGGCTGATCTATTCTCCTCCATCGGCAATCGGATTGGGTTTGATCGAGTGCTGCGGCTGTTGCCTGCAGAGAGTTTGATTCCGGAGCGCAGCTTTCTGTTGGCCCCAGCCGCCTATTCATCTCCGCAGGCCCGGCCCAAACGCCCACCGCCGCGCCGTCCGATGACGCTGTTTCCCGCTGAAATGGCCACATCGGTCTCCGGCATGCCACCGGCGAGCTTTCGCTGGCGACGGATGCGATTCACCACGCTCCGCGCGAATGGACCCGAGCGGATTTCTCCGGAATGGTGGTTTGACGATCCGAATTGGCGGAGCGGCTTGCGGGACTACTGGCGCATTGAGACGCAGGAAGGTCCACGTCTCTGGCTGTTTGTGACGCCGCAGGCCGAAACAGGGCCGCAGTGGTACGTGCAGGGAGAGTTTGCATGACCGCTTATGCCGAACTTTGCGTGACCTCGAATTTCACCTTCCTGACCGGCGCGTCACATCCGGAAGAACTGGTCACCCGCGCCGCCGAACTTGGCCTCACAGCCATTGCGGTCACCGACCGGAATTCCGTCGCCGGTGTGGTCCGGGCGTTTTCCGCTCTGAAGGAATTGGCGCGGCTGCAAGAGGATGCCCGTGCCTCAGTTACCCTTGCGCAGGACGGTCCCAAGGTGCGCTCGCAGCGCGTGACCGGTCATTCGAGCCGTCAGACCGTGCCGCATTTCACTGGCGATACCGAAACGCCAGTTCTGACCGATATGCCACTTCCTAAGCTGATCGCCGGGTCGCGGCTGGTGCTGACCGATAGTGCTGTTGAGTGGTTGGCCTTGCCGAGCGATCTTGCTGCGTGGTCACGTCTGACGCGGCTGCTCTCGCTTGGCAAACGAAGGGCACCGAAAGGCGATTGCTATTTGCATCAGGCCGACCTGATTGAATGGGGCAAGGGCATGCTCCTGATCGCCCTGCCGCCTGATCCTTTAGAAAACCCCGATTCAAAGACGTCCCGCGCCGATCTGCTGCGCGTGGCCCGCAACTTTCCAGGCCAGTGTTTTCTCGGTGCTGCCCCGCGTTACGACGGGTGTGACCAAACCAGGCTCGACCGCTTGGCCAATCTGGCGCAGGGGGCCAACCTACCAATGGTGGCTGTGGGTGACGTTCTGATGCACCGCTCGTCACGGCGGCCATTGGCAGATGTGCTGACCTGCATGCGGGACGGCTGCACCATCGATAACATCGGCACCAGACGGCTTCCCAATGGGGAGCGCCGTCTGAAGTCAGGTGCTGAGATGGCGCGCCTGTTTCACCGCCATCCTGCCGCACTTCGTCGCACAATCGAAATCGCTGATCGCTGCGCCTTTCGCCTGAGCGACCTGCGCTATCAATATCCTGATGAAGGCCAGAGTAGTGAGCCTGCACAAGACCGCTTGGAACGGCTGAGCCGCGAAGGACTGCGCTGGCGCTATCCTGACGGGCCGCCACCGAAGATCGTTCACCGGGTGGAAAAAGAACTGACGCTGATTGCGGAGGTGGAATACGCCTCCTACTTCCTGACGGTCTTTGACATTGTTCAATTTGCCCGCTCGAAAGGCATCCTCTGTCAGGGACGCGGCTCGGCTGCCAATTCGGTTGTTTGTTACCTGCTTGGCATCACCGAAGTGCCGCCCGAGAGCATCACGCTGATCTTCGAGCGCTTCATTTCCAAGGAACGCGGCGAGCCACCAGACATCGATGTTGATTTCGAGCATGAACGCCGCGAAGAGATCATCCAATGGATTTACGCGCGCTATGGTCGCGAACGCGCGGGCCTGACAGCCACGGTCATCCATTTCCGCTCCCGTGCCGCCATTCGCGAAGTTGGCAAGGTCATGGGTCTGTCACAAGACGTTGTAGCACGTCTGTCAGGGCAAATCTGGGGCTGGTCATCAAATGCACCCGGCGCGGACCGCATGCGCGATGCGGGCCTTGATCCAAGCGACAGCCGCCTTGCCTTGGCCGCCCAATTGATCGGTGAGATCGTGGGGTTTCCCCGGCATTTGTCGCAGCATGTCGGTGGCTTTGTCATCACCAAAGGTCGTCTCGACGAACTCTGTCCCATCGAGAATGCCGCAATGGACGACCGCACGATTATCGAATGGGACAAGGATGATATCGACGCGCTGGGTCTGCTGAAGGTCGATATTCTCGCCTTGGGGATGCTGACCTGCATCCGCAAGGCCTTCAAATTGCTGGGCGACTACGGAGGCCACAAGCTGACGCTCGCCAATGTCCCGCCGGAAGACCCGCCGATCTATGACATGCTCTGTCGGGCGGATGCGATTGGTGTGTTTCAGGTGGAAAGTCGCGCGCAATTGAACTTCCTGCCCCGGATGCGACCACGGGTCTTCTATGATCTGGTCTGTGAAGTTGCGATTGTTCGTCCCGGCCCGATCCAGGGTGGCATGGTTCATCCGTTCATCAACCGGCGCATGGGACGCGAACCGATTGAAGACTTGGGTCCGGTCTTGATGGAGGTTCTGGGCCGCACCTACGGCGTGCCACTGTTTCAGGAACAGGCGATGCAGATCGCCGTCGTCGCAGCAGGCTTCACGCCGTCAGAAGCCGACCGGCTGCGCCGCTCCTTGGCGACCTTCAAGCGTATGGGAACGATTGGCTCGTTCCGGGATCGCTTTGTCTCGGGCATGCTCGCACGGGGTTATGACGCAGACTTCGCGGTCCGCTGCTTTGCACAAATCGAAGGCTTCGGCAGTTATGGTTTTCCCGAAAGCCATGCAGCCAGTTTTGCGCGACTGGTCTATATTTCGGCTTGGCTCAAGTGCCATCATCAGGCAGTTTTTACATGCGCGTTGCTGAACAGTCAGCCAATGGGGTTTTATGCCCCGGCGCAACTGGTTCGCGATGCTCGAAATCACGGTGTCGAAGTCCGTCCGATCTCAGTCAATCACTCGGCATGGGATTGCACACTTGAAACCCGTGCCGACGGGGCGTTGGCGCTGCGTTTGGGGTTTCGTCAGATCAAAGGAATGCGGGAAGAGGATGCAGGCTGGATAGTGGCGGCCCGCGGCAATGGCTACCCCGACGTCGAGAGCCTTTGGCGACGCGCCGGTGTCAATCCTGCCGCGCTGGAACGACTGGCGGAAGCCGACGCCTTTGCGGCTCTCGGCCTGACGCGCCGCGATGCGTTGTGGGCGGCAAGGGCACTGATGGCACCCGCTCCGCTGCCGCTCTTCGGGACCGATGGAGAAGGCGGAAGGGAGCCGGTTGTTACGTTGCCGCAGATGACATTGGGGCAGGAAGTCATCGAGGACTACTTGTCCATCAGGCTTTCGCTGCGCGCCCACCCGATGGAACTGCTGCGGCCCCGGCTGCCCGAAAGCCTGCCAAATCATCGTCTGGCGCAGGCCAACGGACGGGTTATCGTCACTGGACTCGTGATCACCCGTCAGCGGCCCGGAACGGCGTCCGGCGTGATCTTTCTGACCTTGGAGGATGAAACCGGCGTTTCCAATGTCGTGGTTTGGAAAACCGTCTATGAGACGTTTCGGAAGGCTGTCATTGCGGGGCGCCTTGTGCGGGTGACCGGGCGCATCGAGCGCGACGGTCCGGTGACTCACCTGATTGCGGAGCGCGTCGAAGACGTTTCGCCACTGCTTGCAACCTTGGGCCGCCCGGTGATCATCGAAACCAATGACGGTCGAGCTGACGAGACAAAACGCCCGACCGGTGGAAGTGTCAGATCATCAGTACGCCATCCGCGCGAACAGGCCAAGAAGCTGTTTCCGAGCAGGGATTTCCACTGAAGTTAAGCGGCGCTCAACTAGGCTCAGCCAGTTTGATAGTCCCAATCACCTGTGGGGCCTGAGGCGTGAAACCCAATCGCCCGACCAATCGATCAAGCGCGACCTGCAACAACGCGGCTTGTTGATCAGCGTCCGCGTTCAAGGCAGCAACAAATTCTTCCTGGTTCGCGACAAGGCTGGACCGGGGCAGTTCCAGACCCGTTTCCAACAGATTAAAGGCGTTTGAAATGTATTCAGCGGTTGGCAGAAAGAGCTGCCCATCCTGGTCTACTCCAGTGAGTGAGCAGGTCAGATCGTCGAAGCCTGCGAACGCCATGTAGTGACGCTCGATCGCCCAAAGCTCGGGACTCATTTCGTGAATTGGTTCCAAATCTGGATCTGACAAGATCGCACCTCCAAACAAATGGCTCGCCGGGACAGCAGGGAAAACTGCATCTAAGATCTAAAGAGCAGGTAGGTGCTCCGCTTAATCACGTCAATGACTGCAGCAGACTGCGCCTCGGTTGGTGGCAATGCTCGACTTTGACGCTGAATTGCATCAGGTCGGTTTCACCCTTTCCAGCAACGCTTTCACATTCCCGACGCCCCAGACCCCACCGCGCCGTGTCATCATGCCTCGCGCTGTCAGCTCTGCGGCAATCGCGCGGAGTGACACATGCCCCTGCGCGCGGATATCGGCGATGACGGGTGCGAGGTCCGCGGCGTGCCGCGTTGCATTGGCTGAGACAGTCCGCCGCAACGCCTTGCCCTTGTCCGGTGACCGCAACAGGGCGGCAGCGCCATTGGGATTGCCCAGTTTCACACCCCGCGCCTTGGCCACTGCGAGGGCCTCTTTCGTGCGCCGCGAGATCGCTTCACGTTCGGCCTGCGCGACCAGTGCCATAATGCCAACAGTCAGATCATTGGCCTCGGGCATGTCGACGGCAAGGAAGCGCACGCCTGAGTCCCGCAGCGTCAGCAGGAAGGCCGCATTGCGGCTGAGGCGGTCGAGCTTGGCGATGATCAGGGTGGAGCCGGTGACCTTGGCGAGATGCAGGGCTCTGGCCAGTTCCGGGCGATCCGGGTGCTTTCCACTCTCAACCTCGGTGAAGCGCGCCAGCACGGCAGCGCTGCGGGAGAGTGCAAACTGATCGATCATCTGCCGCTGCGCCTCAAGCCCCAATCCAGAGAGACCCTGCCGCGCGGTTGAGACCCGCTCGTAGGCCACAAAGCGTGTCGCTGGTGACACACCGGCCCCAACCGCGCCGCGACGGCCGTTGGCAGGTAGAGAAGGGGGTGGACCACGGTCAACTGTCCGTGCGTTGGCCGGTCTGGTTCTGCCCCCCGGTTTGCCGTCATGCACGGCGCTTGCCACCTCAGTATCCGCTTCGCTTCCCATGCTCTCGCCCCCTGTCCACATCTGCCAAACGTTCGTTTCGCAGGTCTGTACAGCCATGGTCTTGACGGGAAGTGTAGTCAAAGATCGCGGTCGGGCCCGGTGATCAGCACTGCATTGTCGGTGTCGGTGACCGGGTTGCCTTTCTGGTCGTGATAGGTGCCGTCTTTGGCCTCATAGAGCACCCGGAACACCATCGGTGGATTGGCAGGCTCACTTGCGCCGAGGTTGGCCACCACGCGGGCACGCGATGACGGCGTAATGCCAAGCTCGTTCATGAACCGGCTCATCAGTTCCAATTGTTTGTTGGCGACGGTGAGCCACGGCGATTGCTGAATGTAGCCTGACGGCGTTTTGAACAGGGTGGCGCTTTCGGACAGCTTCTCTTCGGCCTCAACCCAGCGTCCCCAGGCCTGGCAATAGGCCGCAAGCACCGCGCGGTCGTTAGTGGTCGCGATCCCCGCTGCATGCAGATCGCCAATGATGCGGTCCCACTCGATGCGCGCGGTCTCTGAGAGATGCGGCGGGCACTCCGGCATGCCGGGCGGGATCACTGGCTCATCGGGATTGTAGCCGCGATTGCCGGGGTTGCCGTCAGCACGACGGACCGCCGTTGGTTTGGGATGACGACCGGGTTTCATCGTGCAAACCGCTCGAAGAGTCGGCGCAGCACATAACTCCGTGCCAGTGAGACCAGCGTAAAGGCCAGCCCGATCCGCAGGTTCTGGCCAAGGTTCGGCACAAAACCGAACAGCGGGAAGAGCACGATCTGCGTGGCCACAGCGAGGACATAGCCCACAACAACATTGCTCACCGCTTCAACCAGCGACAGGGTGCGGGACTGGCTCATCTGGCCTCGTCCTCTGGAGCTTCATACCATGGCACGGGTTGGGGCAGCGGCGGTTCCACCACCCGGTCGACGACCTCCACGATCCGCCGCACAAGCTGGATGGGCTGCAGGCCTGTTTCTTCGCCGGGTAGGTTTGGGTCAAACTCGCCGCGTTCCCGCCAACCGCCCTGGGTCTTGAGGTAGAAGATCATTGAGGCGGTATCACCGGCCCGGGCTTTCTGGATCAGACCTTGCGCAATCGAGCCAATCGCACGGGCTTTCCCCTTTTTGTACCGTTCAGCAATCTCGGGATCGCGCGCAATCATGTTGAAGAACGTCGTGCGACCAATGCCAAAGTAATCTGCAACTTGGTCCGCCGTCAGCACCGCTGCCAAGGTCTCCACCTCACCCATCTGGGAGATGGTCAGCTTGAGCGCGCGCCGTCCCATCACGCAGCCTCTGGACTGACGGAAGCGGCGACAGGCTGGTTCACGTCCGCCAGCCGCTCAGCTGCGATCTCACCAATGCTGCGGCCATCACCGTCGAGAACCGCCACCGCGCCGGTAAACGCCTGCCAGCGCAGCACCGCGACATCAACGTAAGCCGGGTCGAGTTCAACCGCGAAGCAGACCCTTCCGATGGTCTCGGCGGCAATGATCGAGCTCCCCGATCCGCAGAACGGTTCGTAGACCGCCTGGCCGGGGGCGGAGTTGTTCAGCATCGGGCGGCGCATACACTCCACCGGCTTCTGCGTGCCATGCACGGTCTTGGCATCCTGATCGCGCGAGGGGATGCTCCAGAGCGTCGTCTGCTTGCGATCCCCACTCCAATGGCCTTTGGCCTTCTGCCGCACCGCGTAAAAGCAGGGCTCGTGTTGCCAGTGGTAGTCACCCCGCGACAGGACCAAACGCTCCTTGGCCCAGATCACCTGGGCGCGGATGTCAAAGCCGCAGGCGGCAAGGCTGGCCGCAACCGTGGTGCCATGCAGCGCCCCGTGCCAGACATAAGCCACATCACCGGGAAACAGCGCCCAAGCGGCGCGCCAGTCTGCCTGATCGTCGTTTAACACCTTGCCGGTGCGTTTGGTCTCGGACAGACCTGCGCGATTCCTCCATGCCGGATCATAGTTCACGCCGAACGGCGGATCAGTCACGAGCAAATGTGGCCGCACGCCACCGAGCAAGCGGGACACCGTCCCAGCGTCAGTTGCATCGCCACAGATCAGGCGATGGGACCCCAATTGCCAGAGATCACCAAGCCGCGACACCGGTCGGGCAGGGGGCGCGGGCGTCTCTTCCTCACGCGGATCGGGTACCGCGGCGTTCAGCAGCTGATCGAGCTCGCGTGGATCAAACCCAAGACTAGTGAGATCAATATCGAGATCTGCCAGATCACCCAGTTCCAGTGCCAGCAAGTCTTTGTCCCAGCCTGCTTGTTCCGCCAGCTTGTTATCGGCCAGAATGTACGCCCGCTTCTGGCGCTCGCTCAAATGCGCCAGTTCGATCACCGGCACCGCGGTCATCCCCAATGTCTGTGCCGCCAGCACCCGGCCGTGGCCAGCAATGATGCCATTGGCACCATCAACCAGCACTGGATTGGTGAAGCCGAACTCACGGATCGATGCGGCAATCAGCGCGATCTGCGCCGGGGAGTGCGTTCTGGCATTCCGCGCATAAGGCACCAGTGCTGCAACCGGGCGATAGGTCAGCGCCAAAGGCGCGGCGGCGGCGTCGCCTGCTACTGTCGCGCTTCGATGTGTCGCCTTCACCATGCGGGCCTCCGACCCCCCCGGTCCAACAGATCGCTGGCCTGTCCGGGCGGTTATGGGCAGTATATCAGAGGCGCAAGATGTTGATAAGAATGACAATTAATGACAATCATGCAGTTTCGATGACATCCGCGCCACGGGTAGATTGCGCAGCGATGTGGCATTCAGTTTCGAACCCTCGCGGAACGGCTGTCTGAATGACGCAAGTGACACATGTGACAGATAAAATAGAACTTCCCTCACACGCGCGCGTGTGAGCAGGGATTCTGAAAGCCGCGTCACTTGTGTCACATCTGTCATAGCTGGCTTGCTTGACTCGCTCACTCTGAGGTTGTCTTTGTCTCGGAAGCACATTTTTGAGATGGGCAGGCGTGGGACATATTCACTTGGGGCGACTGCCATCTTCAAAGAAGTGGCGGGCAGTTGCTGATCTGATTTCAAACGCGGGGACAGACGTCGCAATCGCTGCAGCGGCGGCGGATGCAGCTGAGAACGATTTTTTATCGGCACCGACCAACCCAACCTTTATCGAAGCCGTTCGTCTGCTTGGGCTGATCCCTCAGGCAGCGAAACAGAACGACTTTATCGCGGCGTTACGTGAGAATGGTATCGATGTTCCAGCGGAGCCGAGCCTGTCAGACCTCGTTTCTGCAACAACCCGGCATCTCGACCAGTTCTCAAAGACCACAAGCGGCACCAACGACTTCAGTGAACTTGCGACCCGCGTTCTTGTCGGCACACTTTCGGCAGAAATCGGAGCCAAGCTGCCGAGCCTGTTCGACCCGATCCCCGCGGAACTCAAATCGCAGACGGCAACATTCACGCGCAGCGACGAGTTCTCACGGCTGGCGCGGACATTCTTTGGATCGCTCGTTCGCGAAACGCTTTCGTATTGGCTCGACCGGACGCTCTCAGCGCAAGTTGGTGCCGACAAACGCTTCAGTTCGCTAGAACAACGCGCGGCCTTTGATGCTTCGCTGCAAACCTATTGCGGTGAGGCCACGCGGATCATCAAGGAATTTGCTGGTGGCTGGTACGGGAAGACGATCTTTCGGGACGGCACCATAACCCCCGAGCGGGCGCGTGTCTTTGCCGGTGTCGCGTTTAAAAAGATCACCGAAGAACTCAAGCGCAAGCGGGCCGACGATGTTTGAGGCACGCGTCACCCAGTTCAAAGCTAACGGAAAACCTGCAAAGCAGCTCGACGTCCGGCTGCGAGGCGATAATCCGAACTTTGACCTCAAGTTTGAGAAGTTGGAGCAATACTTTCTTCGACGGGCATCTCCACGCCAATTCGACTTCCTCGATATAGCCTCAACCGTCTTTGCCGCGGACTGCCAGTTCACGCGCGGTGGAGCCGTTCGGGCAGATTTTGGACAAAACTGGCGTCGGAATCTCAAGTTCAAAATTCCAGTGCGAGATCCGGAGTTCTGGTCGCAGGCTGCGGTCAGAGCCGCTTTGACCGATGCGGTAGAGTTTCTTTGTGAAGACACCGTCAGTTTCGAGTTCACTAAGAATGAAGAAGAAATCTTCCGGCAGGTCTCGTTATTTTCTCTAGTCCCCGAAGCCGAACCTGAAGCCGATTGTGTCGTCCTATTTTCGGGTGGGTTGGATTCTCTCGCTGGAACAATTGAACTCTTGACCAATACATCTAAGCGGTTGTTCCTAGTAACCCACTTCTCTGCGACAAAGCGATTGAAATATCCTGAGCATTTGGCAGAAATACTCCGCGAACGTTTTCCCGGACGTGTCATCTGGCTTCCCGTCACTGCCCGCCTGCACGGCCTGCAAGCGAAAGAATCCACGCAACGCTCCCGCTCACTGCTCTTTTCCGCGCTGGGGGTTGTTGGGGCAGGATACACAAGGGCCAAGGACATCCACTTCTTCGAGAATGGGATTGTCAGTTCGAACTTACCGATTTCATCTCAAGTCGTTGGGACAATGGCGAGCCGCACGACCCACCCGAGAAGCATCAAGCTGCTCGCACAGTTGCTCCATCTCGTTGCGCCGGGTGAAGGGGCGCTTACCAACCCCTATTTATGGAAGACCAAAGCCGAAGTCATTGAGACCCTGAACAAGGCGGGTAGTGCAGATCTCATCAAATGGAGCGTCAGTTGTAGCCATGTGATACAGCAGACGCTGATGCAACCCCATTGCAGTGCATGCAGTCAATGTATGGACCGGCGGTTTGGAGTGCTAGCGGCGGGACTGGCAGGCGAAGAAGACGCCGACATGTATGAGGCGGATGTCCTCACTGGCGAAAGGCTGACAGATCGTTCGCGGTTGCTTGCGTTAGATTGGGTGAAGCACGGCCTGAGCATGGCGGCGCTATCCAACGGAGAATTCTTCGCACGATTTGGTCCGCACCTATCCCGGTTGGTGGAGGGAATCGACGATCGACCGAGTTGGAAGGCTTTCCAAGATCTGATCGAATTGCACCGCAGGCAAGGAACGGCCGTCGCAGCGGTTCTGGAACATGCGATCTCTGCTAATAGCAGCCGCATTCTCGATGCGAGTTTGCCAGAGACATCGCTCCTTCGTGGGATCGTTGCCCAAAAAAATGCGCTCCCAACCCTGGCAGTCGACCTGCGCAAGCCTGAAACCGCGCTTGAACCCTCGCTTGATACTGAGGGTTCGATATTTCCTCTCCAAGTTTCCGTGAGCGGATCTGGAGCAAATTCACTTCTAACAGTGAAAAATCTGGGCGAAGTAGCCGGGATCAACGCCACTCCGGTGCCGGTTCTCATCCCCCGACTTCTGCAAGACCAAGCCCTGAAGCGAGATCCTCTCGATTTCAAGTACACGCCAGGGGCCACAATGGCGGAATTGCTGGTGACATCTAAGGAAAATGCGCGGCAGAGGATTAAGCGCCTCAGAGAAGATTTGGCGCAGTTCTATGAAGCTCTTGAAGGTGAACAACCGGCAGAGCCGATCCTCATTCAATCAGCGGCGCGAGCGTATCGAATCGACCCCGAAGCTGAGGTCATAAACTGGGATGGATCTGAGCATTAAGGCCTAGCTCTTGCATCGCGTGTCACGCTCAAGTTGATCTTGTCACGCTAAACGCTGTTGACAGGGTGGTTTTTCAGGGTCGGCACAGATCAAGCTTGTCACGCTATAGTCGTGTTTGTCACGCTGCCTTTGGTGAGACATTTTCCGTGTTTTCGTATCGTCGCCATGCAGACCAAATGCGCTGCATGAGGGACTTCGAATGGCAGTCGAACGCGAAAATCAACACGAAACCTCATCCGCATTTTTCGGCGAGGCCGACCTCGCGCTGCGCTGGCAAGTGTCGCGACGCACGATCCAGCGTTGGCGGACCGCCGGGACCTTACCTCGTTCTGTCCGGATCGGCCGAAAGGTTCTCTACGACCGAATTACCATCGAGACTTTCGAAGCCTTGAAGATGGCGCTGGAGGCTGCACCATGACTGGGCAGTCCACACACCCGCAGCCTAATCAGGAGATGATCCGCCAACATCTCGAGGTGTTGTTCGGCGGATGCGCGGGCTTTGTGCCTGTCCGTGTTCTGAAGGAGAAGAACGGCATTGACGCAAGGGGATTTAACCCATTTGTGCCATGTCAGAAGGATTTCATCGACCGCGTTGTTGGGCACGCTGAGAAAGCTGCCGAACGTCGGCTTGCCTGTTTTGTCGTTCCAGGCACCGTAGCCAACTCAGGCCGCGCCAAAGCTGAAGATATCGTGCAAATCGCGACAGTGCTCGTCGATCTCGACTCGGGGGACATCGCTGCCGCGCGCAGACTTCTTGAGGCGTATCTGGGAGAGCCGACCCTTGTCATTGCTTCCGGCGGTTTGACTGACGACGGTCAGGAACGGCTGCATCTCTACTGGCGACTGAACGAGGTTGCTGCAGGTGAGGACCTCGTCCGGCTCTGCGCACTCCGGGGCGATTTGGCGGCCAAGGTTGGCGGCGATCCCAGTTTCGCCAGTGCTCATCAGCCGATCCGGCTGGCAGGCTCGATTTACGGCAAGGGCGGCGTCCGCCGGTTGGTGCGGATCATTGCTCAATCAGATACGGCCTATGCCCTCGGAGCCCTGTGCAAAGCCGCTTCCGAAATGCCGCAGCTTCCGGGTGTTCCCCAGATTGACACTGGGATCAAGCGTCGGAAGGGACCGCGCGTCGCGGATCTACAGATCAAGACGATACATGAGGGGGGTGTCGATGAAGTCACACGGTTTCAGGCGATCGGCAAAGTTTGCGGTCATTGGATTAATCTTGCGCGCAGCGGTCGGATAAGTCTGAGCGAGGCTTGGCTGCACGTCCTCGAACACAACGCTGCAAACATTTCGCCGCCTTGGGATGAGGCGCGGCTGCGCGAGAGCTTTGATGCAATTCTCAAACGCGACATTGAGAAACACGGCCCGATGCCCGAGGTGGACCTTGACGACACTCCAAATGACGGCACCTCGAGCGACGGAGACGATCATGGGTCTTATGTGCCACCGAGTCCGCCGGAGCCGTTCAGCGAAGACGACATCGCAGACCGCTTTGCGGCGCGCTATCGCAACCGCTTGAGATTTGTCGCGGCGCGCGGACGCTGGATGAGGTGGAACGGCAAAGTCTGGGTCGCGGACGAAACTGCCAAAACACTGGAACTGGTTCGCCGAATGGCGCGGGCTGCGGCCGCGATGATTGACGACAGGACGATGTCACGCCGCCTCTGCAGTGAGAAACTCTATCGGTCCGTCGAGAAGATTGCCCGATCAGACCCGCGCATGGCAGAGGCCGCTACTGTCTGGGATCGCGGTGACATGGTGATCAATACGCCAAGCGGGCTGCTTGATCTTGAGACGGGGTATCTGCGCGAGGCCGCACCGGCCGACCTTGTTACACGCATGGCAGGTGCGTCGCCCGGCGGAGAATGCCCGCGTTGGGACCGCTTCCTGATGGAAGTTACAGGCGACGATGCGGAAATGGTCGCTTACCTGCAACGCGTGGCGGGCTACTGCCTGACGGGATCGATGAAGGAACAGGTGTTCTTCTTCCTTCAAGGCAGCGGTGCGAACGGCAAGAGCATCTTCATCTCCGTTCTGACTGCAATCTTGGGTGATTACGCAGCGTCCGCGCCACTTGGTACCTTTGCATCTGTCTATGGGGACAAACACCCCACCGATCTCGCAGGGATTGCCAGCGCGCGGGCCGTGTTTGTCACCGAAACGGAAGCCGGAAAGCCGTGGGCTGAGAGCCGCATCAAGGCAATCACCGGTGGTGACAAGCTCAGCGTCAGGTTCCTTTACAAAGACTTTTTCGAGGTGCAGCCGAGCTTCAAGATTGTCGTCGCCGGAAATGCCAGGCCGCGCTTGGTCGGCGTTGGTGAGGCCATGAAACGTCGGCTTCATCTGATACCGTTCAACGTCACCATCCCGCCGGAGCAACGTGACAAGGACCTGCTTCAAACGCTGCTTAACGAGCGCAACGGTATATTTGCTTGGGCGCTGAAAGGCTGCGCGCAGTGGCAAAGGATTGGTTTGGCACCACCTGAGACCGTGTTGTCGGCAGCGGTTGGGTACTTCCAGGACGAGGATATCGTCGGTCAATGGATCGAAGAATGCTGCGCGACCGGACCACAGTTCAGAGCGCCGTCGCTGCAGCTTTATAAGGCTTGGAGTGAATGGGCCGATGCGCGAGGATATCCGGTGGGGACACAGCGTGCATTGGGCGAGGAACTCCGCACGCGGGGCTACATTCAGTACCGCACAGGCCGTGAGCGTGGGTGGCAGGGATTGCGACCGCTTATCCGAGATCCCCTGGCGAGTGCCGAGGCCGCATGAAACTCCCCAATCCGCTCTCCCCCTCGGCGATGTCCGCATTGGAACGTCGCCGTGCACTGTGCGCGATCCTGGCGCGCGGTGTCCTGCGGTTGGCGCAGTCAAGCGAACTATCTGCTGACGCGGGAGAAAGTTCGCTACACATTCCAACTGGTCAGAGCGGTGATGCAACTCCAACAAACGGAGAGTTGCATGAGTAAACCTGACCCCATCCCAACCCGCCTTGCCGCGTTGAAGACGACGCCGACATCGGAACTGAAGCAGCAGTGGCGCGAGTTGTTTGACGCTGAACCGCCGGTGTTCAATCGGAAGTATCTGGAGAGCCGGTTGGCTTACCGGATTCAGGAACTGGCCTATGGCGGGTTGACGCGTGAGACGGTCAAACGACTAGAACGGCTGGGCGAGGAGTTGGACGGTGGCGAGACAAAGCGTCGCCTACGTGCGGATCGCGACCGCCTGATCACCGGCACTCGGCTGATCCGCGAGTATCAGGGTGTCGAGTATCTCGTCACCGTCACCGGCGACGGCTTCGAATGGCAGGGTCGACCGTATCAGTCGCTGTCCGCCATTGCACGGGCCATCACCGGCACACGGTGGAACGGGCTGGTGTTCTTTGGGCTGAAGAACCATCGGGGCCGGACATGAACGCGCCGGTCAAATCGGAGCAACTGGTCCGCAAGCTGCGCTGCGCGGTCTACACCCGCAAGTCCTCCGAGGAAGGCTTGGAACTGGAGTTCAACAGCCTCGACGCCCAACGTGAAGCCTGCGAGTCCTACATCGCCAGCCAGCGCTCGGAAGGCTGGGTGCTGGTCCGGGACCACTACGATGATGGCGGGATCTCTGGCGGTACGCTCGAGCGGCCCGGCCTGCAACGGTTGCTTGGCGATATCGAAGACGGGCTGGTTGATGTCATCGTCTGCTACAAGATCGACCGCCTATCCCGCTCACTGATGGACTTCTCAAAACTGGTGGAAGTCTTTGACCGCAACCAAGTCACCTTTGTCTCGGTGACGCAGAGCTTCAACACCACCACGTCGATGGGACGGCTGACGCTGAACATCCTGCTGTCGTTTGCGCAGTTTGAACGCGAGGTCACCGGTGAGCGGATCAGGGACAAGTTTGCCGCCTCGCGTCGAAAAGGCATCTGGATGGGTGGCGTGCCTCCGCTCGGTTACGTGGTGAAGGACCGCAAGCTGATCGTTCAAGACAAAGATGCCGCGCAGGTCCGCTGGGTCTTTGACCGTTTTATCGAGATCGGCTCCGCCACGGTGCTGGCACGCGAACTGGCAGCACGCGGCATTGTCTCGCCACGTGGTCACCTGATCGACAAGAAGTTCATCTACCGGATGCTGAACAACCCGGTCTATATCGGTGAGGCGGTGCACAAGGGGCAGAGTTATCCCGGTGAGCACGACGCGATCATCACTCGCGAGACA
>Ga0164241_10002747_pt1 | contig 18583 bp, 9 predicted proteins | sample OricomyardsoilBY_FD_108780 | JGI IMG/M metagenome (GOLD analysis project Ga0164241, IMG submission 108780) | Backyard soil microbial communities from Emeryville, California, USA - Original compost - Back yard soil (BY) | ecosystem: Environmental > Terrestrial > Soil > Unclassified | place: USA...
ACTACACCCGACGCGCGCAAGCGGGCCTGAACGGCGAAGGCATCCCCGCGCAAACGCTCGTGTCGCTCAATGCCGGCTGGCGCTTCAAGGCGAAAATCGCCCCCACTCGCACCGCGCAGTACCGCATCGCTTTCGGCATCGGCAATCTCTTCGACCGCCCTCCGTCGCGGGCCGACACGATCTCCGGCTACCGCGGAGGTTCACCAGTCGGCCGCACGTATCAGCTCACGCTCTCCGCCGCATTGTGATCGCGCGCGCACTCGTCACGCCGCGCCCGTGAGCGTCACTGCGATGACTCCGTTCGCCGCCAGAGCCGCGTCCAGCGAATACCCCATTTGCGCCGCCAGCGAACGCGACAACGCCAGTCCGAGTCCGGCGTGCGTGCCTCCGGTCCGCGACGAATCTTTCCGCCAAAATCGCTCGAATAACCGCGGCACATCCTCCGCTCCCAGATTATCGACCGGATTGGCGACCGTGAGCGCGAAACGCCCCGCCTCCCGGGAAAAGCTCACGGTAATGTCCCCGCCACTACGTCCGTAGTTCGCCGCGTTCTCCAACAGGTTCGAGAGGATCGATCGCAGCAAAACCGCATCCGCGGAAATCGCCGCTTCCTCCGGCACGGCGAGCGCGATCTTCAGACCCCGGGCCGCGACGACCGGCCGGATCGCGGCGACCAGCTCTCCAGCGAGCGGCAACAACGCGATCTCCTCCCGCTTCACGTTTGCCGGCGACTGCTCCGCGCGCGCCAACGCCAGCATGCGCTCCACCAAGGTCTCCATCTGCAGGGTGATTTCCAACACCACGCGGTCCGCATCGGCCGTCCGCTCGTCGGGCCATTTGAGCGCGAGTTCCGCCTGCGAGCGAAGCTCCGCCAACGGTGTCCGCAGTTCGTGCGCGAGATTCGCGCTGAAGCGCCGCTCGCGGTCGAAACTGCCTTCCAGCCTCGCGAGGAGATCGTTCAGCCGCCCCGCGATCGGCTGGAGCTCCGCCGGCATTTCCTCGATGGGAAAACGCTCCATCAGCGAGTTCGCGTCGATGCGCGACGCCCGCTCCGCCACGCGCCTCAGCGGACGCAATCCCTGACGTAATACCAATGGCACTACGATCACGATCATGCCGAGCATCGCCGCGCTTGCTCCGCCGAGGATCACCCGCAGCCGGAGCACGAGCGCGTCGAGATGACCCCGATCCGAAGCCACCACGACTCGCGCCACGGTCGCATCTTCTTTTCTCAAGCCGCGGCGGTTTTGCTGATTGGGCACGAACGCCATCCCAATGGCCCGCCCCGGTTCGTTTGTCGGCAGTTCAAGATCCCAATACACCGGGTTTTCCAACGTTCCCGCCTTCAGCGGCAGATCCCGCCCGCTCAGCGAATCCGAACGTGTGATCGAGCGTCCGTCGCTCGCAAACACCTGGAAAAAATCCGTGGCGACATCGTAGTCGAACTCACGCAGGAAGCCGTCGGAAAAATCCACCTTGATCACGTTGTTCCGCTGCTGCGTCGCCGTGACGACGAACAGCGCCTTCACCCGCAGCGCTTCGTCGAACTGCGCGTAAATGGAGTCACGAAGTTTCCAATACGTGACCACGACCGCGCCCCCGAGGAGCACGCCGAGCGCGAGCAGCGTTCCCAGAGTCAGCTGCTTTCGGATGGAGCGCATGTATCCTGGGACTCCAGCACATAACCGTGGCCGCGACGCGTGCGGATCAGCGGCCGCGCATTCGCTTCGGAGAGTTTCCGCCGGACGATGCAGATCGCCGAATCCACCACATTGCTCATCGGATCGACCTGGCCGTCATAAATGTGCTCCTCGATCTGCGCGCGGGAAACCACCGTGCCGCGATGCAGCGCGAGGTATTCCAACAGCGAATACTCCCGCGAGGTGAGCTCGATCGGTTTTTCGCCGCACCAGACGCGTTTTCCCGCCGTGTCGATCGCCACGTCGTCGATCTCGATGCGCGTTTGCTTCGTCCCGTATTTGCGGCGGCAAAGCGCCTGCACGCGCGCCAGCAGTTCCTCGAGTGCGAAGGGTTTTACCAGATAATCGTCAGCCCCGTGATTCAATCCGCGCACCCGATCCTCGATCGTATCTTTCGCGGTAAGCAACAACACCGGCGTCTCCCGGCCTTCCTTCCGCAACCGCCGCAGAACGTCGAGCCCGTCGATCTCCGGCAGCATGATATCGAGCACGATCACATCGTAGTCGTTCGACTGCGCCTGCCACAGCCCTTCGCGTCCATCGCCCGCGATATCCACAGCGTAACCCGAGCGGCGCAGCGCGGCACCGACGGTTTGCTGCAGACGGGCAGAATCTTCGACGAGGAGAATACGCATCCGGAAAGTCGCGAAAGCCTACGCTTTCCTCATTACCGCTCCATTACAAAAACACCGTTCGGCCAACTTCCTCCGAGCTCCGAAATCCTCGCCACCCGCCCAGTCATAATGAAGCGGTAATCGCCACCCCGTTACCCTCCCCCGCATGTTCAATCGCATCTCCCCCGCATCCGTCCTTCTCGCAATAATTCTCCTCGCCTCCGCCGTCGCCACAAGCGCGCCGGCACTCCGGGCTGCGCCCGCCGCCGCTCCGTCCGCCGAAGAGGCCGCGTACACCGAAACCATCAACGCCCGCGCCGACAAGATCGTGGCGACACTCGCGATCGCCGACGCGCCGAAGGCCTTGCGCATCCGCGATCAGATCGCCGGCCAATATCGCAATCTCCGCACCATCCATGAGGAACGCGATCAGCTCAAAAAATCCGCACCGTCTTCCGCCGCCGCGAACAACGACTTGATCATGGCGAAACTCTCGCAGCTCCACCGCGCGTACGTTTCGCGACTCTCCGTCGAGCTCTCGCCCGAACAGGTCGACGCGATCAAAGACGGCATGACCTACGGCGTCGCGCCACTCACGTTTCGGGTTTACCAGGAGATGCTGCCCGATCTCACCGCCGAACAAAAAATCCAGATTCACGCCTGGCTCATCGAAGCCCGCGAGTACGCGATGGACGCGGGTTCTTCCGGCGAAAAACACGGCTGGTTTGGCAAGTACAAGGGTCGTATCAACAACTACCTCTCCGCCGCCGGCATCAACATGAAGGACGCCGAAAAAGCCGCCGCCGCGCGTCGCCAGTCCACCGCCAAAAAGCACTAAGGCTCCCGCGCCCGCATCCGCGATGAAGCCCCGGCCCCGTTTTCTCAACCGCCTCCCCGCTCTCGCGCGGACGACGCGCTCCATTCGCGCGACCTCACTCGGACTTCTCTGCGTCGTCTGCACCGCCGCCGCCGCGCGCGCGCAGTATCCAAAAATCACCTCCGACATCCAGGCCGAGGCCAACCGCCGCATCGCCGACGTTCTCCGCCACTCTGACGCCGCGTGGGAACGCGCCTATCCCGTGATCGAAGCTTGGGCCGCAAAAGGGAAACCCTACATCCCCGGCGCCGCCCATCCCGCCGATCTGCCGCAAGCCGAAATCCCCGCATTCCCCGGCGCACAAGGCGGCGGCATGTACAGCTTCGGCGGACGCGGCGGGCGCGTTCTCGTCGTCACCAACCTCAACGACTCCGGCCCCGGCAGCTTCCGCGAGGCCGTCGAATCCGGCGGTCCCCGCATCGTCGTCTTCAACGTCGCCGGCATCATCCGCCTGAAGGAGCGCGTCATCGTGCGCGCGCCCTACATCACCATCGCCGGCAGCACCGCGCCCGGCGACGGCGTCTGCATCGCGGGCGATACGGTCGAGCTTCAAACCCACGACATCGTCATCCGCCACCTGCGTTTCCGTCGCGGTGAAACCTGGGTCGGCGACCGCAACGATTCCCTGGGCGGAAATCCCGTCGGCAACGTCATGATCGACCACGTATCCGCGAATTGGGGACTCGATGAAAACATGTCGATGTACCGTCACATGTACTCGCCGCCCGACGGCGGGAGGGACGTCAAGCTGCCCACGGTTAACATCACCATCCAGAACTCCATTTTTTCCGAGGCACTCGATACCTACAACCACGCCTTCGGCAGCACCATCGGCGGCTACAACAGCACCTTTCACCACAACCTCTGGGCCTCCAACACCGGCCGTAATCCGAGCGTCGGCATGATCTACGATTTCACCTTCGCCAACAACGTCATCTTCAACTGGCGCCACCGCACCATCGACGGCGGCGACCACCGGAGCTTCTACACCATCGTCAACAACTACTTCAAACCCGGCCCCGCCACCTCCAAAACCGAGCCCATCGGCTGGCGTATCCTAAAACCGGAGTCGCGCCGCGCCAAGCCGCCCGTGGACGACTTCGGCCGGGCCTGCGTCGCCGGAAACATCGTCGAGGGAAACGCAAAGGTTTCCGCCGACAACTGGGCCGGCGGCGTGCAGCTCGAGGGCACGCAGGGCGATCCCGCCGAAATCCTCAAAGGTATCCGCACCGACCAGCCTTACCCGCACGCGTGGATCGATATTCAGCCCGCGCGGGACGCTTACGAATCCGTTCTCGCCAATGCCGGCGCCACGCTTCCCCGCCGCGACGCGGTCGATCAGCGCGTCGTTGAAATGGTCCGCACCGGCCACCCCATGTACAAAAATGGCATCATCACCGACATCGCCCAGGTCGGCGGTTATCCGGATTATCAAGGCACGCCCTACGCCGACACCGACGGCGACGGTCTTCCCGATGCATGGGAAACTCGATACGGCCTCGATCCCCACGATCCGGCCGACAACACCGGCGATCTCAATCGCGACGGCTACACTAACATCGAGGAATTCATCAACGGCTTCGATCCGTCCGCGTCGAAACCCGCGTGGGAAAAACCGCCAGGCTACGTCGATCGCTGGCAAAACACGGTCCTCCATGAATGACGTCCGAGTGACCGGTCATCTGATTTGACCCGCCCTCCCCGCCACGCAGTTTTCGCCTTCACCATGCCGTTTCCCCTTCGTCGCTTTTTTTCGCGTCTCCTCGGCCTGACACTCACCGCCGCGTCGCTGACCACACTCTCCGCCGCCACTCCGCCCGATTGGGAAAACCAGCACGTTCTCCAGATCAACCGCGAGCCCGCCCACGCCACCTTCACCCACTACGCGACGGCCGAACAGGCGCTCGCCGGCGAGCGCGGCAAATCCTCGTTCTTCCTGTCGCTCAACAGCGCGGACGCCTGGCGCTTCCACTGGGTTCCCCGCCCCGAACAGCGCCCGAGGGATTTCTTCAAACCCGGCTTCGACGACTCCGCGTGGAAAACGCTTCCCGTTCCCGCGAACTGGGAAGTTCACGGCTACGGCACACCCATTTACGTGAGCGCCGGCTACGCCTTCAAAATCGATCCGCCGCGCGTCATGGGCGATCCGAAACCTGAATACACCACCTTCACCGAGCGCAATCCCGTCGGCTCCTACCGCCGCACCTTCGAGCTCCCGGCCGATTGGAGCGGCCGCCATGTCTTCATCCATTTCGGCGGCGTTCAGAGCGCGTTCTACCTCTGGCTGAACGGCCAGCGCGTCGGCTACAGCCAGGGTTCGATGGAACCATCGGAGTTCGATCTCACGCCCTACCTCAACCGGGACGGCGCGAAAAATCTCCTCGCCGTCGAGGTATACCGTTGGTCCGACGGCAGCTACCTCGAGGATCAGGACTCCTGGCGTTTCAGCGGCATTTTCCGCGGCGTCTTCCTCTATTCAACCGCCGACGTTCGCATCGCCGATTTCGCCGTGCGCACCGATCTCGACGCCGACTATCGCGACGCGACCCTCCTCATCAAACCCGAGATCGCCACGCGCACCGACCGCTCCCTCGCCGGCTGGACCATCCGTGCCCAGTTATATGATACAGCGGCCAGACCGCTTTTCGCCACAGCCCTCTCCCAGGAAATCGAGCCGATGCTCAACCGCGACTACAAGGCCGGGATCATGAACGACCGCACGCCCCAGCGCGGCCCCGCCAAGTTCGCCTGGCTCGAAGCGAAAATCCCCAATCCCGCCAAGTGGACCGCGGAAACTCCCAATCTCTACACGCTCATCCTCACGCTGCACGACGACCAGGGCAACGTCGTCGAAGCCACCCGCACCCGCGTGGGCTTTCGCAAGGTCGAGATCAGCCACGGCCGCATGCTCGTCAACGGCCAGCCGATCCGCCTGCGCGGCGTCGATCGCACCGAACACGATCCCGAAGAGGGTCGCGCCGTTTCTTACCCGCGCATGGTCGAGGACATCGTCCTCATGAAGCAGGCCAACATCAACGCGGTCCGCACCTCGCACTATCCCAACAACCCGCGCTGGTACGATCTTTGCGACGCCTACGGCCTCTACGTGATCGACGAGGCCGACATCGAAACCCACGGCACCCGCGGCCAGCTCGCGAGTGATCCCGAGTGGCATGCCGCGTTTCTCGACCGCGCCATCCGCATGGCCGAACGCGATAAAAACCACCCGTCGATAATCATCTGGTCGATGGGCAACGAGGCCGGCTATGGCCCCAACTTCGCCGCGATCTCCGCCTGGCTCCACGACTTCGATCCCACGCGCCCCGTTCACTACGAGGGCGCGCAAGGCATCCCGACCGACCCCAAGACCGTCGATATCATCAGTCGTTTTTATCCGCGCGTCATGGAGCCGTACCTCGAGGCCAATCCCGACGTCGAATCCCCCGAAAATGCCCGCTGGGAACGTCTCCTCGAAATCGCCTCCAACCCCGCCGATGACCGCCCTGTATTGACGAGTGAATACGCCCACGCGATGGGCAACGCCATCGGCAACCTCAAGGAATACTGGGACGAGATCTACTGGCACCCGCGCCTGCTCGGCGGCTTCATCTGGGAATGGGCCGATCAGGGTCTCACCAAAACCGCGCCCGATGGAACCTCGTTCACCGCTTACGGCGGCGACTTCGGCGACAACCCCAACCATGGAAACTTCGCCATCAAGGGCATCGTCTTCGCCGACCGCACGCCGCAGCCAAAATACTGGGAGGTCAAAAAAGTTTACCAACCCGCGCTCATCGAGGCGCGAGAGATGACGCCCGGCAAAACCACCATCCGCATCACCAATCGGAATTTTCACATCAACCTCAACGCGCTCGAAGCGCATTGGTACGTGCTTTGCGACGGCGAAACTATTCAGCAGGGAACGCTTCCGTCCATCGACCTCAAGCCCGGCGCCGAACGCGAAATCGCCGTCCCGGTTTCCTCGATTTCTTCCCCCCGCGCCGGCGCCGATTACTGGCTGCGCATCAGCCTGCAAACCAAGTCCAAGTCCGCGTGGGCGCCCGCCGGCCACGAAATCGCCTGGGAACAGCTCCCGCTCTCCGTCGACACGCCCGCACCCATAGCGCATCCGAAATCTGGTGACGCCCGCCTCACCTTCGCCGACGCCGGCGATCAGGTACAGATCCGCGGTGCCACCTTCTCCGCGACCTTCAGCCGCACCGCCGGCTCCTTGATCGCCCTCGACTACGGCACCGGCAACATCCTCGCCGCGACGTCGCCCTCCACGGTCGACGCGCCCGCCGGCCCGACGCTCCAGCTCTACCGCGCGCCAACCAACAACGACCGCGGCTTCGGCCGCTGGTTTAATCGCGACTGGGAAGCCACCGGCCTCAATGCCGTCACCCGCCGCGTCGATTCCTTCACCGTTTCCCAGACGAATGCCGGCGGCGATGTCCGCATCGAAACGGTCGCCACAAGTTCGATACCGAAAGGCACGTTCGTCCATCACGCCGTCTGGACCATTCACGGCGACGGCACGATCGCGCTCGAAAACACGTTCATGCCCGCCGGCGACTGGCCGGTTCTCCCGCGCGTGGGCGTCGTTCTGCGTGTCGCGCCCGAGTATAAAATTCTCCGCTGGTACGGCCGCGGGCCGCACGAAAATTACCCCGACCGCAACACCTCCGCCGCCGTCGGCTTGTGGTCCGGCACCGTCGCCGACCAATACGTCCCCTACGTCCGCCCGCAGGAAAACGGCGCGAAGACCGATGTCCGCTGGCTCGCCCTCACCAACTCGCAAGGCCTCGGTTTGTTCATCACCGCCAGCGAGCCGCTCGCCGCGATGTCCGCCATTCACTTCACCGCCCACGATCTCGCCGCCGCGAAACACGCTTACGAACTCAAGCCGCGCGCCGAAGCCGTCGTCTCGCTCGATGTTGCTCATCTCGGCTTGGGCAACAGCAGCTGCGGCCCCGGCGTCCTGAAGCGTTACTCCGTTCCGCTTCAGCCGTACTCGCTCCGTCTCGTCTTCCGCCCCTGCGCCACCACCGAGGACCGCGAACTCGCCACACTCGCCCGCGAACCCGTCGAGTAAATTTCCCCGCCTGATTCCGTGACCTCTGTGCGGCCTTCCCTGCCCTCTGTGTACCTCCGCCATCTCCGATTTCCGGCTTTCACCCTTCACCAGTCATTCTTCCCTCTATGTCCCTTTCACGCCGCGACGCCCTGAAACTCCTGGCCGCTTCCGCTCCTTTGCTCGCCTCCGCGCGCAGCCTCGCCGCCACCGCCGAAGCCGCCTCGCTCCCCGCCATCGCGCCCGGCCCGTTCAAAGGCACGCGCGCTTCGCTCCGCGCCTACGAGATTCCACAATGGTACGCCGACGCGAAGTTCGGGATCTGGGCCCACTGGGGCCCGCAGTCCGCCCCCGAATACGGCGACTGGTACGCGCGCAATCTCTACATCGATAAAACCGACCAGTATAAACAACACCGCGAGACCTACGGCCACCCCACGAAATTCGGCTACAAGGACATCGTCCCGCTCTGGACCGGCGCGAACTTCGACGCCGACCACCTCGTCGGTCTCTACAAACAGGCCGGCGCGAAATACTTCATGAGCCTCGGCGTCCACTGCGACAACGTGGACCTCTGGGATTCCAAGCATCAGCCGCGCTGGAACTCGGTGAACATGGGCCCGAAGAAAAACATCGTGCGCCTTTTTCGCGACGCCGCCCGCAAACACGATTTGCGCTTCGGTGTTTCCGATCACCTCTGGCCATCCCCGAAATGGCTGTCCGTCTGCCGCGGTTCCGACACCAAGGGCGAACTCGCCGGCGTCCCCTACGACGCCGTCAACGCGAACGCCGACGATCTGTATCCGCCGTATCCTTACCCTGACCGGAAACTCGATTGGGACGAAACCAATCTCACCGAGGCGTGGAAAAAACATTACTTCGCCCGCATCAAGGACCTCCTCGACCAGTTCGAGCCGGACGTCGTCTATTGCGACGGCCACATCCCCTTCGAGGAATACGGCCTCGGGCTCGTCGCCCACCTCTACAATCTTAGCGCCCGCAAAAACGGCGGCATCGCCGACGCGATCTACACCAGCAAACGCCCCGAAGACGCCGAGCACAGCGAGTGCGTCCTCGATTTCGAACGCGCCGTTCCCGACAAAATCTGGCCCCGGCCCTGGCAAATCTGCACCTGCGTTGGCGGCTGGCACTACGACCGGCGCAAACTCGGCGGCGGCTACAAAACGCCGAAACGCGTCATCGACATGCTCGTCGATACCGTGAGCCGTAATGGCAACCTTCTGCTCAACTTTCCCCTGCGAAACGACGGCACGCTCGACTCCGAGGAGCTCGCCATTCTCGCCGGGATCACCGCCTGGATGAAGACCAACGGCGAAGGCATCTATGCCACGCGCCCCTGGAAAATCTTCGGCGATGGCCCGCGCAGCCACATCAAGAACGATCCAAAAGTTAAATACAACGAGTCGCTCCGTCAGGACTTCGACGAACAGGACGTGCGCTTCACAAAGAAGGGCGACGACCTCTTCGCGTTCGTCACCGGAGTGCCCGCGCGCGAAGCGGTCATCCCATCGCTCGCGCGCTCCCAAGCCCACGTCACGGGGCGGATCGAACGCGTCACCCTCCTCGGCCACGGCGAACCCCTGAAGTTCACCCACGACGATTCCAGCCTCCGCATCGATCTCCCCGAAACCAAACCCAGCCACCACGTCCTCGCCTTCAAGATCAACGGCCTCGCCTGATAATTTCCGACACGCCGCTCCCGCGAGCCCCGGTCCTGGTAATTACCGGTCCGCTCCGAAGGTCCGGGGAGCACACGCGGCCCGCGTGTGGTGGCCGGCGGCCCGCCGGCCACGGCTCGGTGATCGATGCGCGATGCGCCGCCCGCGCACCCCACCACCTCCGGGACTTCCCCCGCAATAGAAACGCCGCCTCGTTCATCACGAGGCGGCGTTTGTTTTCTAGCCGACGTTAGCGAGCCGATCAGAAGTCGAACGACGCCGTCACCGTGATCAGCCGGGGATCGATGATCCGATAGAAACGGCCAGAGCCATCGGGATTCACCGCGATCTCCTGCAGCCGTCCGTCCTCGAAGATATTTCGCACGTTCAGCTGAATCCGCGCACTTACCCGGTCATCGAAGATTTTCAGGCGATACGCCGCCATGAAATCGAAGTAATAGCGCGCCTTGTCATAAACCGGCTTGTCGGGGTCGAGCTCGCGGATCGCGCCATCAGGATCCGGCGCCGCGCCCAAGTAGCCGATCGTCGCCTTGTCCTCCCAGCGCACGCCGCCGCCGACCTCAAGGTTCTTGAGCCAGCGATTATCCGTGATGCCCGCCAACTTGTAGTTCGTCAGCATGTTCGCGCGCCACTCACGCACTTGATCGCGCATCTTTCCCTGCGTCGCGATGGCCAGTTTCATTGGCGCGAGCAGATTCACCGTGTACCAGCTTTCCGGCGTGCGGCCGCCGACGATGTATGCGTCGTCCCAATACGATTCGGACGGGTCGTAAGGGTTGACCGCCGCCTGCCAGACCGCGAGCCGGTTGTTCACATAATCCTGGAGCCCGGGTGAGACCACGCCGTTAAACGCCTTTTGCTGAACGATGTTGGCTTTCAACGTCCAGTTCCTCGTGGGATTAAACGCGATTTCGATCTCCTTGCCCCGCGACTCCGCGTTGCTGCCGTCGCCATGCGTCTTGTTGCGATGGCTGTCGATGAACGCCGGGCTCACGCCCATCAAGGTTTCCACCTGGGCATCAATCTGTTCCTGTGTGAGCGTCGGATCATGCGCCAGAATCGCATTCACGTAGAACATCTCCAGATCCGGATCGCCGGTTTCCTTGCCATCGGCATCCAGACGGATCGCGCGCTGCACGAGTGTATTCAATTCGCTGGTACCCCGTCCGGTATCAACCGTCTCGTATTGCTTGGCCGTGATGCTCAGACGTGGCACGCCGTCGCGACCAGGAAAGAGAAACAAACTGAAACCGTAGTCCTTCGTCTTACCGCGCGGATCGTTGAGCGGCACTCCATAAATATCATACGCGAGCGAACTCGGGTTGAAGCTGTCCGATTCGCTGTAAGTCAAATCGAGCCACTTGGCCGCTTTCACCACGATGCCCTTGTTCGTCGTCTGCCCGCGCCGGCCGACCCAGTCATATTGGCCAAATGAATTCATCGCGCTCGTGTCGTAGTAACCATCCGTCGCCGCGGTCGGATTGATGGCGCTATTGCCGTCGCGCGTACGGTTGATGTCGCGGCGAATGCCGTAGTTGAGCACCACCCGGTCCTTGAAGAAAAACCCCTGCCAGTTCGCGCCCGTGGTGCTGAGCAGACGACGGTTCAAGCGGTTCGCGTAGTAATACTCGTCGAACTCCAGGGGTTCATCGACCCAGACGCCGGTCTGGCCATTGTAGTAGCGCAAGACCTGCGGTGCATCCGTCGAGAGCAAGCGCTGAGGCGAGTAGTCCACGTTGCTGCCGCCGGCATCGCCGACGTAATAATGCGGATACGTCCTGAAGGACGACGAGTTGCGAGACGACACGGTGCCCATCCACGACTCCGTCGAGGAAATCGTGTCCTTGTAGCCGAGGCTGCCGCCGTACATCTCGCGGTACTCGCCATAGCCCGTGAAGTTGTGCCGGCCCAACCAGCGCGACCAGCCGCCGTCCTGCGTGAAATTCACCTGATAAGCGAGCGTGCCACGATAGTTATCGCTGTTGTTGCGCGACTTCTTCGTCACCGGCTGCGAGCCGCCCACGTAGGGACGAAGGAAATACGGGTTGTCCGCGCCATCGAGCAGCTTCTCGTTAATGTCGATAAACACCTGGAGGTTACTGCCGCTTCCCAAGAAACTGCGGTCATATTTATTGATGCGCTCACGCAGGAAGGTGCCTTGAAACGCCAGCGTCTGACGCGGCGTGCGCAGAAAAAACTGCTCAAGCTCAACGCTCGTCGTCTCACCCTTCACCTTGCTGAAGTTTGGCGCGGCCAGATTGACCGACTCCCAATCGTAGAGGGATTTGTCGCTGACGCCCGGAGCAATGAACAACGGATAATCGCCGGAGAACTTGGTGTAGAAATTCGTATTCTGGAAAAGGCGTCCCGCGCCTTTCGTATTGTTCGGTCCAATACCCGTCGAGTCAGGCAGCCGGTTGATCATGTAGAGGCTCACCACGCCATTATCGATGTACTGGCTCGGGTAGGTGGTCAGCGCGCTGTCCGTCGCACCGATGCTATAGGGCAGGCGCGTGCCCTCGTTCGACGTCGTCACACCCGTGATCTCAGGCGAGCCATCGCCAAAATGCACCGTCTGCGTGATCGGATCCCAGGTCGGCCTTCCGTTTGCGACCCAGTCGGAAACCATGTCGCGCGGCGTCATGGAATTCGGCCGGCTGTACTGATTGCGGTAGGACTCGAAGCTCGCGCGAATCGTGGTGTACTTGAACGGCTGCGCCGTCACCGCGATTTGCATACGACGCGTCACGTCTTCCGAGGGCTTTCTAACGAAACCTTTCTCGTCGTAAACGCCGAGCACGCGCACGCCCAACTTGCGCGGAACCAGGACGCGATTAATGTCAGCAGCCACGCGATACCCATCGTAGCTGTTGGCGCTGGTCGTCAGATTGGTCGCATCCTTGTTCAACTTCGCTTTGGCGGTGATCACATTCACACCGCCACCGGTGCTCCCGAGGCCGAAGATGCTGGAATTCGGCCCCCGCGAAATCTCGATCGCGTCGATGTTATACGTGTCCAGCGGCAGGGAGGTCGTGATGCCGTTCGTCGCGACGTTCGCCGCAGTGAGTCCGCGGATACGCGTCGAGCCCGATGGATCCGCCATGACGTTGTCGGTCACATTGCCGCGATCGACGTTAAAGCTGGTGTATTGATAAATTCCCTCGGTCCCCGCCTCGTAAATGAAGACATCATTGATATCGATGGCCGCGGTATCTCGGAGCTGTTGTTTGGTCACGACGCTGATGGACGCGGCCAGATCTTCCAGTTTGGAGTTCAAGCGGGTCCCTGACATCGCGGAATTCGCGAGATAGCCGCGACTGCTCGCCTCCACTTGGAAAGGCGAAAGCTCGACAACGCTGTCGTCCGGCAAGGACGCAGCGCTAGTCTCGGGACGTGGCAACGGCGCGGCGCCAGTGGAGGCGGGTTCCGTCGAGGGACTCGTCGCGGCCGTCTGTGCAAACGCGGGCGCGGCGGCAATGATGGCTAGCGCGAGCTGCGCGCTGACGCGGCGCAGAAACGGTTGTTTGGTTCTTTGGTTTTTCATGATGCGGGTTGTAGGGCACCTCGCCGTATCCGTAGTTTCCGCCGACATCCGCTTCGCCCCGCTCAGATCCTCGCGGAAACAGCCTGCTGCTTTGCACGCATGGCTTCTCGCTCGTGAGAACGTGGCGGGGCGGAAAAAACGCCGGTTAAAAATCGGGGCAATAAGGGCGACCGCTTAAAAGAACCCGCAGCAAACCCTCTCAACGCGACCCGAATCGGACAGTGCGGAATTCAGTATCCAATCCGTCGTGACGCAACCGCCGTCGCGTCACCAACTATCCAGTACAGCACTCCGCACCGACGCTGATTTCACCTCTCACGGACTCCGCAGATCCGCGAAGCCAGCCTCCAGCCCCGCGCGCGCTTTTATCTCCGCCGACACGTCTGGCCCGTTGTTTTCCCAGCGATTTCCCGGACCGTTCGCATTTTTCTGAAACTTTTCCGTCGGACACCAGTTGTCCCGCACCGTCATATACGCCGACCCTTCGTCGAGATAGATGAAGGACCAGTGATTCTTGTCGTGCGACCATGGCCCCGGCGTCACATCCCAGATCGCGTTTTCACTGACCGTCGTTCCGAGCTGCGCCGAGAGCGTGTAGATGCCGCCCGTATCCGCCATGCGCGTCGCGATGTGAAAAATCCGGTTCGCACGAATGCGATTTCGCCCCGACACGTTCGGCGTCCGCGTCCAGCCCCAGCCCACACTGACCGCCGTATAAGGCAGGTCCGTCAGTTCGTTGTGCTCGATCACGATCTCACGCGCATACCCCACCGCGATCCCCACGCAGCCCCAATCCTCGGTCGCGCAATCGGTGAAAAGATTATTCGCGATCCGCGTCCCCGCGCACACCACGCGCGGATCGAGCGGCTTATAGGGCAGATGCGTTTCTTCGGCCTCATCTTGAAAACTTCCGAGCTGCAGCCCGCTCCCGCCCAGATGGCGAAACACGCAACCCTCCACCGCGCCGCCCTTCGTGCCTTTGACGAAATCCACTCCGCTCCCCGCACTGTGCTCGAAACGGCAGCCCACAAAACGCACACCCTCCGCGTTTCGCACCACGACCGACGCCGGCATCCGCTCCAGCCATTCCTGATTGTCCAGACTCCGCCAGCCCGGCGTGCCTTTCGGCGTCAGCTTGTAGGACTCATTCATCGCCATTCCCGCCTGCAACGGCACATGCCCCGCGCGTCCTGGCCGCGTCCACGCGCCATGCTGAAACGCGATCCCACGAAACACGACCTGCGTCACGGGTCGTTCCAGCGAACCCGCCACTTCCACGATCGTTTCCAACGCCGGCGTCACGACCCGCGCCTTCGTCAGATCCTCACCTTCGCGCGGCCAGTAATAAATTTTCTCCGCTTTCACATCCACCCACCACTCGCCCGGTTGATCGAGAAACTCCGCCGCTCCGCTCAGGAAAAACGGCGCATTGTTTCCCTCCTTCAGGATCGGCTGCGGCCACGGATGCTCAAACTCGATGCGATTCTCCGGCGAATGAAACGTCAGCACCGCTTTCTCCCCCTCCACGCGCACGCTCTTCACGCGCAGGATCGCGATTTCCCACTGCTGCAAAATCAACATTTCCAGCCCGCCCGCCGCGAACTCGCCGTTCGCTCCCGACAGGCCTGCCAGCGCCTCCGCCCGCACCGTCGCCTCCCCCTTCACGCGATCCCATCCCAGCAACCGCTCCATATTTTCGCCATTTTGCGCCCGCGCCTTCGCCGCCTTGCGATCGTCCACCCACAACTGCCGCATCTCCACCGGGCGTCCTTGAAAAATGGGTACACCCGCCACCCACACATTCCCCGCCGCTCCCGCTGGCAGCTCCGCAGGCAAAATCCCCTCCGCCTTTTGCCACCCGCTGATGGCCGCCCCACCGCTCAAAATCGGCCGATCCCCCTTCGCCGCCTCGAACACCGTCGGCGCCTTCACCGTCCCCGCATCCTCCGATCGCACGCGCAATGTATCCTCCAAAACATACACGCCGCCGCGCAGCACGATCTTCACGCCTTCGCTCGCCGCCGTCTCATCGCCCATCCGCCGCAACTCGCGCGCCTTGCGCAGCGCCAGCCACGGTGACTTCAACGGCTCCGCCTCCGTCCCCGCATTCGTGTCATCGCCCGTCGGCGACACCCAAATTTCCGCCGGCACCGCAAACGCGCCCGCGCTCACGATCAACGCCATCGACCACAAAACGACACGAAACACGTGGGAGTTTTTCACGCCGCATCGTGTGTCGTCGCACCCCGCCCCGCGCAACCCCGCGTTCATCGGACATGCCGCTCCGCCCCGGCCCTGGGATCACGCGATCGGTGGTCCGGGGGCCACGAGATCGGTGGTCCGGGGAGCACACGCGGCTCGCGTGTGATGGCCGGCGGCCCGCCGGCCACGGCTCGAAACGACAACGCCCGCATCTTCCAATCCCGCCTCCGAAATCATCCGCCTTCTCATACGCGTCCGCAGTCTCCTCCGAACATTCGCGTCCATTCGCGGTTAAAACCTGCCTCCACTTCCGCCCTACTCGCTACCCGCTACTCACTACTCGTTACTGGCTGCCCGCTACCGCACGCCGGCTTCACTCCTCAAACGCATGCTGCGCCCGATAACTCCTCGGCGTACACCCGCACGCCCGCCGAAACGCTTCGTTGAACCGGCTCAACGAATTGAAGCCCGAGCCAAACGCGACCTCGACGATTTTCTCCCCCGTCGTCGCGAGCAACCGCTGCGCGTGCGACACACGATGCTGCGTCACGTGGTCGATCAGCGTCGTCCCGAACGCTTTCTTAAAAAGTCCCATCGCGTAGTTGGGATGCAACTTCACCGCCTTCCCAATCTCTTCGACGGTCAGCGGCTCCGTGTAACGTTGCGCGATCAGACACGCCATTTGCTCCACCTTGTTCAACTCCCCGCCCTGCAACGCCGCCACGCCCCGCCCGCGTTTCTTCGTCGCTTCCCCCTTGCCGATCCTGGTCTCCCCCTTCGCTCCTGCGCGAGACAACCCCCTTCCCTTCTCTCCCCGCTCCGCATCGCCCGCCACGGCAACAGCCACCAGGGCGATCCGACGCAACCGCGCCTCCATCTCCAGCATCACGATGCGCGAAGTCTCTTCTCCCGCTTTGCGCTCAAGATCTTTCTCCCAACGCCCAAACAATGCGCGGTCTTCCCGCCCCGCATCGTCCTCGCCCACCGCCGCGCGCCCGCCGACCATCTCCCCGCGCAACAATCGCCGCGTCATCGTCTCCGGCAGCCGGCATTGCAAAAACCACGCGAACGGAATCGTCGCCACAAAGTACCGTGTTCCTTCGCCGTATTCTAAAATCTGATGCGGAATCGCCGCCCAAAAAACCGCCAGCCGTCCCGCCTCCACGCGCACTTTCCGCCCGCCCAAAAGATAAACCACCCATCCGCTCTCCACCAAATTCAGCTCGATCTCATTATGATGATCCGGCCGCCGCATAGGCGACGGCGTCCACCGCACACACGTCAGCCCGTACGGCTCGAAATCCTTCCGCCCCGGATCGAACGACACGCCCGCCCGCTCCCCGTCCTTCCTCCACTTCCCCGCTCCTTCGCTCTCTTCGTCCCTGCGCGAGACAACGTCACGCAACTCGCCCGCCACACGCACCGCTCCACGCCGCGCCTGTTTCCCACGCGTCAGGCTGCGCACCTTCACTTTCTTGGAAATTGGTTTGCCGGTAGCCACCTTAGAATCCCGCAAGAAACCCCATTTTTCCGGGAAGAAACAGCCAAAAAATTCCCCTAATATCACTCCTTAAGCCGTTCTTCTCATCCGCCCGATACTCCCTCCACTTCACACGAGCCCGACTCGGATCCGCCGCTGAAATCCTGTTCATCCTCTTAATCCCGTCCGAAAACGTCTCCTCCGTCATCTGTGCCCGCTGTGACATCTGTGGTTAAAAAATCCGGCTTACCCCATTCGCGTCCCTCGACGTCCATCGCAGGCAGTCGCATCGCTCGGCAACGCGGTTAAAATCATCCGCCCCCCCATTCGCCCGGTATCCCACCTCTCCGTCTTTTCACTCTTCACCCTTCCCTCCTCACTCTTCCTCTTCCTCCCATGAAACCTCAGCAGCCTTTCTCCCTCGGCGTCCTCTTCGGCAATCGCGACTTCTTCCCCGATAAACTCGTCTCCGAAGCCCGCGCCGACTTCACCAAACTCTTCGCCGAGCTCGGCATCGACGTCATCATGCTCGACCCCGCCGACACCAAACTCGGGGGCGTCGAAACGCACAACGACGCCCGCAAATGCGCCGACCTCTTCCGCAAAAATCGCGACAAGATCGGCGGCGTCCTCGTCGTCCTCCCCAACTTCGGCGACGAAAAAGGCGTGGCCGACACCCTCAAGCTCGCCGGCCTCAACGTCCCCGTCCTCATCCAGGGTTATCCCGACGACCTCGACCGCCTCGACGTCATCCGCCGCCGCGACGCCTTCTGCGGAAAAATCTCCGTCTGCAACAACCTCCGCCAGGCCAACATCCCCTACTCGCTCACGACCAAACACGTCGTCCGCCCGACCGATCCCACCTTCCGCGCCGACCTCAATAAATTCCTCGGTGTCTGCCGCGTCGTCCGTGGCATCCGCGGCGTCCGCATCGGCGCCGTCGGCGCCCGTCCCGGCGCTTTCAATACCGTCCGCTACTCGGAAAAAATCCTCGAACGCAACGGCATCTCCGTCACCACCGTCGACCTTTCTGAAATCCTCGGCTCCGCCGCCAAGATCGGCGAGACCGACACCCGCATCATCTCCAAGATCGACGAGATCAAGGCCTACGCCAACGCCACCGCCGTCCCACCGGCGAAGCTCATCCAGATGGCCCGCCTTGGCATCGTCCTCGACGATTTCGTCGCCGCCAACCACCTCGACGCCACCGCCATCCAATGCTGGACCTCCGTGCAGGCCAACCACGGCTGCAACGTCTGCACCAGCATGAGCATGATGAGCGAGAATTTCCTCCCGAGCGCGTGCGAGGTCGATGTCACCGGCGTGCTCACGATGTATGCGATGCAGCTCGCGTCGAATTCGCCGAGCGCGCTGGTCGATTGGAACAACAAT
>Ga0164241_10002748_pt1 | contig 18574 bp, 15 predicted proteins | sample OricomyardsoilBY_FD_108780 | JGI IMG/M metagenome (GOLD analysis project Ga0164241, IMG submission 108780) | Backyard soil microbial communities from Emeryville, California, USA - Original compost - Back yard soil (BY) | ecosystem: Environmental > Terrestrial > Soil > Unclassified | place: USA...
CGCTCCGACCGCCGAAGCCGCCGCCGCCGCCGCCACCGCCGAAGCCGCCGCCGCCACCGCCGCCGAAGCCGCCGCCGCCACCGCCGCCACCGAAGCCACCGCCGCCCGTTCGCTCGCGACGCTCTTCGGCCTCGTTCACGCGAAGGGGACGCCCATCGAGCATCGCGCCGTTCATCTGCTCAATCGCCTTCTTCGTCGTCTCGGGGGTCGACGTGACGACGAACGCAAAACCACGCGACCGTCCGGTCTCGCGGTCGAGGATCAATTTCACCTCGGTGACGTCGCCCCATTGCGAGAACTCTCGCTGGAGGGTGTCTTCCGTGGTGTGGAACGCGAGGTTTCCAACGAAGATCCGGTTGCTCATGGGCTCTCTCTTCTCTTCTTCTTCGTGACTAGCGGCCGGGCGCTCGCGCCCCTGTAAGGCTTCCCCTGTCGCTCGAAGACCGCTGCTCGAACGACGGTGGCGGTCACGATCGACCACCTACGGGACGTTTCCGGGGGCCCAACTGCACGGTCTCGAGAGCCGAGGCGAGAAGTGAGTGCCAGTAACGTTCGCGGCGCGACCGGTAGCATGACGCAAGATCGGACGCCACAGTGGCCAAAAGTGCACAGATGCCCCAGTGGGGGCACGCGCGCCCTGATCGTCGACACGACCGCATCCGCCGTCCGTCGCTCAGCCGGAATCATCGACGTCCGACCTCCGGGCGGAATCATCGCCGGTCGGAATCGCTTTCCATCGCAGTGCACGCGACGTCACGAACGAAGACCCGAGGCGCGAGCTTCCGCGGTTGGGTGGCGTGCCTGTCGTGGTCGTTGATGTTCGCGGCCGGGGCGCTGCTCATGCTTCCAGCGTGCGCCGACATTCGAGATAGCGAGTGCGACGCTGTCGTGGACACCATCAACGGCCACATCGACGAGGTGGCGATGCCGCATTCGACCGAGCCCGACAAGGACATGGCCGCCTATGCGGCGCATCTCTCCGACTACGAGGCATTGCTCGACAAGGTCGCGGTCACCGATCCCGGTCTCGCCGAGCGTTTCAGCGAGTACGCCGGCATGGTGCGCGCGCTGCGTGAAGCTTCGGAAGACTTCGCCCGGCGCGGTGCGAGGGTCGACCAGGCTTCGGCGCGCGAGCTCGAGAGTCGCTTCAACGCGCTCGCGAAGCGCGAGTCGACGATCATCTTCGGGATCAACGAGTACTGCGGTCGCTCTTGAGGTGCGGCACGTGAACGCCCGCATCCTCTGCGACGCGGATCGCGGTCTCGTAGCCCGCGTCGGCGTGCCTGATGACGCCCATCCCCGGATCGAACGTCAGCACGCGCTCGAGGCGCTTCGCGGCGGCGTCGGTGCCGTCCGCGACGATCACCATTCCCGCATGGAGCGAGTTGCCGATGCCGACGCCGCCGCCGTGATGAAAGCTCACCCAGGACGCACCGCCGGCGACGTTGCCCATCGCGTTGAGGAGCGGCCAATCAGCGATCGCGTCCGACCCGTCCTTCATGGCTTCGGTCTCACGAAACGGTGACGCGACGCTGCCGCAATCGAGATGATCGCGACCGATGACGATGGGCGCCTTCACGACGCCGCGCTTGACGAGGTCGTTGAAAGCCAAACCCACCTTCGCGCGATCGCCGTAGCCGAGCCAACAGATGCGCGCGGGCAAGCCCTGAAAGGCGATGCGCTCCCCGGCGAGCTGAATCCATCGCGCGAGATCCGGATCGTTCGGGACTGCCTCGAGGACGGCGCGATCGGTCGCGGCGATGTCGGCCGGGTCTCCCGAGAGCGCCACCCATCGAAACGGACCCTTGCCCTGACAGAAGAGCTCGCGAATGTATGCCGGCACGAAACCGGGGATATCGAATGCGTCCGCGCAGCCTGCCTCCATCGCGCAGGTTCGAATGTTGTTTCCGTAGTCGAAGACCTCGGCGCCGGCCTTCTGCATCGCGAGCATCGCCTCGACCTCGAGCTTCATGCCGAGCTTCGCCTTCTCGACGTAGCCCTTCGGATCGCTCTCTCGGAGCGCGGCGGCGTCCGCGAGCGAAACGCCCTGCGGGACGTAGCCGATCAGCGGATCGTGCGCGGCCGTCTGCTCGGTGACCAGATCGGGGACCACGCCGCGACGGACGAGCTCCGGGAAGACGTCGGCGGCGTTCGCACAAAGCGCGACGCTCTTCGCCTCGCCGGACTCCGCCGCCTTCTTCACGAACGCGAGCGCCTCGTCCAGATCGTCGATGCGAACGTCGACGTACTTCGTGCGCAGTCGCTTCTCGATGCGGTCGGGATCGATCTCGACGCCCAGGCACGAGATGCCCGCCATCACCGAAGCGAGCGGTTGCGCGCCGCCCATCCCGCCGAGCCCCGCGGTCAACGCCCAGAGCCCGCCCTGCTTATTTGTTCGCGCGACGTAGGCCTTCTTTGCGGCGACGAAGGTCTCGAACGTCCCCTGCACGATGCCCTGCGAGCCGATGTAAATCCACGAGCCGGCGGTCATCTGTCCGTACATCGTCAGGCCGAGGCCCTCCAGCCGACGGAACTCGTCCCAGTTCGCCCACCGACCGACGAGGTTCGAGTTCGCGAGGAGCACGCGCGGCGCGTCCTCATGGGTTCGAAATTTCCCCACGGCCTTGCCGGATTGGATGAGCAGCGTCTCGTCGTTCTCGAGCGCGCGCAGCTCTCGGACGATCACGTCGAACGCCTCCCAGCTGCGGACGGCCTTGCCGGTGCCGCCATAGACGACGAGATCGTCGGGACGCTCGGCGACCTCTGCGTCCAGGTTGTTGTGCAGCATTCGGAGCGCGGCCTCTTGAACCCAGCCCTTGCAGGACTTCTCGGGACCACGCGGAGCACGAAGGGGGCGGGGGTTGCTCATGGACGGTGATGTAGCAAAGGCACCGCGCCGCCGACACGCTCCAACTGCAGCGAATGAAACCGACTCGCGCGTGGTCGGTATACTCCCGCAACAGGAGACGAGACCGACTTGAGCGCACTTGCCCAGCTGAGCCCTGGCACTGTCTTCGCGACCGACTTTCGGGTCCTTCGTCCACTCCGTGCGGGTGGGATGGGCGCCGTCTATGTCGTCGAGCAGATCTCTACGGGCAAGCAGCGCGCGCTCAAGCTCATGATGCCCGAGCTCGTCGACAACCCCGAGATCCGCGAGCGATTCGAGCGAGAAGCGAAGGTCGCAGCGAACATCGAGAGCGACCACGTCGTCGAGACGGTGACGGCCGGAGTCGATGCCGAGAGCGGCGCGCCGTACATCGTCATGGAGCTCTTGCGCGGCGAAGAGCTCGCTGACGCCGTCGAGCGCATGGGACCGCTGCCCATCGCCGACGTCGGCGAGATCCTCTCGCAGATCGGGCACTCGCTCGAGCAGGCCCACACGCAGGGTCTCGTGCATCGCGACCTCAAGCCCGAGAACATCTTCCTCTGCGTCTCGAAGCGTCGCGACGTCTCGTTCACCGCGAAGATCCTCGATTTTGGCATCGCCAAGCTCGTCGAGGACGGGATGAAGAAGACCGGGACGCAGCCGCTCGGCTCGCCGCTCTTCATGGCGCCCGAGCAGACCGATCGAAAGGGCAAGATCGCGCCAGGCACCGACGTCTGGGCGCTGGGTCTCATCACGTTCTACCTCCTGACCGGGAAGTCCTATTGGCTCGGCGCAGACGGCGACAGCCTCGGGCAGCTGCTTCGAGAGGTGGTCGTCGATCCGCTTCCCAAGGCGAGCGAGCGCGCCGCCGAGCTCGAGGTCGGGGGAAAGCTCCCGAGCGGCTTCGATGCGTGGTTCGCGCGTTGTCTCGATCGAGACGTCGACGCGCGTTGGAAGGACGCCGGCGAAGCGACGCGTGCGTTCGCCGCGCTCGTCCCGAAGGACGCGAAAGAGCGAAAGCTCGAGGTTCGGACGGGACAGCTCGACAAGGTGAGCGATCTCACGTCTGCGGCGACGCAGCTCCTCGACGAACCGATCGCCGCGGCGACCGCGAAGCGCGAAAACACGACGAGTGCAGCGGTGTCGCTCGGGCCCGAGATCGTGGCGTCGCCCGTCCCGGCGGCCAAGTCGAGCAAGCTCACCGTCCCCGTCCTCGTGGGCGCCTGTGTCGCGTTCGGAGCGGGCGGGTACTACTTCGCGACTCGAAACGCCGCGCCTGCAGGTGGCGTCTCGGCGAACGCGGTCGCTCACACGACGACGAGCGCCGTCGTTGCGTCCACCGCCAGCGCTGCGCCGAGCGCGCCAGCCGTCGGCATGTCGGAAGACTCGCGCTGTCCGTCCGGCATGATCTTCCATCCGGGTGGCACGACGATCCTCGGAGCGAAAGACATGCCCGAGTCGAGCGCTGATTCGCGCATCACGCATTCGGTGAAGCTCTCGGCGTTCTGCCTCGACCGCACGGAGGTGACCGTCTCTGCGTACGAAGAGTGCGTCGCGACCGGCAAATGTGAAAAGACGCCGAACGACGTCTCGTACGAGGGGGTCAGCGAAGCGTCGAAGCAGGCGTACACACCGTTTTGCAACGCACGAAACCCCGATCGCAAAGATCATCCGATCAACTGCGTCGACTGGAACATGGCCGATGCCTATTGCGCGTGGCGGAGCGCGCGCCTGCCGACGGAGGCAGAGTGGGAGTTTGCTGCGCGCGGCTCGCAGCAGCGCGACTACCCCTGGGGTGACGAGTCGCCCGACGCGAGTCGTCTCAACGGCGCCGGCGACGAGTACGCGAAGTGGTCCGAGAGCGTGAAGATGGGCGGCTCGACGATGTACTCGGGAGACGATGGCTTCGTCGGCACCGCGCCGGTCGGCTCGTTCCCGAAGGGCGCCTCCGAGTTCGGCGTCCTCGATCTCGCGGGCAACGTCTGGGAGTGGACCGCGGATTGGTATGCCCCGTACGCGAGCGAAGCGGCGACCAATCCCAAGGGCCCCGACACCGGGACCTACAAGGTCGTGCGCGGCGGCTCTTTCAACGGCTCGATGGTCGATTGGGCGAAGCCGGCGTATCGCTGGAAGAGCATTCCCGCGACGTACAACCACGGCATCGGTTTCCGCTGCGCGGGGGCGACGAAGTAGCTCTGCCACGGCGTGCCCGTCGATGCGGCAGGCTCACTTGCCCGGAGCTCGCGCTGCGGGCTTACTCGGCGGGGCCTGCGTTGCGGGCTTACTCGGCGTCGGCAGGGCTCGCGACGAGCGCGGGAACCGGCGCGTTCTCGAGGGCCTTCGGCGCGTCCGGCCAGCGCATCTTCTGCTCCTTCACGAGCTTGATGATCCCGAGCTTCGCGAACAGCTTGATCATCAGGTACGTCGGATCGATCTCGAACCAACGCACCGCGAAGCTCACCGACTGCCCGAAGCGGTGGTGGTTGTTCTGAAAGAGCTCGCCGAGCGTGAGGAAGTCGAACGGCAGCGAGTTCTTGCTCTTGTCGTCCGTCTCGAAATTTCGGTAGCCGTACATGTGGCCGCCCCAGTTCACGATCGCGCCGTGGATCGGGCCCATCATGTAGTGCACGGGCACGAGCGCGAACCACGCCCAGTGCGGGGCGAAGGCGATGTACACGAAGGTGTACATCGCACCCCAGCCGATGCGCACGGCCCAGTTGTCGCCCAAGCGCTCGAGCGCAGGCCAGGTCGGGAGGCCGCCGTAGAATCGATCCTCGGCCTTGATCGTGCCGCGCCAGAGCCCGCCGTAGCGGAGCGCCGTCTTCCACATCATGTCGAGGAAGCCCTTCGACGTGTGGGGCGAGTGGGGATCTTTCTCCGTGTCGCTGTACGCATGGTGCTCGCGATGCAGGATCGCGTAGCCGCTCGGCCGTAGGTAGCTCGAGCCCTGGAACACGAAGAGGCAGAGATGGAAGAACTTCTCCATCCGCGGCGACATCGTGAACATGCGGTGGGCCGCGTACCGGTGTTGGTAGAACGTCTGCATGAAGACGCTGAGCACCCAGTGCGCCACGAAGAAGGTGAGGATGACCGCCACGGGCCGAGCATGCCTCTGCCCTCGCCGCGCGCGCGTCACGGGTCGGTCATGACGATTTAGTCACGAATCGCTTCGTTTCAGGCCGAAAGCAGTCGTTCCAACGCCTCGTCGTCGAGGCGTTTTGCCGCGTCGATGCTCGGCGCGACGCGCCTCGGCCAGGCCACGATGAGCGTCTCTTCATCGACATAGAGGTGCTCGGGATCGAGCGCCCCGTGCGCGCCACCCTCTGCGTGGAGCGCATGAATCGCTGCGCGGAGCGTCGCGCGGAGGTCGGCGGTGGGCTCCGCGTCTGCCCAAGCGACGCCGCGCGGGGGTTCGACCCATAGCTCGTGGTCGTCGACGGATGCCCGGAGCACGAGCGGAAGCGCGGCGTGACTCACCCGGGCAAACCCGCGCGCGAGCGCGAGCGCGGCGTCGTCCATGGGGACGACCAGGACGTCTCGCGCGGTCACGGCGTCTCGCCGGAGGAACGCCGCGTCGCGCCCATCGCGGACGTCGGTCGCCGGACCGAGCCTGGCCCCGCCCGCCGGCGGTCGCGACGACCGAGTCGATGGCGCCGCGACTTCGGCCCGCGCCAGGACGCGCGTCGACCACGTGAGGCCCTCGAGCGCGCGCCGCGCGGCGAACGCGTCGGCGGGCCGATCCTTCACGTCCTCCGCCAGCATTCGACCGACGACCTCGTCGTGCGCGGGACCGAGATCGTCGTGGTAGGCGCTGGGGGCGCGCTCCAAGAAGTGTCCGGCCGGCGTCGGCTCTGCCGGCAGACCCGTCAGCATCTCGTAGAGGACGGCACCGGCCGAGTAGACATCGCTCGCGACGGTCGCCGGTCGACCCATGCGCTGCTCCGGAGACATGTACGCGAACGTGCCGATGGCGCCGGCCGTCACCGTCGTCGACAGATCCCCGAGGTGAGCTGCGCCGAAGTCTCCGAGTCGCGGCGCACCGACGCCGTCGAAGAGGATGTTGCTCGGCTTCACGTCGCGATGGAGCATGCCCAAGCGATGCGCCTCGCCCAGGGCAGTCAGGACCGCCGCGGTGATCTCGACGGCGCGCGCAGGAGCGAACGACGCCGTCCTCGACAAGTCGGCGAGGCTTCCGCCGGCCATCCATTCGAGCACCATCGCCGGTCCGTCCGGGAAGTAGGCGATCAGCGGCACGGTCGTGGCGTGGCGCAGCTGTTTCAATGCGCGCGCTTCGCGCTCGAATCGGACGAACGCGTCGCGTCCGGTGCCGGCGGTCGCCGCCGCGAGGAGCTTCACCGCCACGCGCTGACCCGTCACACGGTCGACGGCCTCGAGCACCTCGGCGTGAGGCGTCTTCGCGACTTCGCGCACGACCTCGAACCGGCCGAACATCACCGCGCCCGCCGCGTGTGGCGCCCCATGTTCGGGTGCCGGCGCGGAGTCGAGGGCGACACCGAGCGCGCCCGCCTCGGACGCGATCTCCCGCGCGGCTTCGGCGAGCCCCAGGCCCGAGATCGCGCGGAAGAGGAGCGGGAGCGCTTGCACGCGACCCTCTGCGCTCACGCCTTGGAGAGCCTTCGTCGCCGCCTCGAGCCGTCCGTGGCGCAAGAGCAACGCGCCGAGCGCGAGGCGACAGTCGTCCCTGGACGCGTCTGCTTTGATCGCGCGCTCGAGCGCCCTCGCGCCGTCCGCGGGTTTGTCGGCGCGCTCGAACGCCAACGCCGCGCGGCACGGCTCGCCGCCAGCGGCGAAGGCGGCTCCGGCGCGCTCGTACTCGGCGGCGCGCTCGAAGAGCTCGCCGGAGAAGGCGCCGTAGCCGCGCGCGAACAGATCTTCGGCGACCCGCGCCAGCGTCTCGACGCCTATCTCTGCGAGGGCGTCGCGAGCCGCGACCAGGCGCGTCGCGTCACCCGCGAGGCACGCGAGCCGCGCGGCTCCGGCGAGATCGCCACCGGCGAGCGCCGCCTCGGACGCACTGGAGAAGTCGCACGCTTCTTCGAGTCGACGAGCGCGTTCGAGGTCTTCCGACATGCGAGCTGCCTCGCGACGCGTCAGCGGACTTCGAGGTGCAGTACGCGCGCCAAATCGAACCGCACGACGGCATCGATGGCCGAGGCGTCTCCGCCGGATCGATGGAAGGACACGGGGGCGCGTCGCTCGGCCAAGCGGTGCACGGTGAGGGTGAGGTCGTGCGTCTCGGCGTCGTTGTCGACGCTGCGGAGCAGCTCGGCCGGCAAGATGAGGGAGCCTGTGTCCGGGAAGGCGCAGCGGAACGACGTTTCGCCGCGAACGTCGAGGTAGACGGAGTCTGCCTCGCCGGTGCCGCCCGCCCACTCGACGGGAACGTCGAACCCGCGTCGGATCGTCACGGAGTCGGCGCCGAGCGCGTCGTCGTCGAGCGCTTTGCCCGCGATGCGCAGCGCGCTGGGTGCCCGCGGCGCTACGACGTCGAGATCGAAGCCCTCGACAGCGTCGGCGCCGGTGCTGACGACGTGGTAGTCCGCCGGGATCGGGAAGGCCTGGTTTGCGTCGGGCGACGTGTAGAACACGCCGGACGCGACGTCGCCGACGTCTGGGAACGCGCGGGGAGCGAGCTCGAGGTCGATCGGGTCGTCGCCGGCCTTCGCGGCGCCCGACATGACGGTGAGGCGTACGTCGCCCACATCGAGCAGGTCGACCGAGACCTCACCGTGCACCGGCGCGACGAAGGGGCGAATGCGCTCGACCGAGATGGCGGCGCGTTGCGCCTGCGCTTCGGCCTGTTCGAGGTTCGCGAGCGCGACGCATTCGGTCGCGTCCGGCAGGAGCGGTCGGCTGCCGACCAAGCGCTCGGCCAGCGCGAGATCCGCGCTCGACACGCGCATGAACTTCGCGCTGACGTTTCCGCGCGAACCCTCGCGAGAATCGACGCGCTCGACCACGACGACGGCGTGAATTCGACGAGTGTCCGTGTCCTCTTCGAGACCCCGCTCGTCCGGCGCCTGCGGGGTGCAACCTGCCCCCACGAGGAAGAGGGCACCGACGATGAGGACGCGCGACAAGACCATTTGAGCGTGCTCAGCTTATCAGAGCGTGAGGATCAACGCACCGGAAGGCGTGACCGTGAACGCGCCGATGCTGGCTTCTTCGGTCCCCGCTTCGCCGAACTGACCGTTTGCGAAGTGGTAGGCCACGTCGACCTCGAGCGAGACGTGGATGGACCGAAAGCCGACCTTCGATCCGACCAGGCCCCCCACCCAGAAATGTTTTCCGTCGAACGGCACGAACGCGTCGTCCCGGCCGCCATCCAGGAGCGCTGCCTCGAGCGCGCTGCCGCGAAGGATCTCGAAGCCGGCTCGTGGGCCGAACCACACCGAGTAAAGCTCCGCGTCACTCTTCCAGCCGAGCAAGATGGGAACATCTGCGCCGCCGCCGTAGGCACTCCCGACCGTGTCGTCCGGCCTGGGTACGACGGCCGAGGCGCCGGCGCCGAGCGACAGCTGAAGCGGCCCGACGTCGAAGGCGTGCCGTCCGTCGACCCGAAACGAGTGACCAAGGTACGAAATTCCGGCTTCGTTCGAGCCCTCGATGCCGATTCGACCGGCTCCCCAAGGCGAGACGCCAGGCGCGATCGCCAACGTGTCGAGGACGCCCTCTGCGTGGTCGGCGCCCTTGGCGCTGATGGTGCTCGTGGCTTCGACGTGGCCGGCGATGCCCGCTCCGACCGAGACGCGCCCCGGAGTCAGAACGTGGGCTGGGTGCAACAGAGGAACGCCAGCCGCGCAGCCGGTGCCGAGCACGGCGACGCCCAGGTGCGCGAGCCGTCTCGACACGCTCCAGAGAGCTCGGGCGTCGCCCACGCCCCGCGCCACCTTACTTACGGAAGCGTGACGGGTATTCGTTCGCGGTGGCGCGCTTCTGCAGCTCGCCGTCGTCCGGATGCAGCTTCTGCGCGCGGTCGATGAGGAGGCCTTCCTCTTCGGGGTGCTTCGGATCGGGAAGGCAGCACTCGACCGGGCAGACGGCCTGGCAGGCCTCGTGATCGTAGAAACCGACGCACTCGGTGCAGAGATCAGGATCGATGACGTAGATCTCGTCGCCCTCGCTGATGGCCTCGTTCGGGCACTCGGGCTCGCACGCGCCGCAGTTGATGCAATCGTCGGTGATGTACGTCGCCATGGTTTCCTCTCGGCCAAGCCGGAAGGCGTCTCTAGGAGGCCGGAACCGGATTGTCAATTCGCACGACACTCTAGCCGCAGCAAAAACAAAGGCGCACGGAACGCGATTTCGGCGCGTGGCCGCGACGCCGAGTTGATTGCCCTTCGGGCCGGGGCTAGGGTCCGCCCTCCTCGAATGCCCCGCATCCCCGCACTCTTCGCAGCTCTCGTGGTCGTGCTGGCCGGTTGCCAGCCCCAGATCGGCGACCCGTGCGAGAGCTCGATCGACTGCTCTGCGCAGGGCGATCGCCTCTGCGATACGAGCCAGCCCGACGGCTATTGCACCGAGTTCAACTGCGAGCCCGACAAATGCCCGGAGGAATCCGTGTGCCTCGGCTTCGGCTCGCAGCTCGATCCGGCATGCCAGACCGAGTCGGTCGATCCCCGGTGGCCGCGGTTCGAGCGGACGTTCTGCCTGTTTGCTTGCCAGACCGACGACGATTGTCGCGACGGCTACGCGTGCCTCGCCCCCGGAGACCGCGCGGCGCAGTCGATCGATACGACGAACGAGCTGAAAGACTCGAAGGTCTGTTTCCGCAAGACGAGCGCGCCCGCGACCCCGCCAGCGACGAATCCCCCCGCGTGTTACCCGGACTCGAACTGATCGGGGACGGGCTCCGTGTTTTTCCCTCAGCTGGCGCGAAACCTCGAGGCCGCGTTTCGCGACGTCAAGGATCCGAAGCCGGCCGTGCGCGCCGCCGCCGCGAAGGACTTGGTCCGGCATGCAGAGACGGCGCGTTCGCGCGTGATCGGCGCGCTCGAGTCCGCGCTCGGTGACGAGGCACCGATGGTGCGCGAGGCCGCCGCAGAGGGCCTCGGAGACATCGACGCGACCGAAGCGCTCGGCGCGCTCTTGGTCGCTGTCGAAGATGACGACCAACTCGTTCGCCAGAAGGCCATCCTGACGCTCGGGCACCTGAAGGATTCGCGGGCGCAGCAGCGCCTCGAGCGCGCGCTGCGCGATCCGCGCCCAGAGGTTCGTTACCAGGCCGTCATGGCGTATCCGCGCGTCGCCAGCGATCGCCAGGACGCGCAAAAGGCGACGGCCGATGCGACACGGGACGACGATCCGCACGTCGTCCACGTCGCGTTTCGCATGGCGGAAGAGCTCGCAGAGGGCGGTCCGCTCTCGAAGGCGATCCTCGCGCGCGCAAAGGAGTGTCTCGAGCACGATTCGCCCCGCGTGCGCGCCGTCGCGGCGATCGTCCTCGCGACGAGCGGCGACGACGCCGCGGATCGCGTGCTCCTCGGCGTCGTCGACGGCACCGTTCGCACCGACGAGCCCGAAGACGTCGCGGCGGCGATCGATCTCGCCGGAGAACGGAGGCTTCGCGGCGTCGACAAGGCGCTCGAGCGGCGAGCGTTCGGCGGCGTCTTCAAGCGCGATCCCTTCCGCTGGCACGCGCGCGTCGCGCTCGCGACGATGGGCCACGTCCGCGCGCGCACCGAGATCCTCGCCGAGCTCGGCTCGCGCTCCTACGAGCGCCGTACGCTCGCGGTGTCGGCGGCGGGCAAGGCACGCCTCACCGACGCGCGTGAGCGCATCGCCGCCATGAAGGACCACCCCGAGCGCGCCGAGCCGGGCGCCGTCGAAGCCGCGCTCGCGCTCCTCGGCTCGGAGGGTGTCGACGCATGAGCGAGACCTTCACCGCCGCGGACCTCGAGCCGAGCGCCGACGACCGAGCACGTCGACGTCGGTCGATCCTCGATCGCGCGGCGGCCGCGGTCGCTGCGCTCGCCGCGGGCGTCGTCGTCGGGGGCATGCTCGCTCTCGGGGCGTGCGCCGCGCCCATGGTGTTCTCCATGACGCCGGCCCCGTTCAGCGGAAACGCGATGGGCGCGGCCTTCGCCCGCTTCGACCGGATCGCGATCGTGGCGAGCGCCGTCGTCCTTGGCGCTGAAATGGTCCGGACGTGGCTCGCGCGGAGGCACGCACCCTCGATCGTCGCGCGTCTCCGGCGCTTTGCGGCGATCTTCTTGGCCGGCTCGACGAGCGTGCTCGCCCTGTATGTGACGCCGACGATCCTCGATCTCCACAAGTCGGGCGTCCGACGCGGCGAAGGACCCGAGGGAGCCAGGCTCGAAGCGACGCACAAACAGGCCGAGACACTGGGCAAGGCAGAGGTCGCGTTCGCCGCGCTCGCGCTCGTCCTCCACGTCGCGACGCTCCGTTCGCGCGAGGACGAAGAGGACGAAGACGACCTCGGTCCGTCCGTGGGGCTGCCCGGCCCTGACCCTGAGCCGGGCTCCGACTGACGCCGCACCCCGGAAAGGCCGCTCGTTCCACCTGCGGTCCGCGAACCGCCAAGACCGGCCGTCCCGCGAAGACGCCGCGACGAACCTGCCCGCGACGCGCTCGGCCTGCTACGATCGAGGCATCCTTTTCGCGGCCTGCGATCTTCACTAGGAGCCTCACCATGCGCGTTACCCGACCGTTCTTGTTCGCGTCGCTCTCCATCGCGTCGCTCGGCCTGGCCTCGTTCGGTCTCGTCGCGTGCGGCGACTCCGGGACGACGTCGGACACGTCCTCGTCTGGCGCAGGCGGCCCCGGCTCGGGGGGCAGCACCTCGTCGAACACCGGCGGTGCGACCACGAACACGACCGGCTCGATGATGACCACCACGACGACAGGCATGGGCGGGTCGACGGGCTCGGGGATGCTCACCTGCCCGAGCGAGGTGACGAACATCACGGGCGACTGCGACCTCTTCGTTCAAGACTGTCCGCAGACGAACCAGACGTGCGCCTTCGTCGACGACGGCAGCGGCAACACCGTTACGGCCTGCGTCACCGCGAACGGCTTGAAGGGGGTCGGCCAGACCTGTGCCGGGGACGGCGAATGTCAGCCGCACCTGTTCTGCATCGGCGATCCGGGGACGTGCACGCCGTCGTGCTGTTCCGATACCGACGAGCCGTGCGCCGGCGGCCAATGCAATCTCACCGTGAACGTCCAGGCCGGCCCGAGTCAGGGTGAGCTGCACTTCATGGCCTGCACCTACGGCATGGCCTGCAATCTCTTCGATCCGAGCGCTTGCCCGGGCAACGAAGATTGCCATCTCGCGAGCGACGCGTTCGCCGTTTGCAGCCAGCCGAGCCCGAGCCCGAAGGGGCCTGGCGAAAACTGCATGTACGTGAACGACTGCGGCGAATCGCAGCTGTGCATCGGCCCGACTGGCGGCCAGAGCGTGTGCACCTACCTCTGCAAGATCGGCGACACGACCTCGGGCCCCGGTCTCGGCAGCTGCCCGGCGAATCAGTTCTGCGACGGCTCCTTCGACACCGGATTCCCGGATGTCGGTCTTTGCGAGCCGAACTGAGACGACGACAGGTCGTGGTGACGGCGCTCGGGCCCGAGGCCGGCCCGAGACGCGCGCTCGAGAGCGTGCGTGGTAGAGTCGCCGCCTCATGGCCGACGAGCACGCTCGAGACGGCGAGGTCGATTCTGCCTCGCCGACCCCGCTCTTCAAAATGTTGGGCGACGATGGTGCGCTCGCAGCTGGGCGCGTCCCGCGTGCTTCGCGTGAGATCGCGCTGCGCGCCTATCGAGAGCTGAAGCGCCTTCGCGTCCTCGACGCGCGGATGATGCTGCTCCAGCGCCAGGGGCGCATCGGCTTCTACGGGACGTGCACCGGTCAAGAGGCCGTGCCCATCGCGTCGGCGCTCGCCCTCGCGCCCAGCGATTGGGTGTTCCAGGCCCTCCGCGAGAGCTCGATGATGCTCGTCCGGGGCTTCCCACTCGCAAAATACATCGCGCAGATTTTCGGCAACTCCCACGACGATTTGAAGGGCCGCATGCAGCCCTCACACATGTCGTCGAAGAGCGTGAACCAGGTCTCGTGGTCGAGCTGCATCGGCACGCAGATCCCCCAGGCCGTCGGCGCCGCGTGGGCCGCAAAGCAACGCAAAGAGAAGACCGTCGTGCTCGGCTTCATGGGCGACGGCGCCACGAGCGAGGCAGACTTTCACGCAGGCCTCACGTTCGCGGGCGTCTTCCACGTCCCGTGCGTGCTCGTCTGCCAGAACAACCACTGGGCCATCAGCGTGCCCGCCGCGCGCCAAACCGCGAGCGCATCGTTTGCCATGAAGGGCCTCGCCTACGGCGTCCCCAGCTTCCGCGTCGACGGGAACGACTTCCTCGCGGTCTACGAGGTCGTCTCGGCGGCCGCCGAGCGCGCTCGTACTGGGGAGGGCCCGAGCTTCATCGAGTGTCTGACCTCTCGCATCCGCGCGCACTCCTCGAGCGACGATCCGACGCGCTATCGCTCGCAAGAAGAGGTCGACGTCTGGTTGAAGCGCGACCCGGTCCAGCGCCTCAAGAGCTACCTCGAGTCGATCGGCGCGCTCGACGATGCCGCCGACGAGAAGCTCGAGAAAGAGCTGAACGAAGAGATCAGCCAAGCCATCACAGAGGTCGAGCGTCACGGCCCGCCCGAGCGCGACACGATTTTCGACGACGTGTACGCGACGCTCCCCTGGCACCTCGACGAGCAACGCGAAGAGCTTCGCCGAAGCCCGACCGCGCCGTCGCACGGCTGATTCGAAACGCGAGCGTTGCGCGGTCGAAGGCTCGCCGCTCCGCCCTTCCGGCCCTACGCATAGCGGTGTAAGGACTCACCGCGATGAAGACCTTCGACGCGATCGTCATTGGCGCCGGCCCCGGCGGCTACCCCTGCGGCATCCGACTCGGGCAGCTGAAGCAGAAAGTCCTCGTCATCGAGAAGGACTCCCCCGGCGGCGTGTGCCTCAACTGGGGCTGTATCCCTTCGAAGGCGCTGATCAGCACCGCGAACCAGTTCGAGAAGGTGAAGCACGGCGGCACGGGCATCAAAGTCGAGAGCCCCACGATCGACGCGAACGAGCTTCAAGACTGGAAGGAAGGCATCGTCAAGCGCTTGACCGGCGGCGTGCGCAGCCTCCTCAAGATGAACGGCGCCGAGCTCGTGATGGGCACCGCGACCGTGACGAGCGCGAACACCGTCGAGGTCGTCGGCGCAGACGGCGCGAAGGAAACGTACAAGGCCGACAAGGCCATCGTCGTCGCGACGGGCGCCACGACGATCGAGCTGCCGACGTTCAAGTTCGACGGCAAGCAGATCATCGGCGCGAAAGAGGCGGTCAGCCTCCGTCAGATCCCGAAGCGCCTGCTCGTGATCGGCGGCGGCATCATCGGCCTCGAGCTCGGCATGGTCTACCAGAAGCTCGGCTCGCAGCTCACGGTGCTCGAGTTCTTGCCGAACATCTTGAACGGCGTCGATCCGGAGTGCGCGAAGATCGTCGAGAAGCGCATCACGAAGCTCGGCGGAACGATCCACGTCGGCGCGAAGGCGCTCGGCTACGAACGCCAGAGCGACGGCTCGCTCGCCGTGGCCTTCGAGAAGGACGGCAAGCGCGACACCGTGGTCTGCGACGTCGTGCTCGTCGCCGTCGGCATGCGCCCGAACTCGAAGGGCATCGGCCTCGAGCAGGTCGGCGTGAAGATCAACGACAAGGGCTTCGTCCCGATCGACAAGCTCGGCCAGACGAACGTGAAGGGCATCTACGCCGTCGGCGACGTGAGCGGCCCGCCGCTCCTCGCCCACAAGGCGACGAAAGAGGGCGAGATCGTCGCGGAGATCATCGCGGGTCACAAGGCGGCGATGGATTGGGTGACGATCCCCGGCGCGATCTTCACCGATCCGGAGATCGCGACGGCCGGCCTCACCGCCGACGAAGCGAAGGCGAAGGGCTACGAGGTCCTCGTCGGCAAGTTCCCGTTCTCGGTCCTCGGCAAGGCGATGGCCATGAACGAGACGGACGGCTTCGTGAAGGTCATCGCGGACAAGAAGACGAAGCAGCTGCTCGGCGTCCACATCGTCGGGCCAGAGGCGTCGACCATGATCAGCGAGGGCGCGCTCGCGCTCGAGATGGCGGCGTTCCTCGACGATCTGTCGATGACGATTCACCCGCACCCCACGCTCGGCGAGGCGCTGATGGAAGCGGCGGCGCACGCAGCCGGGCACGCCGTCCACATCCTGAACCGCTGATCGTCGGCGCCGATCGCGCACGGTCTCTTCGCGGCACCTCCCATCGGAGGAGCACGGAGAGGCCGCTCTCATCGCAAAATTTCAACGAAACCCTGGCGGATCGCGCGACCTCCCTCGAGAGGTCGAACACACGTCATCCGCGGGCGTCGCGATTCGAAAAGCCGCGGATGGACATGATCCGTCGCGCGGCATCTTCGTTGCACTGCGCGCGCGAATGGCCTTCAGGACCTCTCGCCTCGCGCTCGCGTCGTGTCTCTTCGCGATCGGCGCTGTCGCCGCGTCGTGCGCGCCGACGAGCGATCCGCTCTCTGACGAAGAGGCGATGGCGGGGGCGCAGGGACTCTCCGTCCGGCCGGGCGATCCGTATGCCGAGCACGGTGTCACGGTCACGGTGCCGGACGCGGGCCGAGGCATCTACGCCGAGATCATGTACGAGGACGGATCGATCGGCTCGGTCCACCTGCGAACGATGGCGGACGGCTCGGTGTACCGCTTGCCCGACGACGCCGACGATCCCGACGTCTCGATCGGCGACGAGGACGACGACCCCGAGGTCGTCGCAGAAGCCGCCGGCGAGGCGAGCGCCTCGGGATCCCCGGGTCCTTGCAGCGATCGCGCACGGAAGGTCCTCGGCTATCGCTGGACCCACGCCTTCAGCTGGTCGTTCCAGTCGGGGACGACGCCGAGCGACAACTCCATCGCGAACGTCGAGGCCAAGCTGAAGAAGGCCGCGACGAACATCACGGCTTCCCGAAACAGCTGCGGGATGAGCGACACCGTCAGCGCGAAGAACACGTATGCGGGGCGGACGACGCGCTCGGCGCAGATCGGCAGCGACGCGTCCTGCAAGAGCAACCCGGACGGACACAACACGGTGAGCTTCGGTGCGCTACCGACCGGCATCCTGGGTCTCACGTGCGTCTGGTACGACGGCGAAGGTCACGCGCTCGAGGCCGACATGCGCCTGACGACGAAGCGCAAGTGGTACGCGAACAAGCCGACGAGCTGCTCGGGTCGCTTCAGCGTCGAGGGCGTGGCGACGCACGAGTTCGGGCACGTCTTCGGTCTCGGGCACGTCAGCGAATCGAGCCACGGCAATCTCACGATGAGCACCGCCATCAACGGCACTTGCGAGAACGCAGAGTCGACGCTCGGCAAGGGCGACGTGTTGGCGCTGCGCGCGCTCTACTGAGCTCGGGTGCCGCAACCGTCGACGTGCCGCTTTGCGCACGCGTCGGCGCGAAAACTCCGCCACGCTCGGGTCGTCCTGGCCGCGAGCTCTTTGGCTGCCGGAGCGAGCTCGGGTTCGACGCGATCGAGCACGGCGGCAAGGCTGGCCCGCAGCGAGCCGTTCACGTCGAGGCCGTTCGGGTGTCCACGACCGAGCTGCAGGCCGACATCGTAAGCGAGCTCGGCCAGCTCGGCCGCGTCGTGGACGTCGCGCAGATCCACCTCTCGGTAGTGCATGCGCCAAGCGTGGACGTAGTAGGTCCGATCGTCGAAGCGCACCGTGCCGAGGAGGCTCTGCGGGCTCCCGATGCGGGATTGACCAACGATCACCCGGCGGACGTCGTCGGGGTCGCCGCGCGTGCAGTCAGATTCGGTCGGCGCGAACTGCTTGATCTCGAGGATCACGTCGTCGTCGGGCACCAGCGTCGGACCCTCGACGCGAACGAGCATCTTCTCTTCGTGCGCGCTGCCGATGCCCATCGTCAGCCGTCCGCCCTTCTTCAACGCGAAGAAGGCCTCGCCGAGATCGGGGCTCTGCTCTCGCATCGCCGCCATGTAGTTCGCGCGCGCGAGCTGCAAGTGAAGACGCGTCGCTTCATCCATCGGTGTCATGAGCTTCTCGACGCTGTCGAGCCACTCGATCGGTGTTCCCCACTGCGCGCGCAAGCGGGTCACGACCTTCGGCTCCGGGCCCTTCGCGTCTGGATCCGCGAGCGACGCGCGATAGCCGCGGACGAACTCCGAGATCGCGTGCTTGGCGTCGTCTTCGTCGTCTCCGGCAGCGAGCCAGAGAGACGTCGCGAACCGCATCCAATCGACCATCGGCGGCCCGGTCGTCGCCGCGTCGAAGTCTGCGAGGCCACGTCCGTCCACCGCAGCCGCGTATTGCTCGAGGTGCGCGTCGCCGTGCAGGTTCACGGTCGGCATCGCCTCGACCTCGCTTGCGAACCGCGCGCACACGGCGCGGGTGAACGGCGCGTTCACGTACCTGAAATAGCGGAACGAGCTTTGGACGAGCGCCCTCTCGAGTCCGGGGCTCGCGTCGAAGTCCGCCGCGACGAACGGGACGAGCAGCGGATCGGGCTCGGCGTTTGTAGCGGTCAATGGGGGCGACCCGTCGTTCGGTCGGGCGGTGGGCGTCGAGCGGCACGCCAGGCACAGCGAGACGAACCCGAGGAGTAGGCCAGCGCGGCGAGGCC
>Ga0164241_10002749_pt1 | contig 18567 bp, 19 predicted proteins | sample OricomyardsoilBY_FD_108780 | JGI IMG/M metagenome (GOLD analysis project Ga0164241, IMG submission 108780) | Backyard soil microbial communities from Emeryville, California, USA - Original compost - Back yard soil (BY) | ecosystem: Environmental > Terrestrial > Soil > Unclassified | place: USA...
CGGCAAGAAGCCGCCGGGAGTTGAACAAAATGACGTAACTTGTTTATGTACTTTTGGATGTAACCTGCGGAAGGGCGGTGGTCGCCCGTCCCGCGGGCGGGCCGGCGGGGCTCTGGGTGTTTTCCTGGACCTGCTGAATTTGGCGCAGGCCGAGGCGTTTGGCACGGCCGCCGCGGATGCGACGGTGACGGTCAACGGAGAGCCCGCGCAGCGGCAGGGCACCGGGTGGTTTTTGAGCCAGCCGGTGCCCAATGCGGACGAGCCCGCCTGGGTGGATTTCGCCATCGAGGGACTCCGTAGCGGCGGCGGGCCGGGCGGGGCCGACGCGGTGAGTGCGACGACGCGCCATCTTTGGCTGCCCAAGACTCCGGAAGTCTACGGGTATGACGAGGACGGTAATCTTAAAAGCGACGGCCGCTGGAGCTACACTTGGGATGGCGAAAACCGGCTCGTGGCCATGGAGACCCGCGGCGATCTGCTGCCGCCGGCCGGACCTTTCCCGCTGTCACAACATCGCCGGCTGGAGTTCGGCTATGACGGCCAGGGACGGCGGGTATCCAAAAAAGTGTTTAACTGGAGCCCCGGCGGCTGGGTGCTGGCGAAGTCATCGCGGTTCCTCTACGATGGCTGGAACTTGCTCGCTGAATTGGATGCCCTCACTGGCAATGCCGCTATCCGCACGTATGCGTGGGGATTGGATTTGTCCGGATCATTCCAAGGCGCCGGCGGGGTCGGCGGCCTGCTCTTTTCCTCTGTCTTTGCCGCTCCCGGCTCACCGCTTGCCGCTCACTCCGCCTGCTACGACGGCAACGGCAACGTGATCGGCCTCGTCGACATGGCCACCGGCGTCCGGTCCGCCACGTATGATTACAACGCCTTTGGCGAAACGATCCAGATCGAGGGCGTCGCCTCAATCGCCAATCCCTTCCGTTTCTCCACCAAACACACCGACGAAGAAACGGGGCTGCTTTATTACGGCTTTAGATATTATCAGCCGACGACGGGGCGCTGGCTAAGTAGGGATCCATCAGGTGAAAAGACTGGTACAAATAGATTTAGATTTCTCGATAATGACCCGCTCACGGGCATTGACTTGCTGGGATTGTATCACGTTGGTCAGCGGCAACCAATAGCGGAGAGCATGCCGTCATGCCAGCGCTGGAAAAAATGAACGCACGGAAGAGCTTCTCATCGCAGAGGCCCTGGTGGGGCTTGCGACTTACCGTCCGAACGCGGCAACCAAACGTCCCACCCCTCGATCAGCTGTCCTTCGCCAACCCGAATCCCTCCGCACGCATCCAAGGAGCGAAGTTCATCACGAAGCGAGTAAGCCGCACGACTCAATCCGGCTATGTCTTTCCAATGGAGATCGGATCGGGAAGAGGCGCAAGAGCCCCCGCCATGAAATTGATCCTGGAAAACGCAGGTGAAACGCGGAGGACACGGAGAGTACGAAGAAAAAGTCGGGAAAATCCCCTCCGATTGCCGACTCATCCGCGAGGTGAACGCCTTGTCCTCAAACCGTCGGCCCAAATTCCGGCTTTTGCGTTTCTTGTGCTTTTTGTGGCCATGCCTTCCGCGGAATCTATGTTGATCAGGTGGCCTTAGCCCAATCGTCAGGTTTTCGGCCATGCTGCGGTCATAATGCGACCGCAGCGGCCCGTTCGAGGCGCCGAGAACAGGCCGAATCGCGTCGGGTCGTGGTGAGGTAAAACGGATCGCAACCCAGTTTCTCATTCCGTTGTTCGTTACCAAGCATCGTTCTCCCTCGGAGGCGTTTTGCCCAAAGAATTCCAAGCCAGCAGCGCTGCAAGCAGACCGAGCGCGATGGTGCGGGTTAAGGCGACCAGCGGTGATGCCGGGGCCTGGTGTCCGAAACAGCCGCAACTGAGATCGATGCCTCGCAACCAAGCCGAAAACAGCGCGATAGTGAACACCACGCACAGGCTTGAAATGATCGAAAGCGCCGCGCGTTCCCGCCAACGGAAAATCACACCGACGCCGCAGACGAGTTCCACCCACGGCAAATAGAAGTCGACCACGACCGCCACCGGGTAACCGATCAAACGGTAGTGCAATATGTCCGTCACAAACCCAAGCGGATCGATGATCTTGTTCAACGCCGCGTACAGAAATATTCCCCCCAGCGCCAGTCGGGCCAGCGTAAGGGCAACTGTCCTTAACGATGGGATTCCCGCCATTCGGACCACCCTCCCTTGAGCGTAAAAACATTCGGCAGCTGAAAGTCGCGCTCGAGACGCAAGGCCACTCCCCGGCTGGCATCGCATTCGCGGGAATCGCAATAGACGACCACGTTCATGCCAGGAGCCCACGCCGCCAGACATTCCGGCGCGAGCTGATCCCAGTCTTTTTCATTGAGCAACAAAGCTCCCGGAATGTGGGCCGCCTGATAAGCCTTCCCGTCCCTGGCGTCGATCCACAGTACGGGCGAAGTCCAACCGTATACCTCAGCCAGGCCGACTTCTCCGGGACCGGGAGCCGTCCAACTGATTTCCGCGCGGCGGGGATTCAAAAGGAACGCGAGCCCGGCGAGGCAGGCTGCAATCCCGAGAAGGATCGCGCAATCGGCGATGGTTTTCGCGCGAATCGCCGGTTTCATCTCAACGTACGAGTCCAAAGATCTTGAACGAATAGCTGGTCCCGTCGGAGAACGTCGCGACACACGCAATGGCGACATTGATCGTCTTCGAGGCGGTGGCGGGCCGGACGATCAACTGGTAGTTGTCGCCCTCCGCGGGTCTGATTTTCACGCTCATTGCCGAAGGCGCCTCCGCGACGGCCTCGATCGAGGCGATTTTGCGTCCATCCGCCGGGGAAACGATCACCGTTTTCTCCCCAAGCCCGTCGCTTGCCTTCCACAACAGGAGTCGCGAGGAGCAGGCAAGGGGCTCGTGGATTGTCACCCGCAGAACAAGGGAAACCGGTTGGTCGGGCGATTCGTCGGTTGTTACCGCGATGATCTTCTCCTGGAGCCCGGTTCTGCCTTCAAAAGCGAAGGTTGCCTTGATCGCTCCGGATTCCTTCGGGGCAAAAGTACGTTGATCGATTTCCGCCGTGGTGCATCCGCAGCTTGGTTTGACGGAAGTGATGGTCAGGGGCTTGTCACCGTCATTGGTGAATCGAAATACGCCGATGGCCTGCTTGTCTTCCGAATTGGCCGAAAGCTGGATCTGCCGGGTCTCCCAAAGCAGGGCGCCTTGCGCGAAATTGAGCACGAACAGACCGGCGGCAAAAGCCCCGGCAACGGGTTTCAGAAATTTCGCGCGGAGCATCCGCACAAAATGGCCCGATAAGTGATCCTTGGGCAAGCCCGGGCCGGGGCCCGGTCGAATGTCGCCGGCGTCCCGGTGCGCTGCGTTTTCACAGTTGTCGTTGGATCGCCTGGGAGCGGACCTGAGCTATCCGCGCCGGTTTTGGTGTGGTTGCCCTGCGCCTCCGAGGAAGCAAGCGACGACCCGCCACTGGCGAATACCGGGTTCAGGACTCGAGGAAGTCTCGCCCACCGGGACGGCGAACCCCTGTCAGATGTAATACATCTCCGTCGGATTTTTGGTGCAAAGCTGGTCGAGGGTGTAGCTTTTGGTCTTTTCAACCAGGCACTCGCTGATCTCCTGCCAGACTTGTTTCAAGCGGCGGCCGCTCCGGCCTTGAAAATTGCCGCTTAGATGAAGGCATCCGCCTTCGACCGCCATAAGGATGTCATGGAGGGAAATCTCGTCGGGGAAACGCGACAGGGTATAGCCGCCCTGATTGCCCCGGCGGCTGGTGATCAGTCCGTGCGTTCGCAGCTGCCCGAGAATTTGCGCGAGGAAATTAGCCGGGACGGCCTCGGTTTTGGCGAGATGTTCGATTTGGGCGAGGGTCCCCGAGCCATACAGCCGCGCCAGTTCGGCCATGACGCGGCAGGCATAATCGACTTTGAGGGAGATTTTCACCGGGGAGGTCGGACGCTTGAAGGGAGGACGACCGCGGGTCAGATCGCGTAGTCCCCGCTGTCGGGTTTGGCGTATTCCGTCGGAATCATGAACATGCCGGCGGCAACCGTGGCGTTGGTTCCCTGCTCGATGAGAATGAACGATCCGGTCAGGCGGTTCGTGGCGTACGCGTCGTGGTAAACCGGACTGGAAACGCGCAGGCGAATCTCCCCGAGATCGTTCATGACGAGTGAATCGGGCGCCGTTTCCGGGTCGAGCGTCTCGATATTGAGGCGGTGGACGATATCGGAGACCACGGCCTGCACCGTGTTGCTGGTGTGCTTGAGAAAATACTTTTTTCCGCGCTGCAGCGGCCGCGCGTGCATCCAGCAGATTTTAGCGTGGAGGTCATTGCCGGTTCCAATGGGTTGTTCCAAGTCGACTATCATGCTGCCGCGGCTGATGTCGATGTCGTGTTCGAGGACGATGGTGACGGATTGCGGGCTGAAGGCCTCCTGGACCAAACCGTCGTACGTGTGGATTGCCTTCACCGTGGTCACCAGGCCGGCGGGCAGCGCCATGACCTTCTGGCCGACCTTGACGATGCCGCCGGCGATCTGGCCGGAGAAACCGCGGAAATCGTGGAGCTTGCCGTCGTGCGGATTGTTCGGGCGGTTGACCCACTGCACGGGAAGGCGGAAGCCGTCGAGGTTCCAATCGCTTCCGATATGAAGCGTTTCAAGATATCCCAGCAGGGGGGGGCCGGGATACCACGGGGCATTTTCGGAGGGAGTGACGACGTTGTCCCCGTTCAGGGCGCTGATGGGGATGAACTTGATGTCCTTCAGGTCCAATCGGGGAAGGAATTCCTCGAATTGGGCGCGGATCTCATTGAATCGTTCCTCGCTCCACTCAACGAGGTCCATCTTGTTGACCGCGACGATGACGTGCGGGATGCGCAGCAACGAGGCGATGGCCGTATGGCGCCGGCTTTGTTCGATGACCCCCAGGCGGGCGTCCACCAGCACGATGGAGGCGTTCGCGTTGCTCGCGCCGGTGACCATGTTGCGCGTGTACTGCACGTGGCCGGGCGTGTCGGCGATGATGAATTTCCGGCGCGGCGTGGCGAAATAACGATAGGCGACGTCGATGGTGATGCCCTGTTCGCGCTCGGCGCGGAGCCCGTCCGTCAGATTCGCGAGATTGATCTGGCCGCCGCCGGTGATGTCGGCCGAGCGCTCCAGCGCCTCGATCTGGTCCTCCATCAGGGATTTTGAATCGTAGAGCAGGCGGCCGATCAGCGTGGATTTGCCATCGTCGACGCTGCCGCAGGTGTTGAAGCGCAGGATGTCGACCGGCACGGGTGCGGCCGGGCGCAGGGTGGCGGAGGAAAGTTCGACCAGGGAAGGTGTAGAGGAGGCGACCACGGATGTATTGGAGAGTGACAAGGACGAAAAGCGGGAACGTTGGTTAGAAATAGCCGGCCTTCTTGCGGTCTTCCATGGCGGCCTCGGAAGACTTGTCGTCGGCCCGGGAGCCGCGTTCGGTGACGCGCGCGGCGGCGATCTCGGCGATGATGTCGTCCACGCTGGCGGCGGGTGATTCGACACAGCCGGTGCTGATGATATCGCCGATGGTCCGGACGCGCACCACGAGTTCGCGGACTTCCTCGCGCGGTTTCGGCGGGACCAGGGAGTTGACCGGCAGCCATTGGCCGCCGCGGCGGACACACTGGCGCCGATGGCTGAAATAGATGCCCGGGACCTCCAGCTTTTCCCGGCGGATATATTCCCATACATCCATTTCCGTCCAATTGCTCAGGGGAAACACCCGCATGTTCTCACCCGGATTCAGGCGGCCGTTGTACAGATTCCAGATTTCCGGGCGCTGGTTTTTGGGATCCCACTGGCCGAAGCTGTCGCGGAAACTGAAGAAGCGTTCCTTGGCGCGGGCCTTTTCCTCGTCGCGCCGGGCGCCGCCGATGCAGCAGTCGAATTGAAATTCCTCGATCGCGGCCAGCAGCGTTGGAATTTGCAGGCGGTTGCGGCTGATCTCGCCCGGCACGGGCGTGGCGATGCCCTTGGCGATGGCATCCTCGACCGTGCGAACGATGAGCTTGCCGCCGAGTTGCTTCGCCCGCCGGTCGCGAAATTCGTTCAGTTCGGGAAAATGGTGGCCCGTGTCGACGTTCAGCAGGGGCGTGGGCAGTTCCGAAGGCCGGAACGCCTTTTCCGCCAGGCGCAGGAGGCAGATCGAATCCTTGCCGCCGGAGAAAAGGAGGGCCGGCCGTTCAAATTCGCCGGCGACTTCGCGCATGATGTGAATCGCCTCGGTTTCGAGATGCTGAAGATGATCGAGATGGTAGGAGGTCATCAAATAGGATCCAGGGTCTGGGATTTAGGGTCTGGGATCGGACACGATTAGCGGCCGCTCAGGGAACGAATGAGGCCGCTGAGCAGTTTGCCGGAGTGGACACAAAGCGACAGGAGTTCGGCATGCTGGACCGTGGTGATGAATTGATTGTCGAGGAGCAGGTAGGTCATGGAGCGAACTTCTCCGCAGGAGCGCCGGGCAATGTTATAAGCCTGACGCTTTTCGGCGACATGGAGGCTTTCCCAGCCTTCGGCCACGTTATTCATGACAGATACGGCGGCGCGCTGGAGTTGATCGCGCAAGCCGAAATCCCTGGCCAGAGTGCCGCCGCGACAATGGGCATAGACTTGATTGGTCAATGTTCGTGCGGCCAGCCACGCTTCAGAGCTTTCGAAGGATTCGCGCATCTCAATGGTTTATCCCGGAGCCCGGAACCCAGGCCCTGGTCCCCGTGTTCAAAGCTTCTCCGCCCCACGCGGCGTGAAGGCCGCACTCGCGTTTTTCGTCGGCCTTGGCGGGATCGAAGTAATCCCATTCGTTCGGCAGCCCGTGCTCGGCGAGATAGGCGTCGAGTTGGGCGTCGGTGTGATGGAAGAAGGGGCTGATTTTAAGCGCGCCGAAATTCGCGTCGTGCGAGACGACATCCAGGCCGGCGCGGTTGGGGTTCTGCACCTTGCGCAGCGCGGTGATCCAGACGGTTGGCGCGAGTTCGCGCATGCCGCGTTGGAAGGGTTCCAGCTTCATGACGGCGCTGAATTTCTTCAGGCCGGCCTCGTCCCCGGTTGTGGGAACCGGCCCGTGGATTGCGTCGCGGTGCGCGGCGGTCATGCGCGGAAGATACGGTTTCAAATTCAAACCCAGCCGTCCGCGCAGGTCCTCCGCATGCCGGTAGGTGGCGGGTCGATTGTAACCGTGGTCGACCCAGAGCACGGGAATATCGGCCTGGGCTTGAACGGCCAGATGCAGGATGGCGGCTTCGTACGGGCGGAAATTCGTCGAAACCAAGGCGCGTCCCTTCGCCTGGTTGATCGCCCAGCGGACGATTTCCAAGGGGGATTTCCCCCGCAGTTCCGCGTTGTGTTGGAAAATGTCGGAGTCGGTCATGTCAATTGGCGATCGCAACCACCGGGATATTGGCTGTTGTCGCGGCGGCGGCCGCCGCGGCCGCCGCCTGTTCGGGAAGGATCACGCGCGAGCAGAAATCGCCGAAGCGTTCTCCGTCGCAACGTTCGTCTCTCCAGCGGATGAAGAGCGGACGCAGTTCGCCTTCGATTTCGGCGTCCTTGACGGTGTCTTTGAAAACACGGTTCAGGCGCGTGCCCGAGGCGTTGCCGCCAAGCCAGAGCTGGTAGCGGCCGGGAGCTTTGCCGACGAAGGCGATTTCCGCCATGTAAGGGCGGGCGCAGCCGTTCGGGCAGCCGGTCGAGCGGATGATGATTTCCTCGCCGCCGAGGCCGAGCTCGCCGCCGAGTTTTTCAATGCGGTCGATCAGGCCGGGCAGCATGCGTTCCGACTCGGCCAGTCCGAGCCCGCAGGTGGGCAGGGAGGGGCAGGCCATCGAGGCGGCATGGAGCACGCTGGCCTGCTTGTCGACCTTTACGCCGTGCGAGGCGAGCAGGGCGGTGATGCCGGCGCGATCCGCATCGGGCACGTTGGCGAGGATCACGTTTTGGTTGGCGGAAAGCCGGAATTCAAGGTGCGGGAATTTCTCCGCGACTTCGCGGAAGGCCGTTTTTTGCATGTGTCCGGGCACGTCCTTGATGCGTCCCGTTTCGACGAAGAGGGTGAGGAACAGTTTGCCGTCCACCGCCCGGTGCCAGCCGTAGAGGTCGCCCATGGTGGTGAACTCATAAGGATGGGCGGCGTCGAGCGTGAGACTGGCGCGCCGATTGATTTCATTGCGGATGAAATCAACGCCGCGTTCCTCGACCACATATTTGAAACGGGCATGTTTGCGATTGGAGCGGTCGCCGAAATCACGGAACGTCGTCAGCACCGCTTTCGCGACGGCGACGACATTTTCCGGGGCGACAAAGCCGATGACGTCGGCGAGGCGGGGAAAGGTTTCCGTGTTGCCGTGGCTGCGGCCCATGCCGCCTCCGACCGCCACATTATAGCCGAGCAGCCGGTCGTTTTCGACGATGGCGATGAAGCCGAGATCGTTCGTGAAGATATCCATGTCGTTGACCGGAGGAACGACGAAGGAGATCTTGAATTTGCGCGGAAGATACGTCTGGCCATACATCGGATCGATGAAGTCCCTGTTGACCGGGTCCTCGAGATTCAGCTGAACATTGTCGATCCAGATCGCATGGTAGGCCTTGGTGCGGGGCGCGAGCGCAAGGGCGGTTTTCAGCGCGTCGGCATAAACGACTTCGCGGGCCCTCGTGGTCGCCGGCGTGGGCGAAGCGGTGACGTTGCGATTGACGTCGCCGCAGGCCGCGAGGGTGGAGAGGAGCGACTCGTTGATTTTTTTGACCAGCGGCCCGAGGCCGGATTTCACCACGCCATGAAACTGAATGCACTGGCGGGTGGTGACACGCAGGGTGTTGTTGCCGTAATTGGTCGCGAGGTCGTCGAAAACGGTCCACTGCTTCGCCGTCATGACGCCGCCGGGAATCCGGCTGCGGATCATCATGATGTACTTCTTGGCCGTCTTGCGGAGATCCCGGTCATCCTGTTGATAGATGCCGTGAAATTTCGTGAATTCCTTTTCGTCGTCGGAAAAGCGATCGACCGTGGGATCCGCCAAAGTCGCGGCAATCTGGCCGGCAAGCGTCGGATTCGCCTGTTTGAGCAGTTCGTTTTTACTGGGAGGAGCGGATTGAGTGTCGGCCATGGCTACGGAAACGCTTGCTCATGGGGGCGGGTGCGTAAAGTATAAAACATGTCATATATACTAAAGTTGTCATGAATAAATCAAACAGCTCGCAACCAACAGGTTTTGTCTGGCTGGTCGGGGCCGGCCCGGGAGCCGCCGATCTCATAACCCTGCGCGGAGCCAAATTACTGGCAGAGGCGGACGCGGTGGTTTACGACGAACTGGCGAATCGGGATTTGTTGTTTAATTGTCAGCCGGCGTGTGAGTTGCACTCCGTGGGCAAGCGGGCGGGGAGCCACCGCGCAAGCCAGGGGGACATCAACCGGCTTTTGGTTGCCCTGGCCGGAGCCGGGAAAAAAGTGGTGCGGCTTAAAGGCGGCGACCCGATGGTTTTCGGTCGGGCGGGAGAGGAGATCGAGGCCTTGCGCGAAGCGGGTTTGCCCTTTGCGATCGTGCCGGGAGTGACGGCGGCCACGGCTTCCGGGGCGGTGGCGGAGCTCCCTTTGACGCACCGCGACCACTCGTCCGCGGTTGTCTTTGTGACGGGGCATCAATGCGCCGCCAACACGGATGCATTGGATTGGGGATCGCTGGCAAGGCTGCGGGCGACGTTGTGTTTTTATATGGGGGTGCGGCGGCTCCCGGAGATTGCCCGCAATCTCGTCGGGCACGGCATGTCGGCGGACATGCCGCTCGCGTTGATTTGCGAAGCCACGTTGCCGACGCAGCAAGTGCACATCGGCACCCTGCATGATGCGGAGAAATTCTCGCTGGGCCTGGCCGGTCAGGCGGCCCTGGTCGTCATCGGCGATGTCGTGCGTTTGTCCGGCTTCGCGAACGACGTGTCGAAACTGCACGCGCAGGCCACCGGCCGCTGAGTGCGAAGCATCGGTCGATCAAAGCGGGCGGCGGGGATCGTTCCCTATCTCACAACCGACTTCCATCGGTCGGCGAGGATGTCGATGAGCAGCGGATGTTCGCCGACGAGTCCGGTCATCCGGGTCCGCAGGCGCGGGTGCCGCGCTTGCGCTTGCCGGCAAATATCCGCGACATCCCCCGTCGGGCCGGCGTGGCGCCCGGGAAGAAGAAACTGCATGGCGACGATCGCCTCGCTGTCCGGCCACGGCGGCGTGGCGAGCAGATCGGCCAGAAGCGGGTTGCAAAAATCGTACGCCGGTTCCGGGCGGCGTTCCATGCTGCACGGCGCAACGGCCGCCACCGCATCGCCCAATTCGCGGGCGAGTTCCCGGGCGAGTTCGTTGCGCACTTCCGTCACCGCAGCCACCGGGCTGCCATGATCAACCAAGGCGACGCGAACGGGAGATGCCGGTTTATCCATCGTGGCGCGCACCTGATCGGCGAGCATCCGGGCGAGTCGAAGATCGGCGGCGGCGTGCAGGTGAGGGGCGATCCGCACTTGCAGCGCAGGGTATTTCCTCCGCAGGCGCGCGACATTGTCCGGCAGGTAAACCGTCAGCGCCTGACTGGGGCCGAAGAAAAGCGGCACGATGATGAAATCGTTCACGCCTTCCGCGAGCCGGCGCTCCAATGCGGGAAACAGAATCTCCGCCGGCTGCCCGCCGAGAAGGTCGGGACTGATTCCCGATGAATGGAGCAGCGATACCGGTTCAACGCCTTGTCCCAAGCGGTCGGCGAGTTCCGCCGCGAGCCGGCGCAAGGCGAGGGGGGCGGCCGGCTGCAACGAGCCGTTGTCAACCAGGAGAGTGACGGTGCCGGCGGACATCGGAAGGGCTTATTCCAAGCCGGTGACGTTGACGTCGTTGGCGAATTCCACGGCGAACTTCACCGGAAGTTCGCGTTTCTCGCCGGGTTTCAGGTCGAGTGTCCACTTCAGGGTTCCCTCGTCGGTCGGCTTCACTTCGCGGGTTTCGGGCGAGAGCATTTTTACGACGACTTTCTCATTGCGCGAAAGCGGCGCCTGGTCGGCCACGATGACGCGTTCGACGGTTCGCTTGTTATTCTGGATCGTGATGAGGTATTCATAAGTGATGCGTTTGCCGGAATTGGTCAGGCCGGTGTCTTCCGTGAATTTGTTCACCCGCTGGTGTTTGACGCTGATGCCTTCGTCGGCCCCGAGGGCGAGATCGAATTTTTCCCCCGGCATCACCGTGCGCAGGCTGCTCGTGGCGACGAAGGTTCCGTCGAGGAAAACATTCATCGGGCCCGCCAGCAGGGGGAATTCCGAGGTATTGACGACCTTCGTCGTGAGGAAGGCGGTGGCGAGGCGTTTGGGCACGGTGAGATATTCCGGCCGGGCCTTGAGCTTGGCGGAAGTGATCGGAACCTTCTGCGGGGAATTATCGCTGGGGATGCTGGCGGTCGTGGCGATCTTGAAGGAAGCGCTGGTGGCTCCCGCCTCGATGGTGGCGGCCGCCATTTCCGCATCCCTCAGTTCGGCGACCCGGTCCTGCTCCAAACCTCCTGCAAACCCCTGCATATTGGCGCTGGCGACGGCGGGCGCATTGACCGACTTCATCGCCATTTCCAACATATCCTTTCGCGCTGCTTCCTGCCGTGCCAGGAGGGGATTGAACACGTCGAGGTTCCAGGCGGTCAACACGGGGGCCGCACCGCCGAGGCCCGGGCGGGCCGGGGAGAGAGTGAGGGTGACGTCCTTCCATTCCTCGCCCGTATTCTGGCGAACCACGCCGAAATATCCGAGCGCCACTGCGCGTTCGTCGCTCAAGACGCGAGCATCGTAGCTGGGCGACCAACCGGCGCCGGGCACGGTGTACGACAGGGCGACGTCCAGATTGCCGGGTTGCGAAGCGGAAACACGCACGGTGACCGTCTTGTAGGCGCGCCCCCCGGCGCCGCGCAGTTCGTTTAACTGGTTCTGCAAGGTAATCATCCTGGTTTTTACTTCCTCGCGTTGTTCATCGAGTGCGGTGCGATCGGAGGTCAGCCTGCCTTTTTGCTCGGTCAGATAAGTGAGCGCGCTCGTGAACTGATTGAGGTCGGGTCGGGGGACATCCTTGGTGGGTGGCGCGAAAAGCGCGGCTTCCATTTTGTCGAGCATGGCACCCTGGGATTGGAGCATGCCGCCGCGGTCCTCGAAGTTTCGGATTTGTCTGGCGAAACCCTTCAACTGGTCCTCGAGTTCCTTGACCCGTGCGTTCGGGGTGAAGTCCACGAAGTTCCGCCTGGTGCGGACATCGAGAATGAGCGCCCGGGCGGTTCCCTTGCCGCCGACCTGGAGCGATCGTTCATCGAGCGCTTCCGGCAGATTGGCGAAAACCAATTCCGTCGCGCCCCCTTCCAGATCGATGGTGGCGGTCCGCGTAACCACCGCGCGATCCGTGTAGACGGTGACGGCGGAAATGGTCGAGTTGACCGGTGCGGCGCGAAGCGACAGCGGCAGCAGGAAGAGTGAAGCAAGAAGAAGGGAGGCTTTCATGGAACGAGGATGGCAGTGATGACCGTTATACGCATCCACCGGAAGTTTCTTAGGAGGCTCGCGGGAGGATTGCCTACAAGGACCTGGTAAACGACGAAAATCATGGCGGGAGAGGGGCTTGCCCCGGCCGCCGGCGATCGCCGTGCATTTTCCTCTTCGCGTAGGCGGGGCTTTGTGGTTCAACACGCACCGATCCGTCATTCATGCCGCGTTTCATCAATTTTTCCGCCTATAAATTCACGCCTCTGGCCGATCTGCCGGCGTTGAAGGAGCGGCTGCTGGCCTTTGCCAAGGCGCGGGGATTGCGCGGGACGATCCTGCTCAGCCCGGAAGGCATCAATTTGTTTGTCGCCGGCGAACGCGTGGCAATGGACGAATTGTCGGCCGAGTTGCGTGCCGTGCCGGGACTGGCGGAATTGTGTCCGAAGGAAAGCGAGAGCGACGAACAGCCGTTCAACCGGATGCTCGTTAAGATCAAAAGGGAGATCATCGCGTTCGGGGTTGACGGGATTGATCCTGCGCGCCGCCCCACGGCCAGGCTGCCCGCCCGTCGGTTGAAGGAATGGCTGGACGAGGGCCGGCCGCTGACCTTGCTCGATACGCGCAACGACTACGAAGTTCGGATGGGTACGTTTCGCGGCGCGCGGCCGGCGGGGATCGATCATTTCCGGCATTTCCCGGCCGCCGTGGACAAACTGCCGGCAGAGCTCAAGGAGCGGCCGATTGTCCTGTTTTGCACGGGTGGGATCCGTTGCGAAAAGGCCGGTTCGTTCATGGAGAAGGCCGGTTTCAAGAATGTCTTCCAGCTCGACGGCGGCATCCTGAAATATTTCGAGGAATGCGGCGGCGCGCACTACGAGGGCGAATGCTTCGTCTTCGATCGGCGGGTCGGGGTGGATTCCACCCTGGGGGAAACGAATTCAGCGCTCTGCTTCAATTGCCAGATGCCGCTGACCGAAGCCGAGCAGCGTCATCCGCATTACGTCGCCGACGTCTCCTGTCCGCATTGCCAGGGTGGAAAGCGCGCCAAAGGCCGGGATTGACGGGATCGGCGGGAACGGCGTCACTCGCCGGCGCAACTTAGGCCTGAATTCCCCGCTCCGTTCCCATGACCTGGACTCAAACGCTTCTGCTGTTTGTCTATCTCGCGCTTTTTACCGGCAGTATTTTCGCCATGCTCTGGTGGCATAAGCGGCAGCGAAAAATGCGCCTCCCTTTTGGCGACGAACTGAAACTGCTGCGGGTGCCCGGAGAAACGCAGATCACCCTCGTTCGAAAATTCGACGAGGACGCCCTCATGTGGATGATGATGGCCGCCGCGGCGCCGGCGACCATCGGGCTTCTGCTGTTGCTGAGCACCGCCAGATTGCCGAAGGGTCTCCAATTGGTCGGGGTGGCTGTCACCCTCACGGCATTCATCGGCGTCTTCATCTGGGCCGCCCGCTGGTTTGCGGGTCGGGCGAGGGAAAGCAACAACCGTTACCTCGGCTACTTCGGCGAACGCCTGGTGGCGGAATACCTGGAGCCGTTGAAAGCCCAGGGGTGGCGGATTTTTCACGACGTGCCGGGTGTCGCCAACGGGCATCCCTTCAACATCGATCACATCGCCGTCGGCCCCTCCGGGGTTTTTGTCATCGAAACCAAGACGCGGCGCAAAGGGGCGGCGCGACCGGGATTCGACGACCACAAGGTCTATTTCGACGGCCGTTCCCTCATCTGGCCGTGGGGTGAGGACAACCATGGCTTGGAACAGGCCGAGAAAAACGCGACCTGGCTGACGACAGCCTTGCAAACCGAACTTGGAGAGCGCGTGGCCGTCACGCCGTTCCTTACGCTTCCCGGTTGGTGGATCGATACGAAGCCATCGATCGAATCGCGCCCATGCCGCGTCGCGAATCCCAAGCTCCTTCCGGGACTTTTGGCCGGATGCGCCTCAACACTGACCCAGCGTCAACGCGATGAGGTTGTCGCGAAGCTCGAGGCACGCTGTCGCAATGTGGGTTATTGAGTTGTCTCGCCTGGCCTAGGTGCCCTCAGCCGGACTGGTCGCGGAGGTGCGTGCGTAGCCCGGGCCCTTGTTCTGAAACTCCTCCTCGAGCTGGCGTTCGGCTGCGTACCAATGATCCAAATGTTGATCGTTGATCGAGCCGGCTTCCTGCCAGATGCGGTAGGCTCGTTGTGAGATTTCCTCGAACGTCGGCCGGCGGACGGGGGAAGGACCGGGTTCATCCATCCCGGTGCGGTCATTGGCGGTGTAGCCTTCCGATTTGCTCAGCGGGAGGTCGCCGGGGGTTTCTCCAAAACGGCGACCGGCGGTTGTTTTGGACACGCGTGCGAAGGGAGAGCGGATCTTTTTCATGATTCATCCTAATCATCCCCTGTGCTTTCGCCACGGGAAAAACTACGCGGAAATTGCCATGTGCCCGGAAAATTCCGCTCGAACGTCAACCTCCCGCCACTTCATTCCACAGGCTGATGACAGGCGCCTCCGGGTCGTCGTGTTCGTGGGAAAGCACGCTGATCGACGCGGCATCGAGCAACAAGTGGCGGGCTTGCAAGACGGGTTCTCCGATCCAACGGGTGGCGATCACGCGTCCGATGTGGCCGTGGGAAAACAAGGCGATTCTTCCCTTTCTCGTTCGCAACTTTTGGATGAGCCGATCAATCCGCTCCGAGGCTTCGTCCGGTGATTCGCCGCCGGGACAACCGTCCTTGAAGACATTCCAGCCGGGGTGCTTCGCGCGAATCTCGTCGGTCCGCATGCCCTCATATTTGCCGTAGTCCCACTCGGCCAGATCCGCCTCGGTTTTATATTCGTTGGCAAACCCGGCCAGACTGCAGGTCTGGCACGCGCGCAACCGCGGACTGCTCAGCACCTCGGAGAATGACACCGGGCGGAGACGCTCCGCGAGGCGGCGGGCATCGCGTTCGCCTTTTTCCGTCAACGGCAAATCGGTTCGGCCGGTATGTCGTCCCGTGAGGGACCAGGCGGTTTCTCCATGGCGAATGAGATACAGCTGGGTCAACACGGTCGAGGGGCTTTTGTCTGCATTCGCGCGCCAAACCCGGATCCAGCGCTCGTGGCGGCACCGTTCCGTTTCGCGCAGGCGAGGAGCGCCTTTTGCGCCGCCGGAACCCTGGTGCGGGAACCCCGCCAGCTTTTCAGGGCGGGTGCCTGGAGGGCGCGTCCGAACGAAAAGCTCAATTTCCAGGGGAGATCCGGCGTGCGACAGAGTGCGGCGAGCCGGATCGAAGCATCGCGAGCGCTCTGACCGCCGGAAAGAAAAACGATCCCCGGGACGGCCGCCGGAACGGTCCGGCGGAAACAGCGTACGCTTGCTTCGGCGATCCGGGCGGGCGAGGCCTGTTCGTCCGCTTCCGAACCGGGCAGGAGCATCCCGGTTTTGAGCAGCATGCCTTCGAGGATCACGCCTTGTTCGGAAAGTGCGCCGAATACGCTTCCCAGCACGCGGGCGGTCACTTCCTCGCAACGCCCGATGGAATGATTCCCCTCCATCAGCACCTCCGGTTCCACGATCGGCACGAGGCCGGCTTCCTGACTGAGCGCGGCAAACAGCGCGAGCGTCCGGCTGTTGGTCGCGACGGCTTGTTCCGAGGGCAATCGCGGGCCGACGGCGAATACCGCGCGCCACTTCGTGAAGCGCGCACCGAGCGCCCGGTAGGAGGCGAGGCGTTCGCGCAGTCCATCCAGCCCCGCGGTCATTCTTTCACGTTTCGAATTCGCCAGGAGAATCGTCCCTCCGTCCACTTTGATTCCCGGTACGATCCCTTGTTTTTCAAGCACCTTGACCATGGGGACGCCGCCCGGGGTTTCCTGGCGGATCGTTTCATCGAAGAGAATCGCTCCGCTGATGTACCGGCCCAAATCGGGTGCGGTGAACAACAGCTCACGATAGTCCCGGCGGGTTTCCTCACTCGAGACGATGCAGATTTCCTTGAAGCGTTTTTCAATGGTCGGAAAACTTTCGTCCGCCGCCAGGAGACCCTTGCCCGGTGAGAGCAATGCCCGCACCGTCGCGTTCAGGGTCCGGGAATTTGTCAGGCTTGCCATGGTCGTCCGGTCAGTGGTCGGAGGGTTTGTCCCGGTGGTGGGCAACTTCATTTTCCGCCGTTTGCCGGATGTCGTCCCGGGTGAGGCTGACGGAAACGACGAATTCCTCGTAGTTGATGTTTTCCACCTTGCCCACGGGAATCAGGATTTCCTTGCCGGCATACCAGTGGCCGGCTTCGACGACCAGATCGTGAATCAGCCATTGTTTATCATCGACGACAAAACCGGAAACGTGGCCCATTTCGCCATCTGCCGCCTGAATGGCGTGACCCGCCACCGCCCGAGTGCTGCGCAGGTGTTTTTCATCCCGATGACGATATTGTGTCTTGGGCGGAACTGCCGCGGGAGGTGGCGGCACGGCGAGAGGCATGCCGCCGAAACCCCAGATATCGGTGCCTTCCCAATAGGTCGGCCAACCGTAGTACCGGTAGAATCCCATCTCATACTGTCGGGAAACGGGACGAAAGGCATCGGTCGAGGGGCTGTTTTCGATCTGCTTTTTCTTCAGCTTCACCTGAAGCAATCGGGCGTCCTCGTCCCAGCTGCCGAAGGAATGGGGCGACAACAATACCTGGCGGCCGGTCAGCCAGGATCCGGTATCGGCGATCAGGTAGCGGATCACCCACGATTTGTCGTCGAAGTAGAAATCCTTGATGTGCCCGATATCGCCATCCGTCGCACCCAGTTTGGCGCCGTAGAATTTCCTGATTTTTTGCAGCATGATCGGGAAGGGTTGAGGCTCTTTTTATAGACCGCCCGCACGCCGGAAAGGTCCGGGGTTTGTTCAGACGCAAAATGGTGCCGGCGGTCCCGCTCCGGCCATCAGTCCTTCCCGCGCGGATTAAAGCGGGAGATGCGCGCCAGTTGCTCCCAGAGCGCTCGTTCCTCGCTCGAAACCTCGGAAGGTGTCCTGATGCGGACCAGCGCATAGAGGTCGCCCCGGGTGCCGTCCCCGCGGGGCAGGCCCAATTGTCGCACGCGCAGCTGCGTGCCGGCGGTGGTGTTTGGCGGCACCCGCAGCGTCGTCGCTTTGTCCAGTGTCGGGATCGTTGCCTTGACTCCGAGCACCGCCTCCCAGGGCGCGAGGTCGAGGTCGCAGTACAGATCGTCGCCCTGAACGGTGAAATCCGGATGTTTTGCCAACCGGACGCGCAAATAAAGATCGCCGGCGGGGGCGCCACCGTATCCGGGGCCGCCTTGTCCGGCCAGCCGGATTCGTTCGCCTTCGCGCATCCCGGTGGGAATGCGGACCTGGTACGTATTGCTGCGGGCGGGTTGCCCATCCATCTCGGGCCGGCGGAGGGTGTCTTTGCGCCGCGAGCCGCGCACGACTTCCTCCAGGTTCACCAGCAGGTCGGCCTCGATGTCCCGGCCCGCCTGGGCAAATGCGTTGTCCTCGCCGTAGTCCGCCCGGGGATTCCGGCTGCGGGATGATGAACGAGAACCGCTGCGCCGATCGCTGAAGAACGATTCGAAGAAGTCGCTGAATCCCGTGCCACCGAATTCGAAATCGGGACCGCCGCCGCTTCCGCTGCGGCGGAAACCGTCCCGGGGTGGCGGAGCGCCGGCGGCACCCTCCTGCCAGTTCGGCCCCATCTCGTCGTAGCGGGCCTTTTTCCCGGGATCGCCCAGTACCTCGTAGGCTTCATTGACCTCCTTGAATTTCTCCTCGGCGCCGGCCTTGGTCTTGGCGACGTCGGGATGGTACTGGCGGGCGAGCTTGCGAAACGCCTGCTTGATTTCATCGGCCGAAGCCGTGCGGGCTACGCCCAGGGTTTTGTAGTAGTCTTTGAACGTTGCGGACATGGGTCGGCGATTCGGTGGAAAAGACTAGCCGGGATTGCCGCCGGCACAAGTGCGGCGCGGGCCCGCAGGCGAAAAATTCAGCGGAAGCGCGACCGGGAGAATCTTTTCTCCTGCTTCGCAGGGGAGTCGGAATCATGCCCCG
>Ga0164241_10002750_pt1 | contig 18564 bp, 9 predicted proteins | sample OricomyardsoilBY_FD_108780 | JGI IMG/M metagenome (GOLD analysis project Ga0164241, IMG submission 108780) | Backyard soil microbial communities from Emeryville, California, USA - Original compost - Back yard soil (BY) | ecosystem: Environmental > Terrestrial > Soil > Unclassified | place: USA...
AAAGGTCAGCCTAGCCCAGCATGCGGGCAAAGTGGTCGTGGTGGACTTTTGGGCGACCTGGTGCGCCCCGTGCAAAGAGTCCTTCCCCGCGTACCAACGGCTGTCCCAAAAGTTCGGCAACAAGCTGGCGGTGATCGGCGTCAGTGTCGACGAAGATCCGGCGGACATTCCCAAGTTCGCCAAAGAGACCGGTGCGACGTTTCCGCTCGCGTGGGACGACGGGCAAATCACTTCCAAGAGTTATCAACCGCCCACCATGCCGACGAGCTTCGTCGTGGATCAAAGCGGCATCGTGCGCTTCGTGCACAGCGGCTTTCACGCCGGTGACGAGCGTGCGATCGAATCCGAAATCGATTCGCTCTTGAAGTGACTCACTTCGAGTCATCAGCAACTCGACGACAATGTGCGCTGGGGCTCGCGGCCCCGAGGCTCCAAACATCGCACCGCAATTCTGGCTGAATTGCTCACGCCGACACAGTCCGGACATGTGTGGCGGAAAGAGGAGGAAGCACACTTAACTTGTGTCGCTCTCTGAATTGCACTTGCTCGGAGGGAATGGCGAGGCAGATGATCAGTAGAGTTACGAAAGTACATTGATGCATTCGTCCCGCCGCGCGCTGCTCTCCCTCGCCCTGCTCCTCACTGTGTCTTCGGCTGTGGCCACACCCGGCTTGGATGAGCTGGTCGACCAGCTGAAGAACGCGAGCGACTTTCGCGTGCGCGTTTCGGCAGCTCTGCAGCTCGGCAAATCCTTGACCGCTGACGCTGCGGCGCCGCTCGAGGCCGCCCTCGACGATAGCAACGCCTCGGTGCGCGCTGCGGCCGCTGCGGCGCTCAAGAACCTAGGCGATCAGGCGGCGCTGCCCGCTCTCCAGGCTCACCGCGACGATAAGTCAGAAGCCGTCCGGGCGCAGGTCAAGGCCGCCATCAAATCCCTCGAGGAAGAGCGGCTGACGGGGCCGAAGCCCAAGGTGCTGATCAAGCTCGGCGTCATGAAAAATGAGTCGGGCGTGAAGTCCAAGAGGATCGAAAGCGAGCTCGCGGACTCGTCGCGGCGCAAGTTGAGTGCCCTTCCAGGAGTGAAGGTGCTGGCTGCTGATGGCGGCGGCCCGAGCATCGACGTAAACCCTGGCAAGCCGAACAGCGTTCCAATGGTGATGGTCACGGGCAACGTCTCGGAGCTCAAAGCTTCGCGCGAGGGGCGCTCCATCACCTATTCGGCGAGCGTGGAGTACGTGCTGCACACCATGCCCGAGCAGGCGATTGCAGCCAAGGTTTCGGGTCGCGCGAGCGCGACGGCCTCGGAACGAGAGGCGGGAGATTCTGCTGCTCTCGCCGAGCTGCGCCGCTCGGTATTGGATGCGGCGATCGCTAGCGCAGTGCGTCGCACGCCGCCCGCGCTGTTGGCCGCTGCTCGCCTGTAAGGAGTAGAGTTCCTTCGTCGGCCGTTGTGCTTGTCACGCGGCCCAGGAGATTGTACGCGGCTTCGCGTGCCTCCCAGCGTCTTGTTCGTCTCGAAGCCGATCGCGCCGCCCTTTCACGATGGCAGCAAATGCCTCGTGCGCGACGTGGCGCGCAATCTGACTCGCGTCGCTCCGATCGTGCTGTCGACTCCAGGCGCGCCCGAACTCACGGCAACCGCTGGGGCCCTGTCCGTGCGCTCGGTTGCCGCGTACGGCGCGCCAGGCGGATTCACCCCGGCATTTTCGGCCAATTTGCGCGCGGCAGCTTGGGTGCTCTTGGGCTCGCGCGCTAGCTGCTGGCACTTCGTGTTTGCCCCGAATGCTCGCACGAGCGCTGCGGGCAAGCTGCTTCGCCGAATCCGGCGCGTGCCCGTGGTGCAGACGATCGCGTCACCGCCGCGCAGCTTCGCCGAACCGCAGAAGTTGTTCTTCGGCGACGTGCTCGTTGCCCAGAGCGCCTGGACGAAGAGCGAGATCGAAACCAGCTATGAAGGCTCGGGGCTGCGCTCGCCACGCATCGCGGTGATCCCACCGCCAGTGCCGGAGGTGACGCTGCCCAGCGCTGCAGAGTTGGCACGCGTGCGACATGAGCTGAAGCTCCAGCCTGAGCAGCGGTATGTGCTCTATCCGGGCGACCTCGAGACGAGCTCGGGTGCCGAAACAACCGCTGCCCTCGCGCTCCGCGCGGCCGCTGCTCTGCCGGACGTCGTCACCGTGTTTGCATACCGCAGAAAATCGCCGCGCGCGGCTGAAGTCGCGACACACTTGGCTGCTCGATTGCCGAGCGCCCAGACGCGCTTCGTGGAAAATGCGCCCAATATTTTGGCGCTGCTGGCAGGCTCGGCCGCCGTCATTTTCCCGGTCGATGATCTGTGGGGCAAGGTCGATTTGCCGATCGTTCTGTTGGAAGCGATGGCTTTGGGGGTTCCGGTGCTGGTGCTCGACGAAGGGCCGCTTCAGGACCTGCGTGGGGTGATCAAAGTGAGCGGGCTCGACCCCTCGCGCTGGCTCGGCGAATTGCAGAGCCTGCTTGCTCAGCCTGAACGCGGTGCGGCGATCGCAGCCAATCAGCGGGCCGCGTTGGCAGAGAGCCATGCGGCTGCGGTCGTGGCGCGCGCCTATGAAGATTTGTACCTTGCACTAGCTCGTGCGTAGCGCGCGTCGTAGCGCGAGGTAGTCGTCGCCGACGAAAAAGTGGAGCAGCGCGGCCAAGCGCACGAGCAAGTCGCGAAGGAGCGCGGGTTCGACCTCGCCCTCGAACAGCCCTGATACGAGATCGCGCGCGATCATGGCGTCGAGCACCGCACGTGTGTCGGGGCGCACGAGCAGCATGCCGCGCAGGCTCCCCGGCAGATCGCCGGACAAGACCAGACCCGCGCGGTCGGCGCTCATCTGCATCAAGCGGTGCGCGGTCATCAAGTTCTCGTTGATGTGCGAGAGAGCACCCGCTGAAGCCTCGTGTCCACCCGAGGTCCGGCGTTGACCGTGTTCGAAACGAACCAACGCTTCCAGCCCCTTTCGAAGGGCGGGCTCCGGAATCTTGTCCAGAAACTTCGTGAGTGACGCGGCCAGCGGTACGCCTCGCAAAAGTGGCAGCAACCCGAGCGCGAGCTCGACTCCGCCCTTGGTGCGAGCGAACGCGCCGGCCCAGATCTCGTTCGAGGTCAGACGGGCTTGTCCTAGCTTCAGGTGCAGCGCTTCCGCGCCGATCGCGAAGCCGAGCTCGGCTTCCGTCATATAAAAGGGTGATGCTGGGTCGAGGTGCGCGTTGCCGAGCAAAATGTACGGCGGGGAGCCCTCGTAGCCGCGCATGCCGATCGACTTTTTTCCGCGCGAGACGTAGCCGCGCAAATGCGGCAACGAAAAGGCGAGGCACGCGGCATCGAGCGCGCGCTTGGCTTGCGGGTGCTGCTCGCTGTCGAGCGCCTCGCAATAGTCGCTGAGCGCCTCGTGATCCGGCTCCGGACTGAGCGCGATCAGCTTTTGCGCGCTGGCGACCAACGAATTTTGCCCGCGAGCGAGGGGATGAGTGAGCGTGTCTTCGATCTGCTCGTCAGACAACGGCCTCGTGGGCATGCTGAGCGTATCCGCGTGTTGCGTGAGGCCCCGGGCGCGAAGCGCGTTTGCAAGGGCGACGTCGCGTGGGTCCGTCTGTGCGCTCGCGGCGAGACGCGCTTCGACTGCGAAGCTGGCCAAGCGCAATTCGTCTTCCGCAACTGCAGGATCTGCGCCCGGCGCTCCATGAATGCGCCGCTGCAAGGCGTACGCGAACGGCAAGCCGCCGCCTCCGAGGCCGCTCAGCGCGCGCACGAGCGCGCTCCCTGCGGTCGCGCTGAAACGAAAGGCGAGCCACAAATCCCCGAGTTCGGGTGGCGTCAGGCTGCCCGCGTTCAAGGCGTATGCGGCTGAATTCGAGGCAATAGTCCCTTCAGCGTCGCTGAGTTCGGCTCCGCCGAGTAACCGCGCGAAACGCGCCTTCTGGTTGCCAAGTCCGCCGGCTGCGTCGAGCAGCGCGAGGCTCGCGTTCAGATCGTGCTTGCTGCGGTTCGAAGCGAGCCACAACCGACGCGCGGCCTCGAGCAGACGCGCTCCGCCGGGTTCGAGGCTCAGCAGCTCGAACGCGTCGCGGCATGCTTGCCCGTCAGCGCGTCGGCTGACGAAGGCGGTCGCGCCTGAGTTCAGCTCGACCTTGTCGCCTTCCGCTCGCGCGCGGGCCGCGTCAGCGTGGAGAGGCGCATAGCTCACGTCCCCGACCGGAGACCAAACGACGACCGCGGCGCGCCGCTCGCTGACGAACAGATACGGTGTGCCGCGGCTGTCGCCAATCAAGTTCGAGTGAACCGTGACCAAGTTCGAGCCGCGAAGCCAGGCCACGAGCAGCTCGTCGTTCGAAAGTTCGCGCCGTAGCCACGCCTCTCCGAGTTCGTCTGGAGCTTGGCTCAGCCGCGAGACCAGGAGCCGAGGTCGTGGCTGCGCGTTTCCCGATGCGAGACGCGCGAGGGCGATCAGGCGCTCGACCGCGCCGCGGCGACCGGCAGGGATGGCCAAAGCCTCCTGGCCAAAGCACAAACGATCGCGAATGCGCCCGGGCAGCAGGCGCAGATCCCCTCGGGTCAGCAAGTCCAGGTATTGACCGTGGAAGCGGTCGCGCGCGGCAACCAGCCACAGGCCGCTTTCGCTGAGCAGCAGGTTCGCACGTGTGCGCGACCCACCCGGAACGGCGATGCCCGAGTCTAGTCGCACGCGATCGAGCACCTTGCCGAGCCCGCGTTCCTCCGCAAATTCCAGGGCAGCGTCGCTCATTCTAGTCGGGAAGAAGTGCGGTTTCGGCCCCGTATTCGCAGGCGGTTATCCCATGCTACACCTCCCGTCCCAGCCATGGCGACTACCCGCACTTCTTCTGAGCTTCGCGCAGCGTTCCTGAACTTCTTCGGTGGTCGCGGCCACGAGATTTGCCCGAGCGGCCCGGTCGTGCTGTCCGGGGATCCGACGCTGATGTTCGCCAATGCCGGCATGGTTCAGTTCAAGGACGTATTCGTAGGCCGCGAGACGCGCGGCTACAAGCGTGCCACGACCAGCCAAAAGTGCATCCGCATCAGCGGCAAACACAACGATCTCGAGGCCGTCGGCCCCTCGCCGCGCCACCACACGTTCTTCGAGATGCTCGGCAACTTCAGCTTCGGTGACTACTTCAAGGAAGAAGCCATCGTGTTCGCTTGGGACTTTTTGACCAAGGAACTGGAGCTGCCGACCGACCGCCTGATCTTGACCTACTTCAAAGGCGAAAACGGCATCCCGGAAGACACCTTTGCGCGCGACCTGTGGCTCAAGATCAGCGGTTTCGGTCCGGACCGCGTGCGCGGGCTGGGCATGAGCGACAACTTTTGGCAGATGGGCGAGACCGGTCCGTGCGGTCCATCCAGCGAGATTTATTTCTGCAACGGTCCGGATACCGATCCGGCCAAGTTCGGCGACGAGCAAACGGTCGAAGGCTACGGCTGGATGGAGATCTGGAATCTGGTCTTCATGCAGTTCGAGCGCAGCCTGTCGGGCGGCGAATACAAGTTGGCGGATTTGCCCGCTCCCAGCATCGACACGGGCGCGGGTTTGGAGCGCCTCGCGTGTGTGACCCAGGGCAAGACCAACAACTACGACACTGATTTACTGCGTCAGTTGATCGACCGCGCGAGCGAGCTGTCCGGCAAACGCTACGGCGGGACCATGGACAAGGACGACGTGTCGATGCGCGTGATCGCGGACCACGCTCGCACCTCGGCGTTCTTGATCGCCGAAGGCGTGATGCCGGATCGCAGCGGAAAAGAGTACGTCCTCCGTCGCGTGATGCGGCGCGCGATTCGCCATGGGCACCGACTCGGCATCGAGCGACCCTTCTTGCATCAGGTGGCGCTGCGCGTGGTCGACGCGATGGGCGATCAGTACCCCGACTTGCGCGAGCGGCGCGATCACATCGCGTCGGTGGCCGAGAATGAAGAGATCCGATTCCGCGAGACGATCGAGCGCGGGCTCTCTTTGCTCGAAGAGCGCTTCGAGGCCATGGCCAAGAACAGTCAGACCACGCTGCCCGGCGCAGACGCCTTCAAGCTGTACGACACTTACGGCTTCCCGCGCGACCTGACGGACGTGATCTGCAGCGAACGCGGCTTCGTGGTCGACGACGACGGTTACAAAGAAGCACTCAAAGAGGCCAAGGAGCGCTCCGAATTCAAATCGCAGAACCAGGCCGTGGAGGGCGTGTACCGCGTTGCGCTGGCCACCGTCCCGGGCGGCACGGTGCGCTTCACCGGTTACGAAAAGGACCGCGATCGCGGCAAATTGCTGGCAATCGTCAAGGACGGCACGCTGGTTCCGGAAGCGACCGCGGGTGATACCGTGGAGCTGATCACCGACCAAACTCCGTTCTACGGGGAATCCGGCGGTCAAGTCGGTGACACTGGCACGATCAGCGCCGAGGCGATCCGCGTCGTGATCGACGACACGCACAAGCCGATCGCCGGCCTGGTCGCTCATCGCGGTCGTATCGAAGCTGGAACGCTGAAGATCGGCGAGCAGGTCGAGTTGCAGGTCGATAGCGCGCGGCGCGACCGCACGCGACGCAACCACTCCGCGACCCACCTCTTGCATTGGGCGCTGCGCAACGTGCTCGGTTCGCACGCTCAGCAGAAGGGCTCGCTGGTCGGCCCCGAGCGTTTGCGTTTCGACTTCACGAGCCCGCGCGCGCTCACCCCGGAAGAGATCTCCAGGGTCGAAGATTTGGTCAACCAGCGCACCTTGGCGAACCACGCCGTGCAGACCGAAGTCCTGAACATGGACGAGGCGCGTGCCCGCGGCGCGATGATGATTTTCGAGGAAAAATACGGGGATGTCGTGCGCATGCTGAGCATGGCCGAATCCACCGAGCTGTGCGGCGGCACGCACGCGCGCGCCACGGGTGACATCGGCTTGTTCAAGATCGTGAGTGAGCAAGGCGTGTCCGCCGGGGTGCGCCGCATCATCGCCGTCACGGGTGACGGCGCGCTCGCATACTTGCGCGAGGTGGAAGCGAACTTCGCCAAGATCGTCACGCTCGCCAAGGCCAGCCCAGCCAACGTCGCAGACAAGATCGAGAAGCTCGTGCAGCACGAACGCGCACTCGAAAAGCAGATTGACGAGCTGCAACGTAAGCTCGCGACTGGCGGCGGTGGTGGCGGCCTGGATGCGTTGCTGGCCAAGGCCCGCGACATCGCGGGCGTCAAAGTGCTCGGCGTGCGCACCGAGGTGACCGATCGCGCCGCCTTGCGCGAGCTGGCTGAACAACTTCGCGACAAGCTCGGGCAGAGCGTCGTGTTGGTGGGCTCAGCCGCCGACGGCAAAGCTCAGCTCGTGCTCACGGTGGCGAAGGACTTGACGGGGCGGCTGAAGGCGGGCGACCTGATCAAGAATTCGGCCCAGATCGTGGGCGGCTCGGGTGGTGGCCGTCCGGACATGGCGCAAGCCGGCGGCACCGAACTCGCCCGACTCGACGAAGCGATCGACGCGATTTACGCCAGCGTTGGCTGAGAGAGGCGCTCTACCCCCCAGAACTCAGGTTCCGGCGTGAGCGAGACACCAAAGCGCTCGAACACGCCGGCCTGAATTCGTCCCGAAAAGCGGGCCACGTCAGCCGAGCGCGCGCTGCCGTACGCGACCAACGCCAGCGCGTGCTTGGTCGAAAGCCCTACCGTGCCGTCGCGCATGCCGCGCGGAAAGCCCGCTTGTTCAATCAGCCAACCCGCGGAAAGCTTCGTCCGTCCATCCGCTTGGGGATAGAGCGGCACGTTGCCAAGGCCGGTGGTTCGCGCTGAAAATGCCTCGAATTGCGCGGGATCGAGCACGGGGTTGACGAAGAACGAGCCGCAGCTGCGCGAGTTTGGATCGCTCGAATCGAGCACCATCGATTTGGCTCGCCGCAATTGGAGCACGCCTTCTCTCACCCGTGAGAGTGACGGGGCGGGATAGCCTTGCTCTCGAAAATATCGCTCGAGCTCGGCGTAGCGCAAAGAAGGCGCCGTATTGAGTCGCAGTCGAAACGTGACCTCGGTGATGATGTAGCGGCCAGGCTCACGGGACTTGAACCAACTATCGCGATAAGAGAACTGGCACTCCTCGTTCGAAAAAATCCGCGGTGTGCTCTTGATCGTGTCGAGGGCCGTGACCTGCGTGATCGTCTCGCTCACCTCTTGCCCGTAGGCGCCGACATTCTGAATCGGCGTGGCACCGACGCGGCCGGGGATGCCGCTCAAGCACTCCAGCCCTTGGTAACCTCGCGAGACCATCGTCGCCACGAAGTCGTCCCAGGGTTCGCCCGCGGCAGCACGGATTTCGACGTAGCTCCCGTGGTTGTGAATGCGGACTCCGCGCAACGTGAGGTCGATCACCAGGCCCGGAAAGCCAGCATCGGCAACGACGATGTTGCTGCCTCCGCCGAGTACGCGCACCTCGAGTGCCTGCTGCTTGGCCCAGGACAGCGTTTCAGCGAGCTCCGTCTCGTGCTCGACTCGCGCGAAGTAGGCGGCACTCCCGCCGACGCCGAGCGTGGTCAGGGGGGCGAGCGCAACTCGTGATTCGATCTTCGCCATCGCTACCTCCGAGTCTATCCCAGCACGGCTGGTCGTCGGCAGTCGATCACGCGGAGTGCCAAACGGTCAGCGGTGCTGGGGCTTCTTCTTGCGCGGTGTGATGGTCTTCGCCAGGCCTGGCTTGGGTCCCCAGTCCGGTGCGACCACACCGGATCGCGAACGAGCGCGTTCCGTCAGAAAGCGACGGGCGTCGTTGCTCATCGTGGGCTCGACCAATTCGAGCCGTGCCAGTGCGTCTGCCAACGCGACCGAGCGTTCCACCGCGGTGGCGTTGGCGTTCAGCAGTACCAGCTTTCGTCCGAGCACCGTGCACAACCCGCCGGCGAATGGGATCTTGTCCGTGACCCTGCCACGGAAGGCTCGCGTGCGGACCTCGAGCCCGGTTCGGGCGGCAATGCCCAAGAGCTCGTCGAACAGTCGGCCTGGGTCCACGACGCGACAATTTACCCTAAAAATCGGGGCATGCTGAGCGGACCTAGGGAAGTGCCGCAAATACGCCGCTTTCGCCGACCCGGTCGGGCGTGCTATCTCACGATTGTGGAAGGTGTCCTGCCGACGGCGGGAGCGAATCAGCGCTTCCCCGGAGGCACCTTCAGGCAAGTGAGAACCGCAAGTTCTCTCCCAAGCGAAAGAAATCGACAGCGTATGACGTTCACGGAAGCCGCGGCGCAGGTTCTGCGCCTCGTAGGGAAACCACTCCATTACAAAGAGATCACCGACGTCGCGATTGAGAAGAATCTGCTCAGTCACGTCGGTAAGAGCCCCGAGGTAACGATGGGCGCGCGGCTTGCTGCGCTCGTGAAGAAGGGGGACAAGGAGAACCCGCTCGTTCGCATCAAGCCCGGCGTGTTCGCGTTGCGCGAATGGGATCCGGCGATGATCGAGAAGGGCCTGGCGGATCGCACGCCCGCGCTCGAGCGCCTCGCCGCGCAAGGCTACTCCGGGGAGCCAGAGGTCGAGACGGCCGAAGACGCGCCGGCTGACGCCGCGAGCTCTCCGCACGCCGCGCACGTAACGTTCGACGACGAAGACGGCGCCTCCGCGCCGGACGAAGGGGAACGTTCACGCGCCGAGTTTGCGGCGCACGCGACCGAACTCTTCGCGTCGGAAGAGGATGACGACGAGCCGATCTTCGGCGGAGCTGCCGATGCCGCTCAAGCGGAAGCCGCGCCGGCCGCTGCTTCCGATAGTTCGCGTCGCCGTCGTCGTCGCCGCGGTCGTGGTCGCCCGGGTGAAGAGCGTGGCGGTGATGATTTGCCGTCGTACACGGTGTCCGACGCGCCTGCCGTGTTGCCGGTCGAATTGACGCAGGAAATCGAGGCGCGCGGCGCGGCAGAGCCGCGACCGGAGCGCGTGCGCCCGCGCGACCAAGAGCGCTCGAACGACCGTGACCGCGGCGCAGAGCGTGACCGCGGCGCAGAGCGTGACCGCGGCGCAGAGCGTGACCGCGATCGCGGTGAGCGCGGCAGCCGTCGCGACGAACGACGCGATGACCGCGCAGGCGCGCGTGCCGAGCGCACTGCCGAAGGCCCGCTCGACGAACTCGTCGGTAAAGATTTGGCAGACGCCGTGGAATCGATGCTGGTCGGCTTCGATCGCTCTCGCGGTCCGGTCGCCGCTGCGACTCTGAGTGAAGCGGCGCAGCGCCGTGGTCGGCTCGTGGGTGACCAAGCAGCGTCGCAGGGTTTGCTCTTGGCCGCTGTGCGCACCGACAACATCCGAGCCCTCGCGCGTGGCCACCGCCCGCGCTTCCGCATTTCCGCAAATCGCATCGGCCTCACCGAGTGGCAGCTCGACGCCGAGCTGTCGCGCTTGGAGCGTGACTTGCTGCAGACGGCGGAGCGCTATCGCGAGGTTTCGCGGCGTGCCTTTGCTCGCTCGTTGCAAGACCTGTCGCATCGCGGCCTCGGCGATCTGCTCACGCTCGTGCTCGAACGCATGGGCTTCTCCGAGCTCAGCCAGGTGCGTCGCCCGGGCCTGCACGGCGCGGAGCTGCATCTCTCCGGTAAAGCGCGCGGTCCCTCGGGTGACGTGCGCACGGCCGTCGTGATCCGTCGTGATGGGCGCGAGGTCGGGCGGGAACGCGTGACCGAGCTGCGCGGCGCGCTCCATCACTACGGCCCGGCGCTCGCCGGCCTGATCATGACTACAGGGCAAGTGTTGAGTGGCGCGCGCGAAGAAGCTGCGGCGCCCGGCGCGAGCCCGGTCGCGGTGATCGACGGCTTGGGCCTGGCCAAACTGTGTGAAGAGCACGAGATCGGCCTGCTCTCGACCAAGCTCTGCCTGCCGCACCCCGACTTGGATCTGCTGGACGCCCTGCGTGGCTGAGGTTCGCTTCGTTTCGGCGCTGCTCGCCGCGCTTGCGGTGGGCTGCGCCACGCCGCCGCCGGCGTCGCAGTTTCCGAACGCGCAGGCGGCGCTCGATCGCATGCGCGCGACGACCTCGTGTAGTCGCGCGCTGACGAGTGACGCAAAAATCGACTACTTCGGCGAGGCCGGCCGCATCCGCGGCAGTTTGCTGTACGTCGTGGCGGTTCCAGACAAGCTGCGCCTCGACGTAGTGAGCCCGTTCGGCGCCACGGTTTCGACCGTGACCTCCGACGGCCACGACTTCGCGCTCTTCGACCTGCGTCAGAAACAGTTTTTGCGCGGACCCGCCAACGCTTGCAATCTCGGCCGCTTCACGCACGTGCCCGTGCCGCCTGCCGCTTTGGTTCAACTGCTGCGCGGTGAGGCACCGGTGCTCGTTCACGCCGCGAACGCGGCCACCATCGCTTGGGAATCCGGCGAGTACGTGGTCCGCATTCAGAGCACACGAGACGCGAGTGAAGAGATTCACCTGCAGCCGCTGAAACAAGATTATTCGCTGCCGTTCGACGCGCAGCGCGTACGCGTGACCGAGGTGCGCGTCGTGCAACGAGGTATCGAGTTGTATCGCGCGCAATTGGTCGGGCACCGACCCGCAAAAATGTCGGGTCCGCGCGTCGATCCGGATGGTCTCGATCCGCCAGTTCCGCCCAGCGGTCCAACCTGCCAGGCTGAAGTCCCCGGTCGTTTGCGGCTTCAGGTGCCCGACGGCGATCAAGACGTGATCTTGGAGAACGTGGATGTTTCCCATAATCCACCGCTGTCGGCGCAGCTCTTCCAACAATCGCCGCCAGGCGGCGTGGCGGTGCGTTACTCGCCGTGCGCTGATTGACGCGAGACCGCGGCGGGTAGCCGAGGGTTTGGGGAGGCCGCGAGGAAAAGGGCGCGCTTGCTGGCGCAGCAGCGCAGCGGGCCTAGCAGCTCGGCAAACTTTCGCCCAAGCAGCCACGCCTGCCCACCTTGTGTTCACTCGATTGGTGAACCCGTGTCGGCTCAGCCCGCCCGCGGATCCGACGGCCGATCTGGATCTTTGACCACGACACGCTTCGCCAGCGAGGCAATGGTCGTCACGAGTTCCGCCGGATCGATCGGCTTGGCCAAGTGGATCTGAAAGCCGGCGCGCAGCGCCCTCATCCTATCTTCGGAGCGCGCATATGCGGTCAACGCGGCGGCGGGCACTTCGCGCACTTTGGCGCTCTCGTGCTGCCGCAATCGCTCGATGAACGCAAAACCGTCCACGCGGGGCATGCCGAGGTCGGTCACGACGACGTCCGGCACCTCGGGGAGCAATTTCTCCAACGCTTCCTCGGCCGATGGCGCCGTGGTTACGCGCGCGCCCGCGGCCTCGAGGACGGTGCTGACCAGCAACAGCGCGTCCGGCTCGTCATCGACGGCCAGAACGTGGATGCCGTTGAGCGGTCCGCCCTCGACCTTGCCCGGAGCTGACGGGGAGCGCGGATGCACGCGCGTTCCTTCCTCGCGTATGGGCTGCACGCTCATCAGCGGCAATTTGACGCAGAACGTCGCACCTTGATCGAGGCCAGCGCTGGCCGCGTCGATCGTGCCGCCGTGCATTTCAGTGAGTTGTCGCGCGATCGACAGGCCCAATCCGAGTCCGCCCCGCTCACGGGTGGTCCCGCCCTCTGCTTGTCGAAACCGCTCGAACACGTGCGGCAAGAATTCAGGCGAAATGCCGATGCCGGTGTCGCTGACGATCACCTCGACGTGCGAATTGACGCGTTCGAGACGTATCTGCACTTTGCCTTCGCGCTTGGTGAATTTGACGGCGTTCGATAGCAAATTCCAGAGCACTTGCTGCATGCGCTCCGGATCGCCGGAGATGGGAGCGGCGTGCGGGTCGATCACCGTTTCTAGTCGAACGCCCTTCGCGTCGGCGGCTGGTGCGATCGCCTCGATGGCGTCGCGCACCACGGTCGGCAGATCGACCGGTTGCACGTTGAGTCGGATTTTGCCCGAGACGATGCGCGAAATATCGAGCACATCCTCGACGATCTGCGTCAACGAGGTGGCGTTGCGCGCGACCGTATCGATAGCTTTTTGCCGCTTTTCCGGCGGGAGCATGCCCGCTTGCAACATCCGAACGTAACCAACGATTGCGTTCAAGGGTGTGCGCAGTTCGTGTGAGAGGCTGGCCAAGAAATCATCCTTGAGGCGGCTCGCGTCCTGCACGTTCTCGTACAGCTGCGCGTTCTCGAGCGCGAGCGCGGCCCAGGCCGCGATGCCCACGACAATTCGCTCGTGATGCTCCGCGAACTTCGCCGCTTCCGAATGACCGAAGAACAGCCCGCCGATCACGTCTCCGCCGCGCCCTTTCACCGGGACGGCGAGGTAGCTGCGTACTGGCAAGTGGCCCGCAGGCATGCCGTTGTACGGCGTGTTGTGCCCGTATCTCGACTCCTGAGTGATGTCGTCACTACGAAAGACGCCCGTACCCTTGAAGGTCGGTTCGAACACCGCGGTGTTGCGTGGCATCGGAAACTTCGAGAACGCCTCGCGAGGCACTCCAGAAATCGTGTACAGCGTGTACGTCTCGCCGCGCTCGTCGAGCACATTGTAGAAAAACGCGCCAAATTCGGCTCCGATCAACTCCGTGGCCGCATCGGTCACGGCTTGGACGACCTTCGATCGATCGAGATCCGATGCGACGAGCGCGCCCACGTTGTTCAGCGTTTCGGTGACCGCGGCATTCTCTTGCAGCAGGCGAATGCGCTCGGCCTCTGCCTGCTTCGTCGCGGTGATGTCTCGACCGATCTTCGAAGCACCGATGATTCTGCCGCGCGCATCGCGTACCGGCGAGATGGTGAGCGAGATATCCAGTCGCCGACCGTCTTTCGTCACGCGCACCGTCTCGAAGTGCTGCAAACGTTCACCGCGCCGGAGCCGCGTCAGAATCTCGTCTTCTTCCGCCTGGCGATCGGGCGGAATGAGGAGGCGCACGGATCGGCCAACGAGTTCATCGGCGGAGTAGCCGAATAGCCGCTCCGCCGCAGTGTTGCAGGACTGAATGATCCCATCGAGATCTTTCGCCAGGATCGCGTCGTCTGCGGAATCGACAATGGCTGCCAGATACGCTTGGGCGGCTGCGGCCTGCCTTTGCTCGGAGACGTCGCGCAAGTAGCAAACGAGGCCAAATCGACCGTCGGGCAGGGTGATGCGATCGAGACGCCAATCGTAATATTCCGGAGCGTCGCGGTCGATGCGCGGTCCGCCACCGTCGGTCGACACGTACGGTTCGCCAGTCGCCAGCGTTCGGCGGAAGATTTCGACGATCTCTTCCGCGTACGCCGCTGGCCACATCGAGCGCGTGACTTCCTCGAATCCGCGGCCAAGAACGCCGCCGGGAAATCCGCTGAACACCGGCGTTGCAACCGGATTGACCTCCGCAAAGCGCAAGTCCCCGTCGAGCAGAAAAACGCCGAGCGGCGCTCCATTGAGCAGCGTCAGGTGCTGCTCGCTCTGGTAGCGGAGCGCGCGCTCGGACTCACGCCGGACCCGTGCGAGCTCGAGCTGTGAAGCGACGACTGCCAAGAGCTCGCGCGAGCTGAATGGCTTGACCAAATACTCGTTCGCGCCGGCTTCCAACCCTTCGATTCGCGCTTCTTCGCCAGCACGGGCGGAGAGCAGAATCAGTGGTACCGAGCGAGTTCGCGCGTCACCGCGGATAGCGGCGAGCAAACCAAAGCCGTCCAGCGAGGGCATCATCACGTCGCTGAGAACGAGATCGGGTGGAGCCGAACGAATTCGCTGGAGCGCTTCAGCGCCGTCCGCCACCACTTCGACGCGATAGTGCCGTCCGAGGATTGCCGCGAGATAATCGCGCATGTCGGCGTTGTCGTCGACGACCAGCAAGCGTTGTGTGCTGATCGGAGTGCCGCTGTTGGCCGTGCCGATTGGAGTGGGCGAAGCGTCCGCGCGCGTCGAGGCGCGTTGCGAACCAAGCCGCCAGCGCAGGGCCTCTTCGACGAAAGGCGTCGGACCCACGTTGGTCGGGACCAGGTGTCGGATTGCCGAAATTCGCTCGGGTGGAAGGTGCGCCGTGCCCGTCAGAATGCTGACCGTGAACGTCGCGCCTCGGCCTTCTTCACTCTCGGCCAAGACGGTGCCACCGTGCAGACGGGCCAACTCCTGCACCAATGCCAGGCCTATCCCGGTTCCTTCTTGGGTTCGCGCGCGAACGTTCCGTACTCGATGAAAACGTTCGAACACGCGATCCAGATCGGCTCGGGGAATGCCAATGCCGGTGTCCGAAACGCGTAGCTCCGCGTGCCCGTCGCGCGCACGGAGCTGCACGCGAATATCACCCTCGAGGGTGAACTTCAGGGCGTTGGAGAGTAGATTGAGCACAATCTTTTCCCACATGTCGCGGTCCACGTAGACCGGCTCGGGTAGGGGAGGGCAGTCGACCGTCAGCGCGAGACCGGCTCGTTCGGCGGCAGACCGGAAAGCGCTGGCGAGCCCGGCGGTCAACTCGGCCAGATCGGTCGGCTCGTAGCAGGCATCGATACGGCCCGCCTCGATACGCGAAAAATCCAAGAGCGTGTTGACCAACCGCAGCAAGCGCAGCGCATTGCGGTGCGCTGTCTCGACGCGCTCACGATGCACCTCGGGCGACGCTGCAACGTCCGTGAGTTCATCCTCGAGCGGCCCGACCAACAGGGTGAGTGGTGTGCGGAACTCGTGACTCACATTGCTGAAAAAGGTGGTCTTGGCCCGATCGAGGGCGGCAAGCGCTTCCGCGCGTTGGCGCTCGGCTTCATACGCCCGGGCATTGGTGAGCCCGATCGTCAGTTGATCAGCAACTAGATCGAGGAAGCTGTGGTAGCTATCGTCGAACGGCCGGCGAGAATTGACGCCGATCACCAGCTGACCATTTCGACCCCCAGTCGACGAGACCAGGGGTAGAGTCTTGATGAGATCTGGTCGCGTCGTTTCCAGCAGCTTCGATGCGCCAGGTGTCTCGGCTTGCAGCTCGTCGTCTAGGTAGGCGAGGGCGAAGGCGATGTCGGCTTTCCCGTCCAGGGTCTGCATCGCGAACGAGCACGCTTCTCGCTCTTTTCGAGCGGTTGCATTGCGAGCGGCGAGATCACGCAGCAACGCCAAGCGCCGTTCGCCGACGACGCGCTCGGTCGTCTCCGTGACGATGCAGAACACGCCGCCGACGGTGCCGGACTCGATGCGTAGGGGATCGTACGAGACGTCGAAATACGTCTCCTCGGGGAAGCCATGTCGCTCCAACACGAACAACAGATCGCGAGCCCAGAATGCTTCACCGGTTTGCACCACGCCTTCGAGCAGACCGCGCAATTGCGTGTCCCAGATCTCGCGCCACGCTTCGCTTCCGGCTCGGCCAAGCGCATGCGGGTGCTTCGTCCCGAACACCGGCCGATAGGCATCATTGTAGAATGTGACGAACTCTGGTCCCCAAAACAGGATGAGCTGCGCTTTCGAGGGCAAGAGTAAGCTGAGCGTGCTGCGCAGGCTCTGCGGCCAGGTCTCGGGTCGACCGAGCGGAGTGCTGGACCAATCGAACTCGCGCATGCGAGCGCCCATCTCTCCGCCACCGGCGAGGAAGGTGAGTTGGGATGGATCCACGAAAGAACCGTTCATCTCAGGACACGCACGACGGACGCGCGAAGCGCGCGCCGGTCTCTTCAAACCTCAATTTTGAAGGACCACGGTTATCGCACGCGCTGCGCGTCGAGTCGAGCCGAGTCGCCGCAACCGCTCTGTCTCGGGGCTTTCCCGAGCTCGCCGCTTTCCGAGTTGTTTCGCGAGCCGCGTTTGGGCCAGAAACTGTGGCCATTTTGCGATGATCGCGTGGCCGTTTCAGAGCGACTCCGAACGCGCTCTAGCTCGAAAGCGCTGCCAGAATCTTCCCCGGCACATCGCTAATGATCGCGTCCACGCCGTCACGAGCGAGCTCTCGTGCGCGCGACGGATCATTGACCGTCCAAGTATTCACCAACACGTTATCGCGCTTGAGACGCGCGATGCGCGCGCTGGTCGCGAGCACGTGCTCCGGGTGGAGCGCGTTGGCGCCCAGCTGGCGCAGGCCCGGAGCGTATTTGAGCACGCGCTGCTCCTTATGGACCAACCACGCCCGCGGTAGCTCCGGTACTCGGCGTGCGAGCCACCACACGAAGTACGGATGAAAGCTGGAGAAGATCAGCTTCGGTAACGGTTGCCCGCGCACCACGCGCGCGACTTGGTGCAGCAAGAGCACGCGGTTTCGAACATCCGACTTGAGCTCGACGTTCACCCGTTGATCGTATTCGTGCGCCCAACTCAGCACCTCTGCCAGCGTGGGCACGCGTTCCCCGTTGCCGACATCGAGCCGTGAAAGGTCGCGACTCGAGATGTCTTCGGCGTGGCGCACGTCTGCGCCTTGGGTCACGCGTTTCAGCGTCGGATCGTGCAGCACGATCACTCGCCCGTTGCCGTCGAGGCGTACATCGAGCTCGATGCCGTCCGCGCCCTCGGTACGCGAGAGTTCGAATGCGGCTAGGGTATTTTCGGGCGCGGCGTGGCGCGCGCCGCGATGGCCGAGCACGAACGGGCGAGCGCCCACGGGCCGTTGCCAATCGCGAAGCGCGTCCCCCCGTCGGGGATCGCGAAGCGCGTCAGCCAGCAAGCTCTTTCGCAATCTCGCGCGCGACCAAGCGAGCGCGCTCGACCTCGTTCGCGGCAAACGAAATGCCGCCAACCACGGGGTGTCCACCGCCGCCGTAGCGCGCGCAGATTGCGCTGATATCTGCGCCGAGCGGCTCGCCGCACCAGGGGTTGTAGCCGACGGAGATCTTGGGCCCGCCCTTCAGCACGCCGACCAAAACCGAGTACACGCTCTTCGGAAACAGCGCGTACGTCACGAACTTCCCGACGCTCTCGAGCAACGCATCGGTCAGATCGACGAACACGACGTCGCCTTGCACTTCACTCTTCTCGCGCACTCGCTCGACGAAGCGCTCATGCTTCTTACCGAGCGGCTTGTAGCGCTCGTTGATGGCGCTCGACGCGGCGACTTCACTGAGCGGCTTTTGCAATAGCTCTGGCACCAACTGCGTATAAAAGCCGTCGTCGCCATAGTGCTCGACGACGCTGACCAAGCGCATGGTCGGGTCCGAGCGATCGATCGCTTGTTCGGGGCTGTCGAAGCGCGCGGAGTCGACGATGTCCGCGAAGCGAACGAGCGGCTCGAGATTCGGATCCGAGACGCCGAACTTGGCCTTGCTCACGTCAGCGATCAGCTTCGTGCACGAACTGTAGGTGGCGTCGTAGAAGTAGTTCGGGTTCTGGGCCGCGTCGAAGGCTTCGCGATCCGCGTCGGTGGGGAACGCGGTGCGATGGTGATCAAAATACCAGGTGAGTTTAGGTGAGCTCTTGAAGCGATAGTCGAGGATCGCGTTCTCGTCGCCGATCAGCAGCTTATCGTCGTTGCGTTGTTGGTTCAGACCGTAACCGCAAGCTTTGTACTCGAACTTGGCTTGCGACAGTCCGCGATGCTGCATCAGACGCGTGAAGAGCACGGCACTCGACAAGCCGTCGAAACAATGGCCGTGGCTCGCCACCACGAAAAGCATACGGCGTCGTACCACGGGCTC
>Ga0164241_10002751_pt1 | contig 18561 bp, 17 predicted proteins | sample OricomyardsoilBY_FD_108780 | JGI IMG/M metagenome (GOLD analysis project Ga0164241, IMG submission 108780) | Backyard soil microbial communities from Emeryville, California, USA - Original compost - Back yard soil (BY) | ecosystem: Environmental > Terrestrial > Soil > Unclassified | place: USA...
TACGGGTTCCTGGGCCCCAACGGCTCCGGCAAATCGACGACGTTGCGCATGCTCTGCGGCATGCTCCTGCCCAGCGATGGCCACGCCGAGGTCTTCGGACTCTCCGTCGTCAAGGACGCCGAAGCCATTCGCCGCCGCCTCGGCTACATGCCGCAGAAATTTTCGTTATGGGAAGACCTGACCACCGACGAGAACCTGCAGTTCATCGCCGACCTCCACGGCCTCAGCGGCGACGTCGAGGCGAGGATTGCGAAGTCGCGCGCCACGTACAACCTCGAGCCCCTGCGCGGTCAACGTGCAGGAACCATGAGCGGCGGACAGAAGCAGCGGCTCGCGCTCGCCGCGGCGACCTTGCACTCGCCGGAATTGTTGCTGCTCGATGAACCCACGAGCGCCGTGGATCCCCAGAGCCGCCGTGACTTCTGGGAGCGGCTGTTCGAGCTCGCCGACGACGGCGCCACCATTCTCGTCTCCACGCACTACATGGACGAGGCGGAGCGATGCCATGGCCTCGCCATCCTCGCCGAGGGCCGCATGGTGAAGGAAGGCACGCCGCGCGACTTGATGGCAGCCGTCGATGCCAACATCTTTGTCATCGACGGTGCGGATGGCACCGACGCTCCCCGCTTCCTGCGTGAATTGCCCTGGGTGCACGGTGTCACGCAGCTTGGAATCCGCCTGCGTGTCCTTGCGGACCGAAGCGCGGGCGACGCCCAGGCCCAGCTGCAGTCCATGCTGAGATCGCACGGCATCGACGCGCACGTCGAACGCACCGACGCCAGCCTCGAAGACGTGTTTGTCGTCGCTACGCGTGGCGAACCCCGTGGCCAACCCCGTGGCGCCTGAAAACCCGGGAAAGTTTCGCGCCGCCCTTCGGCGGCTGCTGGCCGTTGCCATCAAGGAAGTGCGCCAGTTGTCGCGCGACCGCGTGACGTTCGGCATGATCGTGGGCGTGCCGATCCTGCAGATCACGCTGTTCGGCTATGCCATCAACTATGACGTGCGAAACCTGGCGACCGTGATCCAGGACGACGCCAATTCCTCCATGTCGCGGGAATTCATCGCCCAGCTCACGGCCACCCAGGTGGTGCGCGTGACTTACACCACCCACTCCTCCGATGAACTCGCGAAGCTCATGCGCGAAGGCCGCGCCAGCATGGCGGTGGTGATCCCGCGCGACTTCGAGCGCCGGCTGCAGTCCGACACGCGACCCGTGGTGCAGATCCTCGTCGACGGATCCCAGCCCAGCCTCGCGGGCGTCGCGAGCGGCATCGCCATGTTGCCCATCATCACCCGCCACGGCGAAGGCCCGTACTCGGGTGGCAAGCGGATGACGCCGAGACGCATCGAGATCCGAACCATGTACAACCCCGAGAAGCGCACGGCCGTACAGATCGTGCCGGCGCTCATCGGCGTCATCCTTTCGATGACCATGGTGCTGTTCACCTCGGGCGCCATCGTGCGCGAGCGAGAACGCGGCAACCTCGAGCTGCTCATCGCGACGCCACTCTCGAGTCTCGAGCTCATGGTGGGCAAACTCCTGCCCTATGTCTTCATCGGGCTGATCCAGGTCACCATCATCCTCATTGTCGGCGCGTGGTTGTTCAGTGTCCCGGTGATCGGACACCTGTTCGACCTGTATGCCGCCGCGCTGCTGTTCATTGCGGCCACGCTCGGCCTCGGCCTTTTCGTCTCGACCATCGCGCAGACGCAATTCCAGGCATTCCAGCTCGCGTTCATCACGTTGCTGCCCTCCATCCTGTTGTCGGGCTTCATGTTTCCGTTCGAAGGCATGCCCGTGGCGGCGCAATGGATCGCCCAGGTGCTGCCACTCACGCATTTCAACGTGATGATCCGCGGCGTCATGCTCCGCGGCGCCGAGCTGCCCGAGCTCTGGCTGCAGGTCGTCAAGCTCGTCATCTTCATTTCGGTCATGCTCACCGTCGCCGTCGCCCGCTTCAACAAGCGCCTCGATTAATGGGGACATTCCTGATTTGCTGGCAAAAAGGGACGCGCCTCGACGTCATGGATTACGCGAGCGCCCACACTCGCTAGACTCTGCCCCATCCACAGCGAGGGGCAGCATGGACCAGAAAACCCAGAGCGAACGCGCGCAGACCTTCCGCGCGCTGCACACCAGTGGCTCTTTCGTCATTGCCAACTGCTGGGATGGCGGCTCGGCGCGCATCCTCGCCTCGCTCGGCTTTGCCGCGCTCGCCACGTCCAGCGGCGCGTCGGCCGGCACGCTCGGCCGCCTCGATGGCCACGTCTCCCTCGACGAAGCCATGGCACAGGCGCACATCATCTGCGGCGCCACGTCGCTGCCCGTCTCCGGGGATCTCGAAAAGGGTTTCGGCGATGATCCCTCCGCCATGGCCAAGGCCATCCAGCTCGCAGCCCATTCCGGGCTCGTCGGTGGATCGATCGAGGACGCATCCGGCCAGGGCAATGCGCCACTATTCGACATCGGGCTGGCGACCGAACGCGTCGCGGCCGCGGTGGACGCCGCGCGCAAGCTGCCATTCCCCTTCATGCTGACGGCGCGCGCCGAGAACTATCTACACGGCAAGCCCGATCTCGATGACACGATCAAGCGGCTGCAGGCGTTCGAGGGCGCCGGCGCCGATGTGCTGTTCGCTCCCGGCCTGCCGGACCTCGCCGCCGTGCGCACGGTATGCCAGTCCGTGAACAAGCCCGTGAATTTCATGGTGGGCATTCGGGGCCGTTCTTTCTCGGTCGCCGAACTCAAGGACGCCGGCGTCCGCCGCATCAGTCTCGCCACGTCGCTGTATCGCGCGGCGATGACCGGCCTCACCGACGCCGCACGGGAGATCCGCGATTCCGGCACGTTCGAATACCTCGACGACACCATGTCGAGCGGCGAGTTCGCGAAATACATCCAGGGCGGCTCGTGAAGCTAGTCACCTGCGAACCCGCGCGTCACTCGGCACCCATTCTCGACATCTTCAACGAAGCCATCGCGAACTCCACGGCGCTGTACGACTACAAGCCGCGGGCCCCCGACACGATGGCGGGTTGGTTCGAAGCGAAGAACAAGGGCCGCTATCCAGTCATCGGGCTCGAAGATGCCACGGGCACGCTCGTGGGCTTCGGCAGTTACGGCGCCTTTCGCGCCTGGCCCGCGTACAAGTACACGGTCGAGCACTCTATATATATAGACACCCGCTTCCGGGGCCAGGGCCACGGCCGCACGTTGCTCGACGCCCTGGTGGCGGCCGCCACGCAGCAGAACTACCACGTCATGATCGGCGGCATCGATGCCTCGAATGCCGTGAGCATCAAACTTCACGAGAGCCTGGGCTTTACTCACTGCGGCACCGTCAAACAGGCCGGGTTCAAGTTCGGCCGATGGCTCGACCTCGCCTTCTACCAACGCATACTTGCGACGCCGGTCGCGCCGGTGGATGGTTAGAAGCGGTCCATAGCCCTTTCGCAAGACAGGAATGAACATGTTCAAGAAAACCTTCGCATGCGCCGCGCTTCTCGCGCTCGCCTCCTTCGGCGCGCATGCGCAAACACCCGTGACCCCTTCTTCCAATGGAGTGGCAGACGCCGACAAGGAAGACTGGATTGTCCTGTTCAACGGCAAGGACCTGAAAGGTTGGACTCCCAAGATCGCCAAGCACGATCTCGGCGACAATTTCGGCAATACGTTCCGCGTCGAGGGCGGCCTGCTCAAGGTCCGCTACGACAAGTACACGAGTTTCGATGGCCAGTTCGGGCACCTCTTCTACAAGGATCCGTATTCCTATTACCGACTGGTGGTGGAATACCGCTTCGTCGGCCAGCAGGCCCCCGGCAATCCCGGAGCCTGGGCGCTTCGCAACAGCGGCGCCATGCTGCATTCGCCCGACCCGCACACCATGCCGCGCGACCAGACTTTTCCGATTTCCATCGAGGGACAACTGCTCGGCGGCAACAGCGACGGGAAACCGCGCCCTACCGCCAACATGTGCAGCCCCGGCACGGAAATCGTCTTCCAGGGCAAGCTCTACAAGGATCATTGCCTCAATTCGTCGTCGCCCACGTTCGATGGCGAACAATGGGTGCGCGCGGAGTTCCTGGTGCACGGATCGGGCTCCATCACGCATTTCGTGAACGGCCAGAAGGTGCTCGAGTACGAGATGCCGCAGTACGGCGGCGGCGTGGTCGACAACTACGACGCCACCACCAAACTCGACGGCAAGCTCATCGACAGCGGTTACATCTCGCTGCAGAGCGAGTCGCATCCCATAGACTTCCGCAAGGTGGAGCTGCTGAATCTCGCCGGCTGCATGGACAAGGCGGCGACCAACTACAAGAGCTACTACGTGAAGCCCGTGCCGGAGGACTGCACGTTCGCCGAGGGCGCAAAACCTGCGATGCGCCGGCCGGGCGAATACCCGGTGAGCGCGGAAGCGCTGCCGCAGGAAGGCATACCGAAAGGCCGGCTGGAGGGCCCGTTCGAGTTCCGCAGCAAGATCATCGAAGGCACGGTTCGCCGCTACTGGATCTTCGTTCCCGCGCAATACAACGAGAAGAAGCCGCAGGCCGCGAACGTGCTCGTATTCCAGGACGGCCAGCGTGCGACGAATCCGAAAGGACCGCTGCGCCTCGACCAGGTCATGGAGAACCTGATCGCCAAGGGAAAAATGCCGGTGACCATCGGCATCTTCATCACGCCCGGAAATCTCAGCGAGACGTACCCGACGGATCTCGACATGAGAAACCCCAACCACCGCAAGGAAGAATACGACGCGCTGAATGACACCTATGCGCGCTTCCTCATCGAGGAGATGCTTCCCGAGGTGGCCAGGAAGTACAAACTCACAGACGACCCGGAGAAACGCGCGATCGGCGGTACGTCGAGCGGCGCCATCTGCGCCTTCACGGTGGCGTGGCACCGGCCTGACTACTTCCGGCGTGTCATCAGCATGATCGGCAGCTATACCTCGATCGGCTACTCGCCTGCGGTCGATGGCAAGCCGATGATCCCGGGCGGTGACCTGTATCCCACGCTGATCCGCAAGAACCCGATCAAGCCCATCCGCATCTATCTACAGGACGGCGAGCACGACCTGTCGAACGAACACGGCAACTGGTTCCTGGCCAACCAGCAGATGGTGTCGGCATTCGAGTACGCGAACGCTCGGGCGGACAAGGCGGGCACGCTCGGCACGCGGTACGAGGTGAAATACAGGTGGGGTGACGGCGCGCACTCCGATGCCCATGGCGGCGCATTGCTGCCCGACATCCTCACCTGGATCTGGAACAACGACTGACAGGAAAAGGGGACAGATCTATTTTTCGGGCAGGTGACGAGCAACAAGGTCGTAACGATGGGTCCGAAAAATAGATCTGTCCCCTTTTCCCGCCTCCAGACGTTCACGCATCAGTCGCCGATCGGGCACTGGAGCGTGAGCGTGTGGCAGCCGGATCCCCGGCTCGCCCACATCGTCGCCACCATGTGGTTCGGCGAAGGCAAGACGGCGTACCAGCGCGACCGCATCCTGCCATCGGGCCAGAGCCAGCTGCTCATCAATCTCGGCCCGCCGCAATACCGCGTGGAACCCGGCCCGCCCGAGAAACGCGTTCCCTTCGTCGATGTCTGGTATTCCGGCCTGCACCAGGGACCGATCGACACCGAAGCGCCGAACGGCAACGCCTTGTTAGGCGTGGCGCTTTCCGCGCACGGCACTTTCCCCTGGCTCGGCGAGCACATGGAGAACCTCAGTGATCGCATCATCGCGCTCGCCGACGCGCTGGGCGACGGTGCGCTCGCCTTGCGCGAGCGGCTGCTCAACACGCCATCGCTGGAGGCGCGATTCGAATGTGTCGAACGCTGGTTGCTGGCGAGACTGAAGCCGCGCACCATCGTGCATCCCGCCGTGCGCTGGGCCGTGGATCGACTGGCCGCCACCGGCGGGCGAATTCCCATCGAGGAACTCGCGACGCAGACCGGCTTCACGCGCAAGCACCTGGGCACCCTGTTCCAGCAGCAGGTGGGACTGAGCCCCAAGGCGCTCGCGCGCATCCACCGCTTTCGCGGCGCCCTCGCGCTGCTCGACGGGAGCGCCGGGCAGGTGCCCTGGGCGGAGCTCGCGGAGCAATGTGGCTTCTACGACCAGTCGCACCTCATCAATGAGTTCCGCCGCTTCACCGGCTTCTCGCCCGTGGAACTCTCGCGTCGCGACCGCCCGGACACGCAGAGCGTCGTCCTCCGCTGAATGGGGCCTGACCCCCATTCCGGGGACCGTGCCGGCCTTCACTTCCGATTTTTCCAAGACGGCCGCGCGGGACAGCGCGCAGAATACCGCCACGACAAAACTGGGAGGGTTCCATGCCTGAAATCAGCTGGATGGCCGTATTCGCGGCCGCGGTCGCGAGTTTCCTGTTAGGCGGCCTTTGGTATTCACCCGTGCTGTTCGGCAAGGTCTGGCAGCGCGAAGCCGGCCTCACCGATGAGCAGATCAGGAATGGGAACATGGCGAGGATCTTCGGCCTCTCGTTCGTGCTGGCGCTGCTGGCCGCCTGGAACTTCGCCAACTTCCTCGGCCCACGCCCGTCCGTGGCATTCGGCGCGGGCGTCGGCGCGTCGGCCGGCCTGCTGTGGGTCGCGAGCAGCTTCGGCATCAACTATCTATTCGAACGCAAGAGCCTGAAGCTGTTCCTCATCAACGGTGGTTATCACACGCTCCAGTTCACGCTCATCGGCCTGGTGCTTTCGCTGTTGCCGTGCGCGGAATGCGCGCAAATGCCCTGTCCTCAATGAAGGCCGGGCGCAGATCCGGCCACGCCCTCAGCGCGCCCTGGGTTCCGGACGCGAGCTTCGATTGGCGCGCAACAATATCCAGCGCGTGAATCGCGGAAAGTGGCGCGCCAGGAACACGATCACCTTGGCGTGGAAGGTGACGATCACTTCCTTCCTGCCGCGAAGGATGCCGCGGACCATGACGCGCGCCGCCTTGTCGGTTTTCATGCGCAGCCACGCCGGTATCGGATCCCGCGCCTCGGGGTGCAGGCCCCCTCGATTGTCGACGCGGCGGATATCCGAATCCACGAACCCCGGCGAGATCAATGTGCAGGCCACCCCTGCCGATGCCAGTTCCCCGTGCAGCGCTTCGGCCAGCGCGCGTACCGCGAACTTGCTCATGGTGTACGGCGAACTTCCCGCGCCCGACAGATAGCCGGCGACGCTGCCCATGATCACGAAGCGGCCGGCGCTCGCACGCAGGCAGCCTCCGGTCTCCTGCAGCGTTCGCAGCACCCCGAACACGTTGGTCTCGAACTGACGCCGGTAATCCTCGATCGACAGGCTCTGTGCCTTTCCAACCACACCGAAGCCCGCATTGGCGACCACGATCTCCGGCACCCGCCCCAGAGCCGCCAGTTCCGCGACCACGCGCGTGATGTCGCCTTCCACCGTGACGTCGCCGCAATGGGCGCTGGCCACTCCACCCGCGTTCCGTAATTCCACCGCCAGCGCTTCGAGCTGCTCGAGGCGCCGCGCCACGAGCGCGACACCGAGGCCTCGGCGCGCAAATTCGCGCGCAAGGCCGGCGCCTATCCCCGAGGACGCGCCGGTGATCAATGCAATACGTTGCGTGGACGCCGACGTTCCGCTCATGGGGCGCAGGTTCTAACACGTACCGGCGTTGACGCGTTAGTGCACCCGTGGTGAAGTGCGGCCACAAGAACAAGAAGCCACGGAGGCACCCTTGACCGACTCCCCGATGACCGACGAGCAGGAACTCTACGGAGAACTCAAGCCGGACGTCCGTGCGCTCGCACAGCCGTTGTTCGAACTGTCGGAGAAGGCCCTGCGCGAACGTGGAGGGTTTCTTCCGCATGCCGCCGCGCTCACGGAGGGCAAGATCACGCTCGTCGGCGCCATGTGCAGCTCGGCCAATGGCATCGCGAATTCCACCCACATCATCCCGATGCTTCGCAAAGGTTTGAGATCGATGGCGCATGAGCGCCCGGTCACGGCCATTGGCGTGGCGGAAACCGTAACGGCCACGCCCGATGGCAAGGCCTCGCCGGCCATCAAGGTGCTTCTGGAACATCACCGCGGCCTGACGATGGCCCTCTACCTGCCCTTCACCCAGGACAACGGGGATATAAAGTTCGGCTCGACGCTATCCATGTTCGTGCCGCCCGAATACAACCCCTGGGACGAAGACTAGGAAACGGGTCCGGGGTCAACGGACTCGCGCCACCGTGACCGCCCCCTTCTGCTCATCCGTGCGAATTCTCTTTTACACCGCGATTGCGTGGCTGGCCGTCACCACGACAGTGCACGGGGCAACCGTGTCGGTCCTCGGCGAGGCCACGCCGCAGAGTTCGTACGCCGCGAGAAAGCTGGCAGAGGTGCTCACCCCTTCGACCGACGGCTACACGGTGACCCTGAAGGTTTCCGCGAAGGGCCTGTCGCCCGAGGCCTTTTCGATCGTTCCCAAAGGCAAGTCCATCGCCGTCACAGGCGCCGACGCCCGCGGACTCATCTATGGCGCTCTCGCACTGCGCGAGCAGCTCGCGAACGGCACCGCCCTCGACAAGGTGGCCGCCTCCGCGGACAAACCCGCGCTGCCCTTTCGCGGCATCAAGTTCAACACGCCCTGGGACACCTATCGTCCGAGCTCGGCGCTCGACCAGCACTACGCCACCGCGCGCGACCTGAAGTTCTGGGAAGCCTGGCTCGACATGATGGTGGAGAACCGCTTCAACGCCTTCACGCTGTGGACGCTGCATCCGTTCACCTACATGGTGCGGCCGAAGAACTTCCCCGAAGCCAGCAAGTGGTCGGACGCGGAGTTTGCGGAATGGCAGCATCTCTACCGCGAGATCTTCCGGATGGCGAAGGAGCGCGGGCTCGATACCTACGTGGTGTTCTGGAGCATCTTCGTCAGCGAGGAGTTCTCGAAGGCCCACGGCGTCGCGAAGGAAAATTTCTACCCGCACTACTACGTGCCCGGCGATACCTCGGACGTCACGAAGCGTTACCTGCGCGAGAGTGTCGCGCAAATGCTGGAGGAATATCCCGACCTCGACGGCATCGGCGTGTCGCACGGCGAAGGCATGGCGGGCATGACGCCACTGCAGCGCCAGCAATTCGTCGACGAGGTCTATATCGCCGGCGCGCTGCAGGCGAAACGCGACCGACCCGTGAAGCTCATCCATCGCGTGCCGTTTTCATCGGGGCTTTCCTCCGGCCCCGGCGTCAGTGCCGACGTCGAGCAGATCACGCGCACGGCCATGGAGAAGCTCGGCAACCGGTTCTCCGGGCCCATCTGGGTGGAGATGAAATTCAACTGGTCGCATGGCCATTCCACGCCGAAGCTCGTGAAGGTGCATGGCGGCCCGCTCGGCGATACGTATTTCAAGCCGAAGCCTTCGAACTACCGCATCGTCTGGCAGGTGCGCAACGAGGACTTCTTTGCGTTGCGCTGGGGCGTTCCGGACTTCATCCGGCAGCACATCGAACGGAACGGCGGACAGGACTACGTCGGTGGTTACTTCATCGGCTCGGAAACCTACATTCCCGCGCTGGACTACTTCACGGCCGTGAGCGAGCCCGGTTGGCAGTGGGCGTTCCAGCGCCAATGGTTGTTCTACAAACTCTGGGGCCGCCTGCTGTATGACCCGAAGACGCCGGACGCCGTGTTCCGGGCGGATTTCACGCGGCGCTACGGCGCACGCGGCGCGAACCTGCTGAAGGCGTTCGCGCTCGCGTCGAACACGCAGATGCGGCTCGCGTCCCTGTATGACTCGCGCTGGGACTTCACCTTGTATGGTGAGGGAATGCTCGCGCTGCAAGGCGAAGAGACTCACTATATCGGCGTCGACGCGCTCATCGACCAGCCGACGCTGGATCCGGCCTATGTCTCGGTCGCCGATTTCGTCAAGACGACCATCGCTGGCCGCACGTTCAGTGCGGACCGCATCACGCCGCTGCAACTCGCCGATTCGCTGGAACGCGACTGCCACGAAGCGATGAGTCTCGTCAGCGGCATCGACACGAAGGACAACGCAGGCCTGATGTACGAAGTGGCGGACGTCCGGGCCTGGGCTCTGCTCGGCCTGCACCTGGCGGAGAAACTGCGCGGCGCCGTGGCGCTCGCGACGTATCGTCTCCAGGGTGATGAGGCTCTCAAGCAACAGGCGGTGGACCATCTCGAACGGGCGGTGGCCCACTGGAAGTTGCTGGCCGCGCAGATGAGGCCGCTGTACCGCGACATGAAGCTCACGCACTACAACGGCAATTCCTTCGACGCCAACCCCGACAACCTGTTTCACTGGGACCGGGTGCTGGGCGAAGTCGAACAGGATGTCGTCACGGCGCTCGCGGGACAGAGGGCCTCGGCCACGAAATGAACGTTTGACCTTGCCGTAGCGTCAGGCCCCACGGTCCGCATCAAAGCCGGAGGCTTCATGAAGATCATCATCAACATCGACGTGCCAGACCTTCGCGCGGCCATCACCTTCTACACGGCCGCGCTGGGCCTTCATCACACCCGCACGCTCGATGACGTCGCCGAGCTCAGTGGCGCGTCGTCCACGTTCTATCTACTGCAGAAGGACCCCCGGACACCGGCCTTCAAATCTCCACCCGTGGGCCGCGATGCTCCCCGCCACTACAGCCGGCACTGGACGCCGGTGCATTTCGACCTGGTCGTGCCGGATGTGGATGCCGCGGCAGCGCGCGCGATCGCCGCGGGCGCCATCCAGGAAACCGGCCACGTGAACTGGCGAGGATCTCGCTGCATCAGCCTGGGCGACCCGTTCGGCCACGGCTTCTGCTTCATCCAGTTCGAGCACGGGGGTACCTACAGCGACTAGTTCCGGGCGTCGAGCTTCGCCAGTGCGCGCCGTGGCGCAAAGTTCCGATAGCTCTCGACCAGATGTTCGCGCAGCTCGCGCTCCTGGATGCCCATCGACGCATCGAGCGCCATCCATCCCTGGTTGCCCGTGTATGCCGGGATGCTGAAGCGCGGGTCCATTTCCAGCGGGCCCTGGCGCTCGATGCCCACCCAGAACTGCACGGTGAGGCCTTTGCCGTAGTCGAAGAGCTTCGCAAAACTTTTCTTCGCCACACGCCACACCGGTGATCCGTACTGCGTGCTTTCATCGGCTTCGGGCAACGAAAGGCAAATCCTGCGAAGTCGCTCGCGGACCTTGATGGCCTTCGGAGCGAGAAGGCGGTCTATTTCTCCGGGCTTCATCTTCTTCGTGGGCGCAGCGACAACCGGCGGCTTGGCGACCTGCGCAACGAGTTTCGCGGGTGAGCTGTTGACGTATGCCATGTGCGTGAGCTCGATCACGCGCTTCCAGGAGAAGCCGCGATTGAGTTCGACACCTATCCACCCTGACGGCCCCACGTACTGGGGCTTGAAGAGGTGTTTCGGCGCGGAGGCGATCAGGCGGGACTGCTCGAGCGCCGGCGTATTGAGCCAGAGCGCGACGTGACCGTCGCCATGGTGGTTGAGGGCGAACACCGCGAACACCTTGCCTTTGCGCGCCCGGAAGTTCGGCGAACCGTGAGACTCGAATTCCTCGGCCTCGGGAAATGCCAGGCAGAGCTCGCGGACCTGCTTCGGAATGCTAGCCATCGCAGAAGGCGAGTTTCTTCGTGTCGTAGCCCTTGCCGAAGTTGAACACCATCACGGGCCCGAGGTCGATGACCTGTTTGGCAGTCGCCAGGTGGATGGACACGCTGCTCTTCTTTTCAGCGAACGAGGCGTTGGCCACGCGGAAAGCGCAGTAGCTCTTCCATTCTTCGGTGACTTTGGTCGTCGTCTCGAGCACGGAGTTGTAGGGCGGACCAGCCATCTGGATGCGCACCGTCAGCGAGCTGCCGCCCTCGGCGGGTTCCTCGGCGCGTGCGTAGTAGTTGATCATCACCACGTCGCCTTCGTTGATCGCTCCCGCGATCGGCGAACTCGCCTGCACATCCCACGGGTTCGCACTCTTGGTCGCCCTTACGCGGAACGCATAACCGCCGAGCACGTCCGCCTTCATGTGTTTCGCCTTGGGCTTCTCCGGCAGGATGTACCAGGACCCATTCGTGTCCTTGTTGATCATCTTGCTGATGATGTCCTCGTCAGCGACCGCGACCGCGACGCCGCACAGCGCGACGCCCGCCAAAACCCAGGCCGAAACCTTCATGCCAACCTCCCGATCGTTTTTGTCCAGTGCCTTTTTTCAGGCTTGCTGCTTGAGGTACGTATCGAAAAAACTCAGGGTGCGGCTCCAGGCCAGCTTCGCAGCCGGCGCGTTGTAGCGGGCGGCGCTCGAATCGTTGTGGAAGCCGTGCTGCGTGCCGGGATACATGTTGAGGCTGTAGGGCACGCCGACCGAGTCGAGCGCCGCGCGAAAGCCCGGGATGCCGGCGTTGACGCGCTCATCCGAGCCGGCGTAGTTGAGCATCACCGGAACCTTGAGGCGCTGGGTTTCATCCGAACTCAGCGGGCGGCCGTAGAAGCACACCGCGGCGTCCACCGGAGGACTCTCGATGGCGGCGCGAAGCGCGAGCCCGCCGCCGTAGCAGAAGCCCACCGCGCCCGTCCTGCCGGTGCACAGGGCGTGCTTCTTGAGCCAGGAAATTCCGGCAAGCACATCGCCCGCGATGCGTGCGGGGTCCTGTTTGGCGAAGAGATCTCGCGCTGCTTCCTGGTCCACGGGCGCGCCACCCGCGACCGACAAGCCATCGGGCGCAATGGCTATGTAGCCCCCGAGCGCTGCGCGGCGCGCCACGTCCTCGATGTGTTCGTTGAGGCCCCGATTCTCGTGAATGACCAGGATGCCGGGGAGCTTCTCGTCCTTCCTCCGTTTGCGCGGCATGGCGACGTACGCCTTGACGCCGCCTTGCGGCCCTGCGAACTCGATCTTCTGCGCCTCGAGCCGTTTGTCATCGGGCTCTACCTGCCGTGCCTCGGCGTAGTTAGGTTCGATGAAGGGGAGGATGGCCATGGCGGCGGTGGCGCTGCCGGCGATGGACACGAGCCGCGTCATGAACTCGCGTCGCGGCAGTGCCGTGTGCACATACTCGTTGTACAGATCGATGATTCGACGATCCACGGCCATGCGCGCTCCCGGACTATTCCCAGTAAACGTGTTTCTTCAGCTGCGACAGCGGTACACATCCGTGGTACGCCGTCGGGACGGCAACGTACTCCATATTTTCCTGGATGCCCACTTTCGAAGAGAAGAACCCGAGCAGCGTGAGTTCGCGCGCCATGAGAACGAAGGGCTTCGGATCGCGGTCGCCGGCGAGCGCTGCTTCCAGCGACTGCTTCAGGAATGCCTCCCGCTCCCCCGGCGCCTGCTCCTGGAACGGCTGGCCCTTGGCCTTGGCGGCGGCGGCGAATTCCGCCAGGCCCGTCTTGAACCGGGCCTGGGCATCTTTCGGATACACGGCTTCCAGCACGGCATCGATGAACGCGGGTACACCCGCTTCGAGCGCGCCGCTGGTCTCCGTCTTCGGAATCAACGTGCCCGCGATGGCCGACACCAGCAGCCCTTCATCGCTGGTCAGGAACTTTGGAGTCCACGCCGACGCGGGCGCCTCTTTTGCCGAGCAACCCTGCAGGATGGCGAGCGCGGCCGGCGCGGATACGGCGCCACCCAGCAGCCACGCGACATGCTTGAGCAGCGCGCGGCGCTCCTGCATCTCGATGCTCTCGTCCGGGGTTTCCATTCGAGGATCCTGGGTCGTCATAGGTTGCCCTTCTTGAGTTCACCGACGGCGTGGTCCGCCGCGCGCGCCGTGAATGCCATGTAGCTGAGCGAGGGGTTCTGGCAACCCGACGACACCATGAAAGAGCCGTCGGTGACGTAAACGTTCTTGCAGGCATGGACCTGGTTGTACTTGTTGAGCACCGACTTCTTCGGGTCGTTGCCCATGCGCGCCGTGCCCATCTCGTGGATGCTGTTGCCCAGGTGGAAGTTGTCGCTGTTCACCTTGACGTTCTTGTAGCCCGCGGCCTCGAGCATCTCGGCCGCGTCGTTGCGCATGTCCACTTCCATCTTGTGTTCATTCTCGCGCACGACCGCATTGACCACGAGCAGCGGCAAGCCGTGTTTGTCTTTCCTGCTGCGGTCGATCCTCATGTGGTTGTCGTGGTACGGCAGGATTTCCCCGAATGCCGTCATGCCGATGTTCCACGGGCCGGGCTCCTGGAACTCCTTCTTGAGATCCGCGCCCACCGTCGCGCTGTCGTTGAACCGGCCGAAGCCCGCACGCGACGCGCGGCCCTGGTACCCGAAGCCGCGTAGATAGTCGCGCTTGTCCTTGCCCACGTTGCGATATCTCGGGACATAAAAGCCGTTCGGCCGCCGGCCGGTGTACGCGACGTCGAGGTAGCCTTCGACACTCGCCGACGAACCGCCCGGCTTGTTGTGATCCATGATGTTGCAGCCGAGCTCGCCGGAATCATTGCCGAAACCATTCGGGAATCGGCTCGAAGTGGAGTTCAGCATGATGTACGCCGAACCGAGCGCCGAGGCGCAGAGGAAAATGACTTTCGCGAAGTAATCCGTCTGTTTGCCGGTGTTGGCATCGATGACACGAACACCGGTCGCCTTGCCCTTGTCGTTGTCGTAGATGAGTTCGTAGACGATCTGGTCGGCGAGCAGCGTCATGTTGCCGGTGCGTTCGGCCGACGGCAGCGTGGCCGAGACGCTGCTGAAGTAGGCGCCGAAGGGACAGCCGCGAATGCACAGGTTGCGCGCCTGGCAGGTACCGCGCTGCGGGCTCTCGTTGTGCGTGAGTGGCGCCGTGAGATTGGCGCAGCGCCCGATGATGAGCTTGCGCCCCAGTTTCTGGTCGAGCGTCTTCTTGAAGTCGACTTCGACGCAGTTGAGATCATGCGGAGGCAGGAACTTGCCGTCGGGCAGCTGGGGCAGCCCTTCGACACTGCCGCTGATGCCCGCGAAGAGTTCCGCCTTGTCGTACCACGGCGCGATTTCGTCGTAGGTGACGGGCCAGGGAATGCCGACCCCCTCTTTTGCATTCGCCTCGAAGTCCATCGGGCTCATGCGATAGCTCTGGCGCGCCCAGTGCATCGAGCGGCCGCCCACGTGATATGCGCGCAGCCAGTCGAAAGGCTGTTCCTCCACGTAAGGATTCTCGAGATCGTCGACAAACCACGCTTCGTTGGCGGGCGTGGGATATCCCGTGCGCGACCAGACGAACTTGCGACGGCGTGTTTCCTGGGTGATGCGGTTGCCGAAAGGCAGGTCCCAGGGATCTTTCATGGCGGTGGGGTAATCGGGGTGCCGGACCATCTGGCCGCGTTCGAGCACCAGCGTCTTCAGGCCTTTCTCGGTGAGTTCCTTCGCGGCCCAGCCTCCGCTCATGCCGGACCCCACCACGATCGCATCGAACGAATTCGTTTCCATGCTTTACTTCACCCCCGCGAATGGAGCCGCATTATGGACCACCCACGCGCTTTTCTGGTTCCGTTTCACCCGACGAACCTGCTGATGGCGGGCATCTTCGGCGTGCTCATCGCATTCTGTCTGGTGGCCGGATTCTTCGGGCTGCTCGTGTCGCTGCTCATGCAGATCTGGGTGTTCAAGTACTGCTACGTGGTGGTCGAGCGTCTCGCCGATGGCGCCCATGAACCTCCGGTCATGGATGTGGACATGCTGGGCCCGTGGGAAATGCGGCCGTGGGTTCAGCTCATCTGGTTTCTCGCGGGCGGCTGGCTCGCGGCTGCCGTGGGCGGCAATGCGGGAATCGCCGTGGGTTTGCTCCTTCTCGCGTTGCTGCCGGCCACCGTTGCCATTCTCGGTGTCGGCGAAGCCTGGTGGCGCATCGTCGACCCATTGACCATCGCTCGCGTGGTCCGCGCTCTCGGGGTCTACTACGTCGGGCTGTTGATCGCGCTCGCCGCCTGCGTCGCCATCGGCGTGCTCGGGTATCAGAAACTCTGGGGCTTCATCGGCACCATGGTGGCGGTGTGGTGCGTAGTGGCCTTCTTCAACCTGGTCGGCGTCGTCGTGTTCCTGCGGCGCAAACAACTCGGATTCGAACCCCGCAGCAGTCCTGAACGGACCGCGGCGCGCGAAGAAATGGAGCGCCTCAAGCTGCGCGCGCGCATGGTCGACGACGTCTTCCAGCTCGTGCGTATCGGCAAACACATCGATGCCACCGCGCCACTGGCGACCTGGCTGCGCGAGGCCGAGGCGGAGAACGTGAGCAAGGATGCCTATCACGTCGCCGAACAGGCGTTGAAATGGGACAGTCCGCTGGCGCTCAACACGCTCGGCAGCACGCTGATCCGCCACCTGATGCGCTACGGCCGTCCCGATGCCGCGCTGGCGGTGTTCGAAATCCTGCGCACGAAGGCGTCGAACTTCACCATGGACTCGGTGACCGACTTGCGCACGCTCGCGGATTTCGCCGAGAGCCAGGGGCGGGACTCGCTCGCCCAGTCGATGCGCCTGGAAACACCGGTCATCCACCCCTCGAAATAATGCCCACATGACAGTTGTCATCGGGCCCGGCTGACAACGGCGACTTCGATTCGAGTGATCGGCACGCCATGATCTTCCGCATGGAGGGAGATATGACGCAAGACACTCTGGCCAGCCTCGCGGGCGTCCGAAAACGCTTTGGCGTGGTACAGGCGCTCGACGGTTTCGATCTTTCGGTCAAGCGCGGCGAATTGCTCGCGGTGCTCGGACCGAATGGCGCCGGCAAATCCACTGCCATTTCCATCCTGTTGGGACTGCAGGCTGCCGACGAAGGCGCCGCCGAGTTGTTTGGCCACGCCCCGCAGGACATCGACGGCCGGCGCCGCATCGGCGTGATGATGCAGGAAGTGATGCTCCCGGGCGTGATGCGCGCGCGCGAGCTGCTGCAACAGGTGGCGAGTTACTACCCCACTCCCTACGACGTCGACTCGGTCATCCAGCGGCTGTCGCTCGACAATCTGCTCGAGCGTCCCTACGGCAAGCTCTCGGGCGGCCAGAAGCGGCAGGTGCAATTCGCACTCGCGATGTGCGGGCGTCCCGAACTGCTGTTTCTCGATGAGCCCACGGTGGGTCTCGACGTGCAGGCGCGTGAAGCGCTCTGGAAAGTCGTTCGCGACCTGAAGCATGAAGGCTGCTCGATCGTGCTCACCACTCACTACCTCGAGGAAGCCGAAGCCCTCGCCGACCGCGTCGTGGTCATGGCGCAGGGACGGTTCGTCGCCGGCGGCAGCGTCAACGAGATCCGTGCGCATGTGACGCGCAAGCAGGTGAGCTGCGTGACCCGCCTCACGGCGGAGTCGGTGCGCGGCTGGCCCGAAGTTATCCAGGCCGGGATGGAACGCGACCGCCTGCAGATCAGCACCCGCAATGCCGAAGCGCTGCTCGTCCGGCTTTTGCGCGAGGATCCGCAGCTGACCGACATCGAGGTCAAGCGCGCCGGACTCGCGGAGGCGTTCACCGAACTCACCAGCCCATCCACGCGCGAGGCCGCATGAACACCACCACTCCCATGGCCGGCAACATGTCGGCGTCCCGTCTCTGGGCGGCGTACCTGGGTGAGATCCGGTTCGAGTTCGTCAAGTCGCTGCGCACACCGGCTTTTGCGGTACCGACGCTGTTCTTTCCGATCATGTTCTACCTGCTGTTCGGCGTCTTTCTCGGCAGCATGCGTGGCAACCACGAGATGTCGCAGTACACCTTCGCCACCTACGGCGTGTTCGGCGCCATGGGGCCGGGACTGTTCGGCTTCGGCGTGTCGCTGGCCATCGAACGCGAACAGGGGCTGCTCACGCTCAAGCAGGCGCTGCCGCAGCCTCCGGGCGCCTATCTATTGGCGCGAGCCGCCATGGCCATGCTGTTTGTGGCGATTATCTCGGTGCTGCTCGACATCATGGCCGTGTATGTCGGGCACGTGCCGCTTACGTTCTCGCAGGGCATCCGGCTATTTGCCATCAATGTGCTCGGTGCCTTGCCCTTCTGTGCCATCGGCATGTGGCTGGGATCGCTGGTGTCCGGCGCCGCCTCGCCCGCCATCGTCAATCTCATCTTCCTGCCCATGGCGTTCCTGTCGGGGCTGTGGCTGCCACTGCAGTTCATGCCGAAATTCCTCTCCGACCTCGCGCCGATCTGGCCGGCCTATCACCTCGCACAACTGGCGCTCGGCACCGTGGGCGCGAAGAGCAGCGGCACGGTGATGGGGCATGTCGCAGTCCTTGCCGGCGTGACATTGTTCTTTTTCCTGCTTGCCATGCGACGCATGCACGGCAGCGGATTCCGCTTGTTAGGCGCACGGCCCCGGCGCTCGCTGGCGATCATCGCCAGCGTCTGCGCCGCCGTGATCGCGCTGTCCGTGGCCGGCGTGTTCAGCGGCAAGCCGGCCACGACGGAGGCTGCAACCACTGCAACGGACGCAGCTGCCGGCACGTCCGCCCCGGAGCTTCCCGCGGGCATCGCGGCTCCGGACCAGCCCCGGATCGGCAGTTTCGACAACGGATCCGCGGCGGCGCCGTACGGCTTCGGCTGGATCGCGGGTGGCGATGACACGCGCGGCGGTGACTCGCACGCCACGCAGCGCCTGGTCGA
>Ga0164241_10002752_pt1 | contig 18560 bp, 12 predicted proteins | sample OricomyardsoilBY_FD_108780 | JGI IMG/M metagenome (GOLD analysis project Ga0164241, IMG submission 108780) | Backyard soil microbial communities from Emeryville, California, USA - Original compost - Back yard soil (BY) | ecosystem: Environmental > Terrestrial > Soil > Unclassified | place: USA...
CCACCACGTCCGCGCCGCCGGAAAGTTTAAGGCCGTTCCAAGCCAGGCTTGCCGATGTATTCGTCGTTCGAATCAAATTACCATCCGTGCCGCTGGCCAGTGCAGTGACGATAAATGAATGATTGGTGAATGTTCCGGACGTGACCAAGGCTCCCGCCGAGGCGTAAGGATTGGCCTGAGTGTTCGTGCTATATGCAGTGCCCGCCCCGGACGAGTGGTTGATCGCCGCGATGAGATTGTTCAGCGAACCATCAAGATTGCCGGCGATTTTAATCTGGTTGGGCAGTGTGTTGACGAGCGTGGTCACAAAGACATACTGGTTGGTGCCGAGATTTACCGTGCTGTTTTTGGCGACGTTGCTGCTCTTGACTTCCGAAAGTTTGCCCGTCGCCGCCACCGCGTTCGTGCCAGGCGTCACCACGACGTTGTTTGAATTACCAATGAACTGGGCAAGATTCTGAGTGCGGATTGCACCATTGTTAGTAAGATTTCGCAAATTAGGCAGCGAGCTGGACCAGAGAATTTGAGCCGACTCCATATTCAATTCGCCGGCCAGCGAAGTCGCCCGATTACCCGACCCGTTCGTGGTCAGGGTCAAATTTTGTGCATCGGCATTGAGGGAGGTCAGCACATTGAGCGCATCGCTGAGCACAATGCTGTTGGTGCCATGCATGACCAGATTTTGCACCTGCGCCACCGTGGTCGGCGTCAACATGCTGCCGACGATCAGGACACGATAATCGTTGGTTCCCCCGTTGGCGTTTCCCTCAAACCAGCGGGTGCTCCATGCCTGAACCTCGCCATTCCAAGTGGGAACATAAGGCGACATCAGATTTGAGACAGTGAGGAATCCATTGGTCACGCCGACATTGAGGTCGGAAAATGGTGATTGGATTGTCGCCCCCGGACTGCCATCAAACTGAACCGGCGCCTGCACTGACATATAGTTCGGACCACTAATCTGAGTAGCGGCCAGATTCAATTGCCGACTGGCAGAAATTTCAACGCGACCGGGCAGGTTGGTCATGGACCGGTTGGGAATCTGGTTGGTGCTGACCGTGGTCGCGATCATTTGGGCATCAGCAAAAGCATACCCGTTGGTGACCGGATCCGTTGTAAATACATTTACAAAGCCAGCGGTAGCCGGAAGCACGCCTTGGGGCACCGGCGTCCGGCTTGAGGAAAAGCTAAAGTTATCAGGAATTCCATTTCCGTTGAAGGCCACGTTCGTGGACGCTCCCAACACGTAATCATTAGTGAGATAAAGGTAATTGGTGTAAATTATCCCGGTAGAAGCATCCAGATAAGGGGCAGACCATTCCACTGTGACATTGCCCTCGTTAAACGCGTTCTGGGCGTTGTCAAAAAAGACCTTGTAAGACACATCAGCACCAATGCGTCTGCTCTCATCCTCGATAAACACACAGCGGATGATGTTATTGCTTATTATTTGGGTCTGATTAATATAAGCAGTGGAATTGGTAAGATCAATGTAGCCAAAAAAGTTCGCAAAGAACATTTGCTGGAAAAACGGAACGGGGCCCGATATTGCATAATTTGGCCCCAGAAACCCAGTATTCCAGACATTGGTAGTGAACCCAAAATCGCCGCTCACGCCAAACGCGTTGGCACCGGCTCCTTCCACATTCAACGTGCCCGCACTCAAATCCACGTTCTGCCCAGTCAATTGAATGAGTCCATCCACTCCCGCATCCAACACGCCCGGACTCACAATATTGGTGGCATTGATGAGACACTGCGGAAAATATCCAAGCTGGCCCAGAAAACCTTGGTAGATGTCAGTTGTATTGGCGGTGGAACCGGCACTGACCGTTCCTTGATTATAGAAATTGGCCGATGGTTGGCGCACTCCGCTGACGCTGGATTGATTATCAAACTGGAAGCCAGTGTTGCCCATCATCAAACCGGTATTCGTATAATTCAAAGTGTCGGATGTCTCATAAAACTGCAATAAGAATAGTGGAATATATGTAAAATTAATAATAAACGTGTTATTATTAACAAAATTGGTGGCGTCAATGACCGGCGGATGTGCCTCCGTGCCAGGATAATTAATGATGGAATCGTTGATGTAAGTGTCACCAGCGAAATCGCCCGCCATCAAAGCCAAGGGAGTCAGACCCAATAGCCCGCAAAGCAACGGCCATTTCATCAGGCGGTTCATGCGGCTACCGGCGCGATTGATATGTTCCGTGCTGTTCATTGAATCGTAAGGGTATAAGTCCACTGAACGGATCTGCCCACATAATCCGTCAGCTTGAGGTTGAAATCAAAAGTGCCCGATTGGGTCGGGGTTCCGGAGAGCACTCCGTCGGCTGACAGCATCATTCCAGAGGGCAATCCAGTGCCAGATCCAGATTGGGAATCACTGCTTGACCAAGTATAGGGCTGAGTGAATGACCCGCCGGTTGCGGTAAAGGTCGTTGACGGATACGGCGTTTGTCCATCGCCAGTGCCCAGTGGCAGGCTCGCCGGTGAAATCTGAATCAGCACTTGATCTGCCAGATTTTCATAACTGGTTCCATTTGGGAAAACGATCGGCGCGTTCGTCGTTCCATCATAGCATCCCCAAACAAAATACCATGAATAATACAAATCATTGATACCAGCGTCACCGCCGGGCGTTTCGTTGAAATAGGGCGAGCCATCCATCACATCCTCAGAGCTGTTGTAATAAACCGGGCCAGATTTGTTGTAGGTAATTGTCGTTGGGGTGGTGATGGTTCCTGGACCAGCCAGGCCGGCCAATACATTGTCGGTATCAAAATTGAGATTGCGTCGTTGGGTAGTCACCCCCGGATCAGTTCCCGGACCGTTAGCCATATCTTCGGCGGAAAATAGAAAATCAGGTTCGGTCACTATGCGCCGGAAATGCTGAACTACCGCCTTGCTGTTGGTTACGGCCATCATGCTGTAGTCGTTCGTCATCGGCTGCCAATATTGGCCCAGCAGCGAATCATAATCCGCCCGCACAAACTTGATTTCTCCAATACCTTGATACAGTCCGGTGACGGCGTTTGAGGTCGTGCAAATCACGGGATTGATGACATAGACATGAGCGATGCTGGGCGTGACTTCCATCGTGTAGGAATAGTTTCCAGAGTTGGTGCTGAGAGTGATGTTGGTGGAGGCGTTCACCGCATTGGTGCTAAAGGTCGTCGCCAGCAGGTTGGTGCTGTAATTGGTGAACGTGACCAGAGTGGAGATGATGTCGAGTCCGCACGGGCTGTTGGTCGGAAGAATATAAAACTCCCCGGCCGGGACGCTGTTCGTGACGAACAGCGTCTTGGTCAGATTGGTGGTGGACGGACTGCCAAGCGGCGCGCCGTTCTGCGGGGCCACAGTAAATGCCTGAACCTTTGAAATCGAATTGGCCTGGTAAATGTTGGTGAAGATGTTGTCAAAAGAATACTTGAAATACTGGACAATTGTCTGGGTAGGAACCTTTTTTTGAATGAAATGCGGCGGCGTGCCGATGGTCTCCCCGTAGTAATTCGTATAATAGAAAACCGTGTTGGTCACGATCATGTTCGTGAAGTAATTGGCGAGCAAGGTGGCCTGCAGGCCGGGAAAGGCCGCCTGCACGGCAGCCTGATTGTTGGTGCTGGCAAAGCTCGCCAAAGCGGCATAACTGGCCGTGCCATAAAAGGTGCCGTTGTATAAAACACCGCTGTTAGTGGTGATGGAAGTCGGGAACAAATCCTGCTCCAAGGTGTTGGTCACGACTGTCAGGCTGTCCGCCGAGGGAGTTTCCCAGTTGATGTTATTGGTGGACAGTAAATACCGGAAACCAGCCACATCGTCCCGCGTCAATCCTGTATAATAATCGCCCCAATATGGCAAATCAATATCTAGACCTGGATAATCCTGCACCCAGGCAGCAACTGGTGAATATGTATCAGCCAAAGGATCAACGGAATAAGGAACCGTAACCGCCAACGGATCAGGGGGACCGCAATCTTCCAAAATATAGTATGTATACAGTATGTTGTTCACATAGGCGGAAGATTGAAGCTGATTCAAGGGCGTTGAAAAGTAGTCAAAATTTCTTTGCACCACCAAATACTCCATGCCCACGGGACAGGGAATACTGCCGACATGAAATCGGTCATGCAATATCCATGAGTATTGAATCGGATTTGCCAACCCCAATTGTTCAGTCATCATTCCCAAGGTGTAGGACTTCAAATCTAAAATCCCCAAGGCCTGCGCCTGGAAATTTTTATGGCGTGAATTAAGCGGAAATTCTGAAAGCAGCTTGCTATAACTATCCACATTCGTTAAGGCATTCAAAACGACGTAGGCATTGTCAATTGCCGACGCACCTTCCGGCCCAAAATAATCCAGAAAATTTTGATCAAAAGCATAATACATGACCGGCGTATTACGGCGATATTCTTCACCCAAGTTTTTGGGCGCTTTCAAAGCCCCATAGCCGTTGGCAGGTATTTGCCACGCGTCACCACCATTTCCACTAGGTCCGCTCACCGAAAAGGCCCAAGAATTTTGCAGGCCGGACGCCAGCAACAGAACCCATAAAATTCGTTTAATCATTGGCTGCATACAAATAAATTCAACATTCATCAACGCAGGAGCATCACTTGATAATAGCCTGCGACGGAACCGCCGACATTGATCGAATCATTGGTGCCTGCCGCAAACCGCGGCGAACCCAGATTGTTCCAATTTTTAAAGTTCGTTGAAACCTGAACCTGATAGATAAATCCAGGCTGCGTATTCCAATTAAGAAAAAGCCCCTGCTGGGTTTTGTTCAAACGAGTGGTCAGCCAGGTGCTGGAATCAAGCGGGTTGCCGCCGCTCAAAAACACCTTCAACAAATTCGCTGCACCGGCGGCCAATGACGCACTGGTCGAAGGCCATTGACTGACATCACTGCCGTAATACTCAATCATCCATTCATACGGAACGCCACCCCAGTTGAGGCCGTCCCAAGTTGACTTGCTGGTGGCCAGAGACAGCGGCGAACGGGCACCGTCCGTTTTCACATAATCCACTTGAAAAGAATGCGTGCTGCCGGCGTGCAGGCCATCGGCGGCGGTCATGATCCAAACATTGCTGGACGTCGTGGCTGTCAGAAGACCGTCCACATAAATTTCATAATTGGTGACGGATATGCCCGCCAACGGCGCCCAAGAAACCTCCAATTGCGGCTGATATATACCGTTGCTCAAAGTGAATGGCGCATTCACGAATGGCGTCGGCATGGCCTGCAACACTGCATTCACGTTGATGTAGCGTTGGGCGAAGAGATCAAAACTGCCTTGAATGCCTGCAAAGCTGGTCCAGATGACCAGAAATTGGCTGCCGCCATCAGATACCACAGCCGGTTGCATTTGCTGGCTGGCGGTCGTGGTGTTGACAAGAAATTCACCGCTCGTCGGCGTTCCGTCCTGATGCAGCGTGCGGCCATAGACACCTTCGCGCGAGCCGTCCTGACTCAGGCTTGTCCAGACAACCAAGTATTCCTGGCCAATCGCCTTGAGGTGAGGTGCATACTGGTTGCCGGCAACGTGCGTGTTGATTAAGGTCACATTGCCGCCAACACCGTTGGTGTTGACCGAACGCGCATACACGTCCCACCCATTGACATGAGTGGCCTTGTCCCTACCCGACCAAGCAACCATCCAACTGCCATCTAGAGCCACCGCCACGGCGGGATTCGCACAGGGATAATCATTAGTGTTCACGATAAACTCGCTGCCCACCGCCACACCATTGCCTTGAAAAAGACGCGCGTAAATGTCCACGCTTGGAACGATGATTGAACTGGAAGCATTCGTTCCCAACACCGGCGCAATCACCCGCTGCTGCTCCGAAACCCAGGCAATCACGAAGCCGCCGTTTTTCAACGCCGCCACCGCCGGTGAACGCTGGTTGAAACTGGTGAACTGATTTACCAAAAACTCGCTCTTCACCGTCGCACCCGCCGGCGACAAAATTTTGGCATACACGTCCAGCAGGCTGTTGGAGCCGGCCTGATTAAAACTGCTCCAGACAATCACCACATTGCTGTTATTGAGCGTGGTGATCACGGGATTGATTTGAAAATGGGTGTTGAAAGCGCTCACCACCAGGTCGGTGGTCGTGAGCCAGGTGTTGGCCGGCGTCAGGTAACGCGCAAAAATATGCTGATACCCCTGCCGTCCGCCCTGCCACACAAACGCGGCCCCGCCGTTTTTCAAGAGCGTGACGCGGGCGTTCTGCTGGTCGCCTGCTCCTTGGGCGTTCACGCGGAACATGCTCAATGTTCCCGACAGCGTGCTGTCCAGCCGGCGGGCGCTGATGCCCCAGCCGTCGCCGTCCGTGGCGTTGTCCTGCCAGACCACAAAACCGCCGTTGGTGGAAAGCGCCGCATCGGGAAACATCTGGTCGCCCGGCAGCGAACCGATCACGGGATATTCCGTGCCGTTGGGCGTATAATAATTGGTTTGCGCCGAAGTTACGAAAGGAAAAGCCACGGCGCAAAAAACAGCGCCCATGGCGATCATTGGCAGTCGGACGGGTTGAAACATCATGAGACTCGTGGAAAATAATCCATCCCGGCGGAATTGTCCAAAAATTCCGACCGTGGCCGCCGGGCGTTTTACCGCACCGGCCATCTTGTTGATCCAGCTTTGCAAATTCATTTTCAAATCAACTCCGCCTGTTTTTCCGTCACGTCCGCCGCTGCCAGCGCGGCGAGCATTCCTTTGAATCCCCAGCCGCCGAACAAATCCCGCAACGCCTCGTGGTTCGCCGGCCGGGCGCCCAGTTGCGCCGGCAAAAAATCGCACGTCACTTCGGGCAGCTGCACCAAACTTTGGTTTCGCCGAACCGCCGCCGCCTGCGCCCGCAGGGCGGCGCGTAACTTTTCCGACTTCACTTCGTCCAGCCGGTCCAGCAACGCCTCGACCGATCCAAATTGTTTCAACAGTTCCGCCGCCGTCTTCGGCCCGACTCCCGGCACGCCGGGAATGTTATCCACCGCGTCGCCCATGAGCGCCAGCCAGTCCGCCACCTGTTCCGGCGGCACGCCGGTTTTGGCGATCACCTGTTCGCCCGTCCAAACCGCCCCGGTTTTGTCGTTCGGGTTCAACAACCCGATGGCCGGCGAAACCAACTGCATAAAATCCTTGTCGGAACTGGCAATCACCACGTTCCAGCCCGCCGCCGCCGCGCGCCGCGCAAGACTGGCGATGTAATCATCCGCCTCCACGCCTTCGCCGCAATATTCCGCCACCCCCGCCGCCGCCAGATACCGGCTGATCGCGTCCAGTTGCGGCCGCAAATCGGCGGGCATTTCCGGCCGCTGCGCCTTGTAATCCGGCAGCACTGCCAGCCGTTCCGCGCTCAACCCGCCGTCCCAGACCACGATCAAATGACTCGGCCCGACGGCCAGCCGCATTTTTTCCAGCATCTTGACAAAGCCATAAATGGCGTTGGTCGGCTGGCCGGACGGCGAACGCAGTTCCCGAATCGCATGAAAGGCCCGGTAGGCGTAGGCGTGTCCGTCAACAATCAGCAGCCGCTTCACGGGTTGGCCGGCGGCATCCGCATCTTCGTCACAGTTTCCGTCACTTTCCCGCCGTTTTCCGGCTGCGTCGGGATCGCGTTCTGGGCAAACGGCATATCGTCATCTGAATGGACGCGGTTGCCGGCTGGATCCACAATGGACGCGGTGACAAAAATCATCAGGTTCTTCTTCACCGTAAATTTGCTCTGGCTTTGAAACAGGCGGCCCACCAGCGGCAGATCGCCGATAACTGGCACCTTGTCCTTCTGACTTTGCACGGAAGAGGAAACCAAGCCGCCGATGACCACGGTCTGGCCGTCCCAGACATTCACCGAGGTCACCACCTGCCGGACGGTGAAACTGGGCAGAACGGTCGGCACTTGAACCACGTTCAGATTGGCGCTGGTCACGTCAGGAATAGGTGGCGGCGTCTCGTAGCCGTTGAATTCCGTGAGGGAAGGGATGAGCGACATGTTGATCGTGTAGCCGTCGGACAACACATACGGCACCACGTCCAGAATCGGCCCGGTTTCCACCGGTTGCGTGATGGGTTGGATGGCCGAAGTTCCGGCCTGATTAACAATTTGCCCTTGGCCCTTGGCTGATTGAATGGTTGCCAGAATTCCGGCAAGACACAATGCCAGCACCAGCTTGAAGCCTGTGGTTGATAAAATTTTCATTTTTACTTTCTTGAGAATTGTTAAACGATCACTGGGTGGTATTGTTTCCGGTGCTGGCGGCCGTTCCCTGCTGGAACGTGATGTCCGTGATGATGGTCTGCACCTGGGTGGCGCGCATCTGGGTCTGGCGTCCGCTGGTGGTGGTAACTTCCGGTTCCGCCAGATTTTCCACGCCCGAACGCTGCTCCAACGCATGAATCACGAGGCGGAAATTGGGGTCGGTCAAAATACCGGTGATCGTCCCAACCGCCGGCGCGCTGTTGCGGAGGCCGCCGGTGATCAACTGGTCACCCGCCGAGCCGGCAATCTGGCTGGCGGCGGTGTTGCCTGGAAAAGTCCCCAGCGGATTGGCCGCTGAAACCGGGGTCGTCAAGGAAGGCGAACTGCCGCCGGAACCCACAATTGATCCGCTGCCGTTGGCGTTGAACTGGCCGAGATACCAGTCAAATCCCAGCGCCTTGTTGTCCGTTTGCGCCACTTCGATGAAACGGGCCTTGATATGCACCTGCGGGGCGACTTCGTTCAACGCTTCAATCGCGCGTTCAATGGTGTCCAAATCGTCGGCCGTGGCCTTCACGAACAATTTGCCCAGCCGGTCGTTGAAAAAAATGGATTTGCCGGGCGGATCTTGCAGGTTGACACCCAGCGTCGTGAAAAATGCGCGGGCCGCCACGCTCACATCAGAAGCGGGATTGATGGTGGTGATGTATCGCAGGCCACCATCGTTGCCAATGCCACCGGCGCCGCCGCCGCCGCCGGCACCGCCGGCGCCGTTGACTGCGTTGCCCAGATTGGCCACGGCACCCTGGCCGGTGCCGCCACCGCCGCCACCGCCGCCACCGCCATTGCCAGTATTGCGAAGACCACCGGCACCGGCGAAGGCGTTCACAACGCCGACCACCGCACCGTTGTTCTGGCCGCTATTCCCGCCGCCACCGCCGCCGCCGCCACCGCTGCTGCCGCCACCACCGCCTCCGCTGCTGGTGCCGAGAGATCCGAAACTTTGGGCGCCGACGCTTTCCAAACCTGAATAGAAGGTGTTCGGGTCAACCTTGAAAGTGCGGCTGAAAAGCTGGGGCGTCTCCGGCCCCTTGGCCGTGAAGACCACGGCAAATTCTCGAATGTCGTATTTGATGGGGTGGTCGCATACTGTGACGATGGCATCCAAAACATCCGCCAGCCGGACATCATTCAAACTGGGGATTTTCACGATGAAACCGCCGACATCCACCGGCTCGCTGTTATTGTCAGCCGGAGCCGCCGCCACCGGCAGACCGGTGGCCGGATCAATGGCTTGGGCGCCAAATCCAAGCGGCTGACCACCGCCCTCGCGGCCGCCAAAACCACCGCCAAGCCCGGCGCCCGTCGCCGCCACCGGCTGCCCGGACTTGTCAACATTTGGATTGATCAGGAAGTTAATGCCTTTGTGTTCCGGGTCACGAAGCTTGGATTGCTCGGTAAGATTCCGCAGCACTTCGCTCAACGGCAACCCATCGAAGGAAACGCTGTCCAGACGAATGCGATCCAGCTTGTCAATGATGCCCTGACGCCCCGGCCCGGTATAGACGAGCCGGTTGGTGGCATAGGCGTTAGGCACCGGCAAGGCCGCCTTGGAGGTGGGCAGCACCCAGGCTTTTTCCACCTGCGCCATCCGAACCTGGGTGTCAACCGTATGCTCCTTGGCTTCGCGGCTGTATTTGGCCTGCTGAATGAGATTCATGTAGTAGAATGCTCCGGCATTGTCAGGATCAAGGGCGAGCGCTTGTTTCAATTTCACCTCGGCATCATCCAGCTTGCCCATTTCATAGAGCATTTTGCCGTCTTGAACCAGCGTGCCGGCGTCGGTTTTTTGCGCCGCAATCTGCGGCATCCGTTCCTGCGTTGCCTCATCGGGCAGCCGGCCCTTCAGGCTGGCCAGCATTTGATCGTTCTGTTTTTTGAACGCCACGGCGTCGGGATTTTTTGGATCCACTTTCAAAATCTGCTGCACTTGCGTTCCGGCGTCCCGGTAATCCCCCCGGCTCTGGGCAGCGCGCGCCAACGCCAGCCGGGTGCGGGCCAGGCCGGTTTTGGCCTGCACGGACTCGACCTCCACGCCCGAACCGATTTTTCCAATCAGGTCGCAGCATTCCTGGTAAAGCTTGGCGGCGCCCGCAATATCTGCCCGCTGTTCCACCGTCTGCGCCTCGGCCAGCTTCTGGCGGAGCACGATGGTGTTGGCCTGGCGCATCACCGCTTCGTTGACGGCAACGGCGGTGGAGTTTTCCTGCGCGACTGACTGGATGGCAGGCAAGGCGATCAGGGCGGCGAGGCCGAAAAATAAAATGGCGGCTTTGGTCATGGCAATATGAGGTTCGTCAGAGTGGCGCGGTTCAGTGCAAGATTTTTAACAGTCAGGGCGCAAATGGCAAAGATGTTTTTTTCTGGTTGGACTGGTCGGACAGGACTAATTCGTTTTTATTGACTTCAAGCACGACGTAATCCGTGCCGCCGAAAGAAACTTTGTCGCCCGCCCGGCGGTCGGTAAAAACTTTTTTTTCCGGGTCGTAACGAAAATCCGCCAAGTAGCCATCCACCCGTTGATAAGGATGATCCCCGGTTAAAGTCACGGTGTCGCCGCTGTCAACCAGCTTGAGCACCAAGGAGGCCGGGTTTTCCGGCGGCCCGTTGACTTTCAACAGTTCAAAAACATCGTTCGGCTTGTCACCCACGGACGCATAGCGCGACTGCTCGCGCCGCTTGGAGGATGAGGCGGCGGCCTGTCTTTCCACGCCAATCACATAGCGCGCGCCAAATTCATTGGTCGAAACGGATTTCAACGAAAGCTTAAAATACAGCGGCCTGATGGCGGTCACCACCGCCGCATGCGCCCCGATGCTGCCTTTTTTGACCATCTGGCCATCCGCCATTTTTTCCCAGATGAACGGGTTAAAAATCTTGCTGCCCGTGTCAAAATCCAAAACCAAGGGGGCTTGCAGGCGTTTGACGGCCGCGGCATTCGCCGTCAGGTTCAAATCCGGCAGCGGCTTGACCGGCGCGTTGATCAGGCCGTTCTCGCTGTCCATCATCGCCTGCTTGTCGGCGGCAATGTAAAACAGCATGAACACCAGAACCCCGATCAGGCCCGCCAGCACGACGCCCAGCAAAATCTTTTCGTAATGTTTTTTGAGAAATTGCATTTTAACTTTTCGGCAACAGGTTCACGAATCCGACCTCCATCGTGACACGGAGCAACTGCTCCTTCAAAACCATCTGCATCCCGCCCCTGCTCGCCGCCGGCACGGCGGCCGGGGGCGCAAACGCAGGCGGCATCCGCCGCCGGGCATAACGTCCGTAAAAAGCCGCCGCCGTCGCCGCCTGGTTCGCCGATTCAGCGGATTCCTCCATGTCCGCCGCGCCGGCCGGCCGGACATTGATGGCCTTGATCAGGAGCGTGTTTGAAGACGTCGCAAAGGCGCTGATGACCCGCGCCAATTCCGGCGTGAAACAGCGGAACGTGACCACATAAGGCGTGATCACCGCCAGGTCGTTGGTGACAGAATGCTCGTCAGTGTAATCCCCCTGCGGACCCGCCGTGTCATCCTCCGAAACCCGGATGCGCTGGATGCCGTCCAAGGCGTTGACCCGCGTGGAGAAAATGAGTTCCGCCAGCGTCTTGACCTCGCCCAGCTGCACGGCGAGCGGCGGCAGGCTGCCGGCGGCAAATTTCACCAACTGGCGCTGGGCGGAAAATGAAAAGTCATATTTGGGCGGCAGCGTGACGCTCGCACCATCCGCCTCATGCTGCAACTGGTCCACCGTGCGCCGCAGCGCCGAGGCGAACGCCTCGCTGGTGACCGCGCCGGACGGAACGGCCGGCACCGGGCGAAAGTATTTCCGGGCGGAATTAATCCACGCCTGCACCTGCTGGTCCTGCTCCTTGGCGATGGCCGTGTTGTTGACCTTGTTGTTGCCGGGCGCCGGTTTTTGCTGCTGGAGGCTTTTAAGCGTCGCGTAGTTCTCGTTGAGTTTGGCGGACGCCGCCGAATTGCGCGCCCAGTCTTTGTAGATATAAAATCCGCTGGCTGCGAGCAGCCCCACGGCCAGCGCGCCGCCAATCACAAAGATAAGATTTCGCTTGAGCCAGCCCATATCAAAAGTTCAGTGGATTAAGCAGCGTCACGTTCACCGTGAACGTGAAGGTGCCATTGGAATCGTCGGGCGTGATCTGGGGGGATAATTGTGTCGCCTTGGCATCCACCAGCGGTATTTTTTTGATTTCATTCTCCACGGTATAGACGATTTCGCTGTTGGCGGAAGGGTCCAGGCCGGTCAAATTCACCGCCCGACAAAGGAGGGTGATGACATTGTTGGTATTGCTCCCGCCCGTCTGATCGGCCGGGGCGTTGGGATCGGTCGCGACCGGCGGCACTTCCGCGCTTGGCGCCAGAGCCGCCGCAAGCCTTCCTTCTCTTCCTGATCTTCCCCGGCGATAGCGATTATACATGGCTGCGTCCATCCCCGGCGTCGGCGCGGCCACCGCCGCCGCGCTGGCGGACGCTCCCAGACTGGAACTGGAGGTCATCTGCTCAACCCAGACGCCCACGTCCACATTCGGTTTTTGCGCGGATAATTTCTGCTGGATGCCGGCTTCGGAGCGGATGAGCGCCTGGCGCAGTTCGCCAAGAAAATCCGCCCAATAATAGCGCTGCTGCAACCAGGTCGAAATTTGGCCGGCTTCAGCTTCAGTTTTTTGCAGCTTTTTATAGGCGCTGTTAAACCGTTCTGATTTGGCGCTAAGATCCGCCACCTTGGGGCCTAGGTGTTCAATTTCCACCTCTTTGTTGACAGCCAGTTTTTGAAACAGAAACCCGACGCCCAGCGCGACCAGCACCAGGCTGATGACGGTGGCGATGAAAAACGGCTTCTTCTCGTTGAACGACTGCCAGCGCAGCGTGCTCTCCGGCATCAAGTTCATTTCCACCGGGCAGTTGGCCAGGTTGCGCAGGCCGAGGCCGACGACTTCGCCCAGCGAATGCGCTGCGCGGGACAAATCTTCCAAGTTCACCGCCGGGTTGATCTGCACGTTGCGGAAAGGATTAAAATACTCCACCGGCACGTTCAACTTTTCCGCAAAAAACTGGGCCGTGTAGGGCATGACGGACGCGCCGCCGGAAAGAAACAGCCGCTGCGGAGCCGAGCCGCCCTGCTGCCCGCGGTAGAACTGCATGGTCTGGTTGACCTGGATGTGCAGCTTGGTCATGAACTGGCGCGCAATCTTGGAGATCGCCGCCTGATGCGCGTTGTCCGGCTCTTCGTAGGCGCCGCCGAGGCTCACGAAACCCTCGGCAATCTTGATCTTTTCCGCGTCGTCAAACTTCAGTTTCGCCTCGGTCGCAAAATCCTGCGTGATGGTGTTCGCGCCCAGATTGATGCTGCGGGAGAAAACTTTTCCTTTTTCAAAAAACAGCAGGTTGCTGGTCTTCGCGCCGATGTCGAGCAGCATCGTGCAATCTTCCAGCTCGCCGTAATTATAGCGGAACGCGTTGCACAAGGCGGCGGGCGAGGCGTCGCACAAGGTCAGTTTCAGCTTGGCTTCCTCGGCGATGCGGAAAAGCCCTTCGACGATTTCCGACTTGATGGCGACCAGCAGCACTTCCAGTTCGCCGCTCGCGGCGGAACCGAGGATCTGATAATCCCAGACAACTTCCGCCAGCGGGAACGGGACGTTCTGCTGCGCCTCGTATTGGATGATCTGGCCGACCTTGCTGGCATCCACCGGCGGCAGCTTGACGAACTTGGAAAAAACGTGGAAGCCCGGGGCGCAGACATTGACATTCTTGGCCTTGATGCTCTTTTCGGCCAACACGCCCGACAGCGCCTGCAAAATAATTTTCTCCCGCACGCTTTCCTGCGAACCTTCCAGCCCGAGCGGTTTGATGGCGAAATTTTCCAGACGCAAACCGCCGGCTTCATTGATTTCAAACTCGGCCAGCTTGAGGCTGCCGGCTCCGAAATCAACCGTCAAAAATGACTTGGTATTCAGCATGTGTTTACGTAACTCACCAGCCACAAAATCGCCAGTTGCAAATAATGTGAGTGGCAGCGCGTTGTGATTACGGCAAATCAGCCGGCCGGTCAAACCAAAAAGAAAAAAGTTTGCGCGCGCTGTCAAAAAATGTTGCATCCGGTTCCCGCCTTTGGCTTCATCCCGGCGTGCCGCCGCCCGCCCAGAACATTTCCCGCCGCCGGATGAACGTGCTATATTCCGGCCGCGTGCAGGGCGTCGGTTTCCGCTGCGCCGTCAAAAATGCCGCCGCCGGTTTTGAAATCACCGGCCGCATCCGCAACCTGCCCGACGGGCGGGTGGAACTCGTCGCCGAAGGCGGCCGCGCGGAACTGGAGGCTTTTCGCGCCGCAATTCCGGATGCAGGTCTTGCTGGATTTATTCGCGACGAGCAGGTAACTTGGGCCGACGCGAAAAATGAATTTCGGGGATTTGAGATCGCTCGCTAGGAAATGAAATACGCCATCATCGCAGACATTCACGGCAACTTGGAAGCTTTTCAAGTGGTGCTGGAGGACATTCAGGCCCAGAACGCCACCCACGTCGTCTGCCTCGGCGACGTCGTCGGCTACAACGCCAACCCCAAGGAATGTCTCCAGATCGTCCGTGACATGAACATCCCCGTCGTCAAGGGCAACCATGACGAATACTGCTCGACCGAAGATCATCTCGAAGGCTTCAATCCGCACGCCGCCGAAGCCGTCCACTGGACCCGCAACCAGCTCACCGACGATGACAAGCAATGGCTGCGCGATTTGAAATACTCCCGCATGGCCGCGAATTTCACGATGGTTCACGCCACGCTGGATGCGCCCGACCGCTGGGGCTACGTCTTTGACAAGCTCGCCGCCGCCGCCAGTTTTCCCTACCAGAACACGCAGATGTGCTTCTTCGGCCACACGCATGTGCCCGTCGCCTTCATGCGCGACACCGTCGTGCGCGGCGGAACGTATTCCAAATTCAAGGTGGATCCGTCCAAGAAATATTTCATCAACGTCGGCGCCGTCGGCCAGCCGCGCGACAACAATCCCAAGTCCGCCTACGTCATCTACGACATGGACGCGCAGACGATTGAACTGCGCCGGCTCGAATACGACATCGCCGCCGCGCAGGCCAAAATCCGCGCCGCCGGCCTGCCCGAACGCCTCGCCGAACGCCTGGCTTACGGAAGGTAGAAGGATGAAGGTTGAAGGATGAATTCAACCAGCCGCGCGTCCGCCAAACCAGGTTTCATCATTCATAATTCGTCCTTCATCATTTGAAGATTCTGCTTCTCAAACCCAGTTCCCTCGGCGACGTCATCCAGGCGCTGCCCGTGCTGCGTTTGTTAAAGCTCCACTTCCGCACTGCGGAAATTTTCTGGTGGATTGATTCCGCGCTCGCGCCCTTATTGGAAGGCGATCCGGATTTGACCGGCATCGTCCGCTTCGAGCGCAAACGCTGGGGCAAACCGCAGCACTGGCCGGAAATGCTCCGCAGCATCCGCTGGCTGCGCGCGCAACATTTTGACCTCGTCATAGATTTGCAATGCCTCCTCCGCAGCGCGACGTTCGCGTGGCTGGCCAATGGAAAAAAGCTCATCGGCCTCGATGAAACCCGCGAAGGCGCGCGCGGTTTTTACGACCTCGCCGTGCCGCGCAAAACTTTCCACACGCACGCCGTGGACTGGTATCTCTCCGTGCTCCCGCCGCTCGGCGTTCCCGTTCGCAAAAATTTCACCTGGCTGCCCGAACGCAGACCAATCGCCGAAGACGTAAAACGGAAATGGTTTGGCGATAATTCAAAATTCAGAATTCAAAATCCAAAATTGATTTTGCTCCAGCCCGGCGCGCGTTGGGAAAACAAACGCTGGCCGGTGGATTATTTTTCACGGCTCGTTTCGTTGTTCGCGGAAAAATTCCCCGACACGCATTTCGCCATTCTGGGTGGCAAGGATGACCAGACGCTCGGCGAAATTATTTTGCAGGCCGCGCCAGAACATTGTTTGAATCTGTGCGGCGCAACCTCGTTGCCCGAAATGATCGAGTGGGTTCGCCGCTGCGATTTAATGATCACCAACGACACCGGGCCGATGCACGTCGCCGCCGCGCTCGGCAAACCGCTCGTCGCGCTTTTCGGCCCGACCGCGCCGGAACGCACCGGACCTTACGGCCAGCTTGAAAACGTTTTGCGAATCGAACTGCCCTGCTCGCCGTGTTTGAAATCCGAATGTCATTTTGAAAAGCCGCTGGAATGTCTTCGCGCACTGTCTGTTGAAACCGCTTTCGCCCGCGCCGAAAAATTGCTCGCGCCGGATTCGATTTCACAAAAACCAACGAAGTGAATGAAGATTGATTCCCCGTTTCCTTCGTTGCCTTCCGTAAAAAAATTCTTTCGTGTATTTCGTGCATTTCGCGGTTAATTTCCCGCCATGAAATCCGCCGCCTTGATCTTGTTCAGTTTAATGCTTGTGTTTTCAGTTCGCGCGCAGGAAATCATTTCGCCGACCCATCGCATTGAACTTTTCAATGGCCAAGATTTTTCCGGCTGGGAATTTGTGATGAAAAATCATGCTGACCCGGCAAAAACATGGAGTGTAAAAAACGGCCTCATCCATTGCGCGGGCAGACCGACCGGCTACATCCGCACGACGCAGGCTTACCGCAATTACCTTCTCACCGTCGTCTGGCGATTTGTGAAAGTCGCGCCCGGCGCGGACAATTCCGGCGTGCTCGTCCACATCCAATCGCCGGACAAAGTTTGGCCGATGTGCATTCAAAATCAGGGCAAATCCGGTCGGCAAGGCGATTTGTTTGTGATGTCCGGCGCGGAATGCAAGGAACATCTCGCACTCGGCAAAGACGCGAACACGCCCGTCGCCTTTTCCGGCGCGCCGAATGAAAATGCGATTGGCGAATGGAACACGAACGCGACCGTTTGCGCGGGCAACGCGGTAGAAGCGATTATCAACGGCAAACCGTTGAACAAAATTTCCGAATGCACCATTTCATCCGGCTACATCGGCATCCAAAGCGAAGGCGCGGAAATTGAAATCCGCCAAATTCTTGTTGAACCGGTGAAGTGATTCAAAAATTCCTAAAAATTTTGTTTTGAAGCTCTCCTGCGTGCTAAAGATTTCTTGATACGCAAAGCCCGTTTAACATCCGGTTTTTCAATGTCAGCCAACATTGTCGTCGGATTTGCGTTCAAATGTTGTGCTAATCTGGCAAAGACAATTATTGAAAAGGCAAATTCACCCCGCTCAATCCGCCCCAAAGTTTTCCAATGAATTCCGGCCAATTCAGCCAGACACTCTTGAGTCATTTCCGCCCGAATCCGTTCTGAACGAATTCTTGCTCCAATCAGTTTGAGCGATTCGCGGCCTTTCACCCATAATGTTAAAACATTTTATGTCGCCGCTTGACACCACCGATTTGTCCTTTAATATGATCCCGTGAAAAATAAAATCAGGAGCATCATATGTATCGTTGCACTGGCGTCACTGGTCGCTGGCTGTGCTACTAACATAACAACTCCTTTTGACGAATCAGCATTCCAACCCTACGCTGGAAAAGGCGCATCCACTATCACTGGTCAAGCGTTTGAGAAGACAAACGGCGGCGATGTTAAGTTTGGCGCAGGCACCGAAGTGTCACTTATTCCGGTGACTACATACACAACTGAAATGATCCAAACGTGGCGAAGAAACTCCGTATTTGGCCCGCCACAAACCAATCCACAGTTGCAGAAATATATCCGCCAAGTTGTTGCTGACGGAAATGGCAATTTTGAATTTCAGAATGTTCCGACGGGAAATTACTACGTTGTATGCCCTATTTTCTGGAAAGTGCCAGGCGAACCACTGCCAACTGGTGCCGTGGCATCTACACAAACACATGTTGATGCCGGCCAAACCATCAAAGTTGTAGTAACAAATTGAAAATCTACGCTGCCTAATTTTATTGAACCAACTTCCGTTTCACCCACGCCTTCGCTTCGCGTTTGGTTTTTAATTCATCCGCGAGTTGCAATTCGCGGATTTCGCGCAGCAAGTCGCCGAGCGCTTTGCCTGGTTTCATGCCCAGCGCAATCAGATCATTTCCCGTCAGCAGCGGCGGATGAATTTGCGGCTGTTGTTTCAACGCCTCCGCCTGCTCCAGTAGAAAATGGTAATGCTCCAGATTGCCGTTTGAACCAAGGCAATCCAGCCGGTGCAGTTCCAGTTCCAAAGGAAACGTCTCGCGCAGGAGCAACCGGCGCAACGTCGCCTTGCGCATCTGCTTCACGTCCTTGAACTGCATGTGATGCCGCACCGCCGCGA
>Ga0164241_10002753_pt1 | contig 18559 bp, 14 predicted proteins | sample OricomyardsoilBY_FD_108780 | JGI IMG/M metagenome (GOLD analysis project Ga0164241, IMG submission 108780) | Backyard soil microbial communities from Emeryville, California, USA - Original compost - Back yard soil (BY) | ecosystem: Environmental > Terrestrial > Soil > Unclassified | place: USA...
CAGTTGTTGGCAGGCTAGAGCATTTTAATTAAACCCATAGCCGCGAGAGAACACAGAGAACGTGATAGAAATGGAGTTTTTGTGATCTTTGTGCTCTTTTGTGGCCACAATTTTTGTTAAACCGCTCTAATATCGTCATATTGCAGGTTTGCGTCAGTATAAATGACTCCCGTGATCTGGCTCTGGTCCGGATTGCCAGTTAATTCGGCTGTCGGCCCCAGATACAAGTTGCCGTTAATGGTATGCTGACCGATGTCCACCAAGCCTTGAACCGAAGCCACGTCACCATTGGTGCCCACGTAGCCATTGTAAAGTCCATTTGTGCTTTGATTGGGATCATGCGAGTTCCAACTGTCAGAACTGATGCCGTGGCCTTTAAAATTGATGTTGCTAATTGCGGCCAAACCACGCGTAAACAGACTCTGCTTCTTCAGTTCGACCCGCACGGTTCTTGAAATGGTGTCCCCGGTGAGCGCCGCTTTTACCGTTCCAACCGATGTAATGTATATGTTGCTGCCGTTGGTGAAAGTGACGGCGTAGGTTCCGTCATTCAAGGTTCCATTGATGGCGTTCAAGCCGGCCCCGGAATTCAGGGCGGCCAGCCCTTCCTCAATGCCGGCTTCGGCCAGCGCCCGCGCTGAATTCCATCCCTGGGAGCGGTTCACCATGCGGTTGCTGTTTAGAACCACCCCGAAATAGCTGACCAAAGCAGCCGCCACGGTCAGGATGAAAATCATGGTGACCAGCAGAACGCTGCCACCGTTTTGGCGCTGGTTGGAACAGGTTGTTTTCATGCGATTCTTTAATTGCTGACTTGGTTGCGGAGAACCACCTGGGCCGTTTGCACAAATTCAGTGTTCACTTTTGACCCAAAGATGGTCCGTGAACATTTCCAGTTCATGTTGATCACCTTGCAGAACTTTGCATCAAGCTGCCCGGTAGTAAAATTGGTGGAGCTGTAAAACGTGACATTGTCGGAAGTGATCAGGGGATAACGGTTGAAAAGCTGAAAGCTGAAATCATCACAGCCGGTCAGCAGGGTCTGGGTTGTCTCGCCGGTTTCAGCCAGCGTGACCGTGCGGGCGGTCGCGTCATAGGTAATGGTTGCGGCCTTGCCCGTGGTGGCATTTGTCAGCAGCAAAAACTGGGGGTCGTTTGTGCTAAAGCTGGCCAAGGCGGTTGCATTGCGGATTTCCCGGCTCACCAGATCCACCGCAATTCGGCTTTGGTTGTTCAACTGGACGTAATTTGTCGTCGCCAGAAAACTTTCCGCAGAGAAGATGGCGAGGGCGCAAACACCGCCCACCACCATCACGCCCAAGGCGAATGCCACCAGCAATTCGACCAGCGTAAAACCTTTTGCCCCCGTTTTTTTTGCGTGAGGAACAGGCGTCTGCATTTTCATAATCCGCCTCCCGCCAGGTAATTTTGCATTCCGTTTTCGGCCGACAAAGTCTGCATCTCGCGGCGATGGGCGCTGTTTACGGAGCCGGCAGAATTCGTCCAGACCACGGCGATTGTCATCAGTTTAATATCGTTTTTATAGGTGACAGTGTCCGAAATGTTTGTCGCCGCGCCGACCGAAACCGTTCCGTAATAAATAATTCCATTCGAAATGTTGGTGGCCGTGTCTTGATTATATGACTCGGTAAATGTTGGCGGACAGTTTGTCAATTGAGTCCAGGTTAGAAGGCGGACAACCTCGGTTCTTTGCATTAAGATTTGAGTGGCCCGGAGATCTTCCCGGGTGCTTTTCAACATCGCATATCCATTATCAAAGCCATAGAAAAGAGCGCTGACTGCAAATGCCGCTATGGCTATTGAACAAAGCACTTCTACCAGCGTAAAAGCTGCTTTGCGCGGCAATGGCAACCGGCCCCGCTGGCCTGACGGTAGTGTTTTCATCTGCATATATCAAAGGCAACCAACATGGCTAAGTTAAGCAGTTTTCGTGCCTGTGCGCGTCAAAATACTTCGTTTCCTGCCTGACGCCTGCCCGGAAAATGGCCGGCACAAAAATTGACCATTCAGCAACGCCGCCGGCTCCCTTGTCGCCGCTGCCAAAGGAATTGCTCATCGGGCGTGGGCGTTTTTTGCGTAAAGGCAATCGCAATAACCACCGGCGGTTTTGTTGTTATGATTGCAAAGTCAGACGGGCAGCACTGCCGCAACCATTTGATGCCGAACTTCATGCCGCAGGTTTGTCCGCAGGTTTGTGGCCGGAGGCTGCTGCCTTTGGCGGCGTCGGCTGCACCGGCGGCTTGTTGATGCGGTGCGCCTTCAATTCGGCATAAATGGATTGCGCGAGGCCGGACTTGGCAAAACCAACCGCCTTGGCGCCTTTCACCGCGAAGAATTTTTCAAAATCCGCCGCCGTGAAATGCTGCACCACCGGGTAGTGCGTGAAATCTTTCAGCACTTCCGCGCGGCTGGCTTCGGCGATGTCCTCGGTGATGAGGACAAAATGCAGCTTCCCCTTGTTCGCGCGCAACGTATCGCGGCCCACGAGCAGCGATTTCGTTTTGATCACGAACGGGAACAGCCGTTCCACCGGATGCGGCGCGGGTTCTGCGCTCATCACGCCACCTTGACCTTGACCTTGTGGCCTTTGATCTGCGCGCGGTTCAGCTTGGCGATGATGCCGTTGGCATGTTCGCTGGCGACATCCGCGAAGAGATGTTTCTCGCGCACGTCCACCGTGCCGACGACCTTGCCGGGCAAACCGGTTTCGCCCGCGACCGCGTTCACGATGTCAATCGGCGTGATGCCCTGGGTTTCGCCAACGCTCATCCACAAACGCGTTTGGCCTCCGGGCGTGGCGCGGCTGGGCTTGGGTTTCGGCGCAGTGGTCAACGTCTTCGGTTTGACGAACAACTTGGATTCCGCTTTCGGTTCCGGTGTTTTGACGGACGCCAGAATTTCCTCGTCGGAAAATGTTTTCACCGTTTCCGCTTTTGGCGCAACTGGTTTTTCAACGGCCTTTTCAGCGACCGGCTTGGCGGGCGCGGGTTTGTAGCCGGGCGGTGGAATCACGACTTTCGGTTTGTGCGGGGCGTCGGTTTTCCACGGGGCGGCCTTGGCGGGGCGCATGGGTTCAGCGCGGCGCGGCGGGCGGTCTTCAAAACGCCGGGGACGCTCGCTGCGTCGGTCATCGCGCCGATCTTCAAAACGCGGACGCCGGTCATCGCGCTGGCCGCGAGCAAAACCGCCGGGCCGTTCATCGCGTTGCGGGCGGTCGTAGTTTTCCGTCTTCGGCGCGGGCTTGGCGGCTTCACCAGTTTTCAGCAGATGAATCAATGCCGAACAGATGTCCGTGGAACTGAAACCGCCTTCCAGCAGGCGTTCAATGACGGCGTCGTGTTTCTGATATTCGCCACCGGCCAGCAACCCGCGGAGTTTTTCGATGAAAACATTTTCGCGCGCCTCGGAAACTTCATTCGCCGTGGGCACGCGACCGCGTTGGATGCGGACATTCGTAAAACGCTCGATGTTGCGGATCTGGAACAGTTCGCGTCCGGGCACCAAGGAAATGGCGCGTCCGCTGCGTCCGGCGCGCCCGGTGCGGCCGATGCGGTGGACGTAGTCTTCCGGGTCGTAAGGCAGGTCGTAGTTGAAAACGACTTCCACATCATCCACATCAATGCCGCGCGCGGCAATGTCCGTCGCCACGAGGAATTCCAAACCGGATTTGCGGAATTTGTTCATCACGCGGTCACGCATGTTTTGCGTCATGTCACCGTGCAAACGGTCGGCTTGATAACCGGCGGCTTCGAGATGATCCACGAGATCATCCACCATGCGTTTGGTGTTGCAGAAAATGATGCCGAGCTTCAGATCGTAAATGTCAATCAGCCGCGTGAGCAGTTCCATCTTGTAGCGGCGATCCACCTCAAAATAAACCTGGTCCACCGTTGGCACGGTCATGGCCTTCTGCTCAATCTTGACCGTCTCCGGTTCGCGCGAACTTTTTTCGATCAGATCGCGGATCGGCCGCGGCATCGTGGCGGAAAAGAAAACCGTCTGCCGTTCCTTCGGCGTGGATTGGAGAATCAGTTCGATGTCCTCGCGGAAACCCATGTTGAGCATCACGTCGGCTTCGTCGAGAATGACCATCTTGACCGTCTCCAACCGCAACGTGCCGCGCCGCATGTGATCCATGACGCGCCCCGGCGTGCCGATGACAATCTGCGCGCCTTGTTTCAGCCCGTAAAGCTGGCGGTCGTAGGATTGGCCGCCGTAAATCGGCAACGCCATCACGCCGCGCTTGAAGAACGCGAGTTTGTGAATCTCCTCGGAGACCTGCACCGCCAATTCACGCGTCGGGCAGAGAATCAGCACCTGCACCGCGCGCTTCGTCACATCCACTTTTTCCACGGCGGGAATGCCAAACGCGGCGGTCTTGCCGGAGCCGGTCTGCGATTGGCCGACGATGTCCTTGCCTGTGAGCAAGACGGGAATGGCGGCGGCCTGAATCGGCGACGCCTGCTCATAGCCGAGCTTGTCAATGGCGCGCAGAATTTCCGGTGACAGGCCGAGTTCAGTAAAAAGTTTTGAGGTCATGCAAATAAAATAAAAAATTGAGGTCATGCAAATAAAATAAAAAATCGTCTTGGCGACTTCTTTCAGCGTAACAGAACCGGCCGGGAAGGGAGAGTTAAATTTTGCTGCCGAATTTTGGCGGCTTTTACTGGTGAAGGCCACCGGAACCATTGCGGATTCCGATGGATGAATTTTGGCTGCTTTGTTGGCGATCTCTCATACAGCTACTTATGGCTGTAGCTCTGCTCGCACTCATCCCGCATCTGCCGGGCAAGGTGGCTGCCAAATGTATTAGTCATGTTGTTGGCGGAGGAAACCTGCGGCCGGGTCTGGATTGACCCACAGCCCTGAACAGGCGCCCTCTACGCCTCAAACAAAAGCAGCCACCAAGCCAAGTTTGTGGTGAACAACGAAGAAAACACCCATGAAGATTGAGTGGTTGGGCTGGCCTGCCATGTAAATCTTCGCATGGGATGAACCGGAAGCTAAAGCACTAAACAACGACGCGCCTAGCTCTAAATTTACGCGGCAGACTCTGACGATCCAAAGCTGAACCACAGCGGATTAAGAAATGACTCGCAAAATCACAACTGAACAAACTCTAAAAGCAGGGCATCGTTGTATGCTCCAGTGCTATGCTGGCCATTCGACTATGTTCACCTATTGTCACTCTATTATGCGAGTGTCAATAGTAGCAATCAATGTAGTAGTTTTCATCTTCAGTGCGTGCTTCTTGTGTGACATCACAATAGCAGCTTTAATGCGGCACGAATAATCTTGCCCCGCTTTTCGGGTGACACCAATCGTTCTGCTGGCGATAAACCGGAACCATGCTTTGACTCAGAGATGCACCACTTCTCCAAATCAAGTTTAATCTTTTTCGCTAAAGCTCGAACAGTGCCTGTCTCTGGCGAGTAATTGCTATACCACTGTCCAGCGCCGCGACCAAGGCCTGCCCGCCAATTAATTATTTTGGTTTTGTCAATTGAGGCCCGATAACGTGTTCTGTTCATTTGATATACTTTCTTGATTGCCGGATTAGTGTTTGTGAAAAAACAACCTAACAGGATGTTTAACCTCACTCAAACACGCAACAATGCACAGGTATTTTACAATGCGGCTATTGTGATGTGCTTATGAAAGCAGGATAAGCACTTTTTCCAAGTTTTTATTTGTTTCTATTCAAGTTCACTGGGTCATTTGATAAACGCGCACCCAGTCCACTTCAAAGCGGATGGGGAATTGGGTTTGGGCAGGATCGCTTCCACTCTGGCCGCCGATGGCCTGGTTCAGGATGATATATTCCGGATCGTGAAAGGGGTTGCCCTGATCCGCATTGTCCGCCGAAGCCACATCAAGGTGATTCATCAGCTTGCCATCCAAGAGCAGGTTAATTTTCTTTTCGTCCCATTCCATTGTCCAGATGTGAAATGCGTTTGACCACGCTTCGCCGCCCAGTTCGGTGACGGGCTTTTTCACCGTGGACCATTTGGCCTTCCGATCCAGGCCGTAGGCGATGTTGGCGAGCACGGTGCCGGCGTAGTATTCCATGATGTCAATCTCGCCGCACGCGGGCCAGTGGACGCCAGGTCGCACGCCCAGCGTCCAGAACGCCGGCCAGCTTCCGAGGCGCGTGTCAATGCGCGCCCGCATCTCGAACTTGCCATACTTAAATTCGCGCAGGCGACGAGAGGTGAGGCTGGCGGAGGTGTAATCAATCCATTCGCGGCTGGTCCGCCAGTTGTGGCTGTCGGGAGCGTAGTTCGGGTTGGGCTTGTGTTCGCGCCGCGCCGCGATGACGAGCAGGCCGTTGGTGCAGACGGCGTTTTCGGGTTGATACCATTGCAGTTCGTCGTTGCGGACAAAGCCGCGCTCGTAATTCCAATTGGCCGGATCGGGCGCGCCGTTGGTGTTGAATTCATCCGACCAGACAAGTTTCCAATTGTTGTTTGCATCATTCACGGCCACGGGCCAGCCGGTGGACCAGTCAATTTGACCAAGCGCCAGCCGGGAACGGCCGCGTGAATCCGCGTCGTAATAATGATAGCTGAACCGGGTGGTTTCGCCTTCCTGCAAAATGCCGATGTGGCCGGGGCCGATGAAGCGGCCGGCAGTTGCCAGAAACCGCGAGCCGCCGCCGGCCGTGAGCGGCTGGCCGACGCGGTCGAAATATGGGCCGGTGATTTTTTGGGAACGGCCGACGCGGACTTCGTAGGTGCTGTTTGTGCCGCGACAGCATTGGCCCCAGTTCACAAAGAGATAGTAGTATTGGCCATGATGCGTGAGACAGCTTGCCTCAATGGAAGAATTCCAGGCGAGCTGATGCGGCGGCGTGTTTGGATTGATGCGTTTGCCGGTCTGCGGATCAAGTTCGGTCAGAAAAATTCCGTGCCAGTAGGAGCCGAACGACAACCACAATTTGCCGTCGGTGTCGAGCAGCACGCTCGGATCAATCGTGTTGTAAAGGCCGCCGTTGGTGGAGCCGATGACTTCGCCGCAGTCGGTCCAGAGATAATTCGTGGCGCTGCTGTCCAGCGTTGGATTGGTGGCGAGACCGATGGCGGAAGTCTGTTTGCCAAAGGTGGAGACGGAATAATAGAGCAGAAATTTTCCGTTCACGCGCACGATGTCCGGCGCCCAGAAGGAGCCACGGAATCCTGGAACCGCCGCTTTGATCCAATCGGGCGGCCGGGAAAAAACGGAGCCGGCATTGGTCCAATGAATCCGGTCCGGGGAAATCTTGGCGCGGATGCCGGGGCCGGTGCCAAAGATGTGATAAACACCCGCGTCGGCGACGATGCTGGAAGGGTCGTGGATGAACGTCTGGCCTGTGAGGGCCGCCGGCACAAAATCAGTTTCCGCCGCCCGCGCGACCAAGGCGGCGAGCAACAAAAAAGGAAGGCAAAGGGAATGTCTGGCCATGCCGGCCATTCAACCACAAATTGTCCGCAGGGGAAATTCTAAAACGGGCGGCCGCCTTATTTGGCGGCGGCTTTGAGCGAAACGGCGAGGCGGGATTTTTTGCGGTTGGCCGTGGGGCGCTTGACGGCGCCGGCCTTGACGGCCTTGTCGAACGCGGAGTGGACGCCGGGGAGCAGCTTGGCGGCCTCGTCCTTTTTGCCGGCGCTGACGGCGGCGCGGAACTCTTTTTCCACGCGGCGCAGTTTGGATTTGACGCTGCGGTTCTGGAGGTTCTTGCGCGCGCTGTTGCGCATGCGGCGTTCGGCTGACTTCGTGTTCGGCATAGTTTCTTTGTATATTTGCTAAAGAGCCGCAGAGCCTAATAAAATGCGGCGGAATGTCAACGGCGAAAAAGATTTTCATTGCGCGTGTTTTTGGCCGGGAGGCGGCTTGCTTGTGCCGGGCCGGAGTCATTACTATCAGGGCCAGACGATTGCATGAACCAACCGCTTCGCATCCTGTATTTGGAGGACAATCCGGCCGACTGCCTGCTGGTGCATGACATGCTGAAGCATGAGGGCATCGCGGCGGAAATCACCCTGGCCACCGGGCGCGGCGAATTCGCCGGGAAGCTGGACGGCGTGAAATGGGACCTCATCCTGGCGGACTACCATCTGCCGGACTGGACGGGCATTGACGCGCTCCGGCTGGTCCGCGAAAAATTTCCGGCGCTGCCATTTATTTTGGTTTCCGGAACCATCGGCGAACTGGCGGCCATCGAAAGCCTCAAGGCGGGCGCCACCGACTATGTGCTCAAGCAGAACCGCGAACGGCTGCCTTCAGCCGTGCGTCGCGCCATAATCGAAGCGACGGAGCGCGCCCGGCTGGAGCAGGCGGAAATCGAACTGCGCCAGAGCGAAAAACAATACCGGCTGCTGTTTCAAGGCAACCCGCATCCGATGTGGGTCTTTGACCTGGAGAAACAGACATTCCTGGAAGTGAATGAGGCGGCGGTCGAGCATTACGGATTTTCGCACGAAGAATTTCTGGCGATGAAGCTGGGCGATTTGCGCGCGCCGGAACGGCGGCGAAACCGTCGCCAGGATCCGCCGGAGACGGGCTGGCAGGGCGTGGTCTGGCGGCATCGCCGCAAAGACGGCGGCACGATGGACATGGAGATGGTCTGGCAGCCGATTGTTTTCCACGGCCGGCTGGCCGCGCTGGCGATGGCAACCGAGGTGACGGCGCGGCGCCAGACCGCGCATTACAACGCGGTGCTGGGCCGGTTGAGCCACCAGTTGAGCGCGGTGACGCTGGCGTCCTCGGCGGCCAGGTTCATCTGCGAGGCGGCGGATGAATTGTTCCGCTGGGACGACTTTGCCCTGGATTTGTATGCGGCCGCAGACGACGCCGTCGTTTCGCTTCTGACCATCACGACGGTGGATGGCAGACGGGTGGAAATCCCCGCCTCGCCGCAGCCGAAGTCGGCGAACGCGCTGGTGCGGCGGGTCATTGAGCGGGGGGCGGAGCTGGTTCCCGCCGGGCCGGACACCGACCAGGCCGGCGCCACGATGATCGTGCCGATCCGCAAAGGCGCCGGCGTCATGGGCGTGCTGTTCATCCAGAGCCATGCGGCCGACAGTTACACCGAACGCGACCTGCATACGCTTCAGGCATTGGCCGACCAGTGCAGCGGCGCGCTGGAACGCATCCGGGCGGAGGAGGAACTGCGCCACAGCCAGCGCCGGTTCCGGGAACTGTTTGAAAATTCACCGGACGCGATTTTCGTGGAGGATTTGCACGGCCGGGTGCTGGATGTGAACCGCAATGCGTGCCGCCTGCACGGGGTGGCGCGGGAACAGTTGACCGGGAAAAACGCCGTCGAGGAACTGGTTCCGCCGGCCCGCCGCGAGGCGGCGCGGGCGGATTTTCAGCGTCTGGCGAACGGGCAGATTTCGTGGCTCGAAAGCGAGAGCCTGCGCGGCGACGGCCGGATGGTGCCGGTGGAAATCCGCGTCGTGCGGGTGGAATTCGACGGCGAACCGGCGCTGCTTTTTCATGTGCGCGACATCACGGAACGGCGCGCGGCCGAGACGGCGTTGCGCAGTTCGGAAAGCCTGTTCCGCTCGGTCTGGGAAAACTCCGCCGACGGCATGCGGCTGACCGACGAGAACGGGATCATCGTGGCGGTGAACGAGGCGTTCTGCCGGCTGGCCGGCCTGCCGCAGCCGCAACTGGAGGGCCGGCCGTTCACGGTTGTTTATTCCGCCATCACGGACTGGGGGCAGTTGCTGCAAACGCACCGGGAAAACTTCAAGTCCGGACGCCTGCAAAACCGGCATGCCCGCGAATTTATCCTGCAAGACGGCCGCGACGTGGTTTTTGAAATCGCGGATTCCTTTGTCGAATCCGGCGGGGAGCCGCGGCTTTTGCTGACGCTGTTTCGCGACATTACGTCGCAGAAAAAAATGGAGGAGCAGCTCCGCCAGTCGCAGAAGATGGAGGCCATCGGCCAGCTTGCCGGCGGCATCGCGCACGATTTTAACAACATCCTGACCATCGTGCTGGGCCACGCCACGCTGCTCACCCTGGCAAATCTGGACGCCAAGCTGCTGAATTCCGCGCAGCAGATCAAGAAAGCTTCCGAGCGCGCCGCCGGCCTCACCCGTCAGTTGCTCGCCTTCGGGCGCAAACAGATCGCCGCGCCGCGTCCGCTCGATCTCAACCTGCTGGTCGGCAGCATGGCCGAAATGCTGGGCCGCGTGCTGGGCGAGGACATTGCGTTGCAGATCAATTTCAGCGGCGAACCCGCCATCGTCGAGGCGGATGCGAGCATGATGGAGCAGATATTGTTGAACCTGGCCGTCAATTCGCGCGATGCGATGCCGCGCGGCGGCCAGTTGACCATCCGCGTCAGCATCTGCGAAATCAACCGGCAATACGCCAGCCAGGTGCTGGATGCGCGGCCGGGAAAATACATCTGTCTGGCGCATACCGACACGGGCGTCGGCATTCCGCCGGACAATGTGGCCCGTATTTTTGAGCCGTTTTTCACGACCAAGGAGCTGGGCAAGGGCACTGGTCTCGGCCTCGCCACCGTTTTTGGCATCGTCAAGCAGCATCAAGGCTGGATCGAGGTGGAAAGCCGGCTGGAGCAGGGCGCGACCTTCAAAATTTTTCTGCCGCTGGCCGTCGCCGCCGCCGGGACCGAAGCGGAGGAAACTCATTTTCGCCGGCGCGGCGGCACGGAGACCATTCTCGTGGTTGAGGACGAACGCGAACTGCGCGACCTGGTCAGCCGGGTTTTGCGGAACGACGGCTACCGGGTGTTTGAGGCCGTGGACGGTTCCAGCGCGCTGAAAATCTGGGCGGAATACAAAGATCAGATTGACCTCCTGTTCACGGATGTCGTCATGCCCGGCGGCATCAACGGTCGTGAACTGGCCGAAAAAATCTGGAGCGAACGCCCGTCGCTCAAGGTGATCTTCTCCAGCGGCTACGGGGCGGACACGCTGGGCAAAGGCTTCAAGCTGGACCCCAAGTTTAATTACCTGCAAAAACCCTATGAACCGGGCCGGCTCGCCAAAACCATCCGCCATTGCCTGGATTCCGAAACCGCTGAAGCGACCGGGTGAATAACCGCCGGCGCGGCCGGCGTGATTTTCCAGTTCCATTTTTCAGCCGTCATCCTCTATCCTCGCGCCCATGATTATTGCGCCGTCACTGCTCGCCTCGGATTTTACCCGCTTCGGCAAGGAAGCGGAACGCGCCGCCAAGTCCGGGGCCGGCTGGCTGCACCTTGACATCATGGACGGCCAGTTCGTGCCGAACATTTCCTTTGGCCCCGCCGTCGTCGCCGCCGTCCGTCCGCACGCGAAAAATCTTTTCTTCGATGTCCATCTCATGTGCGAAAAGCCGGAAATCCTGCTCGAACCGTTCGTGAAAGCCGGCGCGGATCAGCTCACCGTCCATGTCGAACTGGGCGACAAGGTGCCGCAACTGCTTTGGAAAATTAAATCGCTCGGCAAAAAAGTCGGCCTCGCCGTCAACCCGCCCACCGCCATCGCCGCCGTCCAGCCGTATCTCGACCGGATTGACCTGCTGCTCGTGATGACCGTGAACCCCGGATTCGGCGGGCAAAGTTTCATTCACGAATGCCTGCCGAAAATTCAGCAGGCCGATGCTTGGCGGCGCGAACGAAAATTGAACTACCGTCTCGAGGTGGACGGCGGCATCACCGATCAGACCGCCGCCGAATGCGCCCGCGCCGGCGCCGACACTTTCGTGGCCGGCACGAGTTTGTTTGGCCAGCGCAATTTGAAGGCCGCCGTCGCCCGGATGCACAAATCTGCCAATAACGCCGATCCTGGCCTGGCCGATTTGAAAATGTAAAAACCGCCGGCGGACGGCCCTGCATTGCAGGCGGTCAGCAAAGCGGTTGTTTAGTGGGAACGAAGTCTGCCCGCGTCCAATGGCCGTCAATGAGCCGCCACATTTTGCCGTTCGGATTTTGGTTCCGTAGCGAAGCCGGCAGCCGGTCGGCCCGGACATTGTCATAGCAGGCGAGCATCGCGAAACGCCGCAAGGAGGCGGGAAAACCAACGGCGGTGAAGCCCGGATGGCCCGTGGCGGGAAACGGCCCGCCGTGGTTCATCGCCGGGCTGACGGCGACGCCCGTGGGCATCTTGTCATTGAGAAAACGTCCGACGCGGCGGCGCAGGCGCGGCGCAAGTCCGGCATACAGCGTCTCATCGGCGCCCGTCGTAGCCGAATAAATGCCGCCGGTAAGATTGCCTTCAAATTGTTCGATGACCGCCGTCAACTGCGCCGCGTCGCGCACCACGATAAATAACGACGCGTTCCCGAAAGCCTCTGTCTGCAACGCCTCCGGCGCGGCGAGAAAGGCGTCGCCGCTCACACGCAACAGTGTGTTGGCAAAACGATAACCGGGAGCCGCCAGCGGCCGTCCGCCCGTGACCAGTTGCGCGCCCGCCGCCTGCAATTTTTTTAGATTGTTCTGCAATCCGCCAGCCACACCCGCCGAGAGCAAAGGCGCGACGGGCGCGGCGGCAAATTTTTCCGCGACGGATGCGATGAATTTTTCCGCCGCCTCGCCCGCCGTCAAAATGACCAGGCCGGGATTCGTGCAAAACTGGCCGCTCGCCATGAGGCAACTGCCCACAAACTCGTCCACGATTTTTGCGCCGCGTTCCGCCAGCGCGCCCGGCAGAATCACGACCGGGTTCAGGCTGGAAAGCTCCAGATAAATCGGCTTGCCCGCCGCGTCCGCCGCCGCCTTCAATTTCAATCCCGCCGCGCGGCTGCCGGTGAAACCCATCGCGCCCAAACGCGGATCGGCGGCCAGCCGCAATCCGTCCTCCGGCGCGAGATTGTAAAGCATTTGCACGGTGGCCGGCGGCAGGCCGGCTTCGCGCGCGGCGGCAAACGCTTCTTCCGCCAGCAATCGCGATGTGTTCGGATGACACGGATGCGCCTTGGCGATGACGGGATTGCCGGTCGCAATCGCCGCCGCAAAATCGCCGCCGGCGATTCCATTATAGGCGTAGGGAAAATTGTTCGGCCCGAAAACGCCGACCGGGCCGAGCGGTTCCAGCACGGAACGGATGTTCAATTTCGTATCAATCGTCGGCAGCGCCCACGAGCCTTCCAACGCGGCGGCGGCGGCCAAGCGCAACTGTCCCGTGGTGCGCGGCAGCTCGACATCGGCGAGGCGCGGCGATGTCGGCAAAGCAGTTTCCTGATGCGCGATTTCCACCAGTTCAGCAGAGCGCGTTTCGATGCGTTCGGCATAGCGCGTCAAAAATTTGGCGAGTTGTGCCGGCGGCGCGGCGCGCAAAACGGCGGCGACTCCGATGGCGGCGTTGAGCGCGGCCTCGCAATCCGCCCAGGAACTGGTGGGGAATTCTTTCGGCAGGCGTTCGCCCGTGGCGGGATTTTCCGCGTGAAAAGTTCCGGTGGCTTGAGCCGGACGCCATTCGCCGGCGATCAAAACGAGTTGTTGCGACATGGCTGAAGAATGCACCCGTTCACCGGCCTTTGGCGAGCGCGAACCGGAAACGCCGGCGAGATGCCGGCGCTCCCGGTGAATCCGCTTATTTCGTCAGAAATTTGAAGATGATCGTGTTGTGATAGGTTTCGCCGGGCTTGAGTTCCACGGAAGGAAAATTGGAATGGTTCGGCGAGTCGGGATAATGCTGCGGCTCCATCGCGAACGCATTGCGATGCTTGTAATTCCAGCCGCCCTTGCCGGTCATCGAGCCGTCGAGGAAATTGCCGGAGTAGAATTGCAGGCCCGGTTCCGTGGACCAGACTTCCAGCACGCGGCCGCTCGTGGGTTCGGTGACGCGCGCGTCCAGGCCAAGCTGGCCCATCGGATGATTGACGACCCAGTTGTGGTCGTAGCCTTTGCCAAATATCAACTGCTCGTTGTCCTCGTTGATGCGCGCGCCGATGGCCGTGGGCGTGCGGAAATCAAACGGCGTTCCCGTCACCGACCGCAGTTCACCCGTGGGAATGGCCGTTTCATCGGTCGGCGTGAATTTGTCGGCATCAATATAAACAACATGGTTGAGGATGTCGCCATGTCCGGCGAGGTTGAAATAACTGTGCTGCGTCAGGTTGACGACGGTGTCTTTGTCGGTCGTGGCCGTGTAGTCGAGGCGGATCGCATTGTCGTCAGTCAACGTATAAAGCGCGGTGATTTTCATGTTACCCGGATAACCTTCCTCGCCGTCGTGGGCGTTGTAGGTCAACTCCAGCGTCTGGCCTTCCGCCGACGTTCCCGGCTTCGCGTGCCAGACGACTTTGTCAAAACCTTTCACGCCGCCGTGCAGCGTGTTGGGCGGATTGTTGGTCGCAATCGTGTAAGTCACGCCGTCCAAGGTGAAATGACCTTTGGCGATGCGGTTGCCGTAGCGGCCGATCAGCGCGCCGAAATAAGGGCTGTTCGTTTCATAGCTGGCGAGATCGTCGTAACCCAGCACCACGTCGCCGAGCTTGCCGTTCTTGTCGGGCACTTTCAGCGACTGGATGATGCCGCCGTAATTGAGGATATGCGCCTCCATTCCGTTCTTGTTGCGTAAAGTATAAATTTCGACCGGCGTGCCGCCCGTGGTGGTGCCAAAGTATTGGCCGGAATCGGCGGAGCCTGGTTTCATGGCGCAGCAGGATTTGGTGGCGCAGCCCGGAAGAACGGCCAGGGAGATTCCCAGCGCAGCCAAGGTGACGGTTTGAAGCACGGACATTTTTTTCATAGTTATGTTTTGTTCAGCGAACAGCTTTTAAGATCCGCCGGCCTTGACAGCCCAAGCCATCGGCGGCATCCCTTTGTTTTGCGTGAAATGGCAGTCTGCCTTTGCCGGAAAATTGTGTCAAGTGGCCATACGAGGCCACTTGACAGGCGATGAATAAAGCTGCGAAATTTTGCGCCATTCAACGACCAACGAAATCACATTTTATTTTATGCGAATCAAAATTGCCGCCCTGGCCTGCGCTCTTTCACTGGTGGCCGGAAGTTTTTCCGCCCTTGCCCAAACGCCGTGGCCCATTGCCAAGGCCGACGCGTGGCAGGCCAAGCATCCGTGGCTCGTCGGCTGCAACTTCACGCCCAGCACCGCCATCAACCAGTTGGAGATGTGGCAGGCGGACACGTTTGACCCGGCGACGATTGACCGCGAACTCGGCTGGGCGCAGCAGCTCGGCTTCAACAGCGTGCGCGTGTTTCTGCACAACCTGCTTTGGGAACAGGACGCGCAAGGATTTCTCAAACGCATGGATCAATTTCTCGCCATCGCGCAGCAGCATCACATCGGCGTGACGTTCGTGTTGTTCGATTCCTGCTGGGATCCGTTTCCAAAACTCGGCAAACAACACGAACCGAAGCCGTTCGTCCACAATTCCGGCTGGGTGCAAAGCCCCGGCTTGGAAATGCTCCGGCACCCGGAGCGTTTCGCCGAATTGAAGCCGTATGTGCAGGGCGTCATCGGCCATTTCAAGAACGATCCGCGCATTGACCTGTGGGACGTTTTCAATGAACCGGACAACGGCAATGGTTCTTCCTACGGCAAACTGGAAGACGCCAATAAAAAGGACATGACGTTGATCCTGTTGCAAATGACCTTTGCCTGGGCGCGGGAAATGAATCCGTCGCAGCCTTTGACGAGCGGCGTCTGGATCGGCAACTGGGGCGATCCCAAAAAATTATCTTCGATGGAAACCGTGCAACTGCAAAACTCGGATGTCATTTCATTTCACAATTACAGCAAACTGGATGAATTGAAAAAATGCGTGGAAAACCTGCGCCGCTACAATCGCCCGATTGTCTGCACGGAATACATGGCCCGCCCTGTCGGCAGCACGTTCGATCCGAATTTGAAATATCTGCACGACCAGAAAGTCGGCGCTTACAACTGGGGCTTCGTTTCTGGCAAGACCCAGACGATTTATCCCTGGGACTCCTGGAAGAAAACTTACACCTCCGAACCGCCGCTCTGGTTCCATGACATTTTTCGCGGCGACGGCACGCCTTACGACGCCAAGGAAGTGGCGTTCATCAAGAGCGTCACGCTGGGAAAATAAGCGCCGTTCGCGGTCAGTTTCTGCCGCCGGCAGCGTGGTGGCTGACGTAGCGCCAGAACGAACGATCCATGTTGTTGACGGATAAATGCAGCCATGCCGGCAGATGGCCGTAGCGGATGGTTAATTCCTTGTCCGCCCCGGCGGCAGGTTGTCCTTTGATGGCATAAAGGTAAAGCGCGGCCACCAAACCGGTGCGGTCCGCTCCGGCCTTGCAATGAATGAGCAGCGGTTTGGGAGCGCCGCGAATGATGGTGAGAATTTTTTCAATCTGTTCGTCGGTGACTTCATGCCGGTCGGAAATCGAGAAATCAAAATACTGCACGCCCAGCCGCTGCGCCGTGTCGCTTTCCGCGCGATCCCAGCCAATCAAACTCAAGATGCTTTTGATGCCATCGGCTTTGATCACTCCGGCCAGGGCTTCAGAACTCATCCGGCTCGAACGATAGACCTGCCCCGGCTCGACGACATGCAAGTTGTGCCCGACAATCAGATGCCGGGCATAGCCGCCAATTCCCAGAATGCCGACGCAGGCCGCCAGCAGCAGGCACCGGCTGAAAACATTGAACAAGATTTTGAATTTTAATCGCATAAACCGAATAGTTTGTTGTCCATGACAATCATCTTAAGCTTTATTTCAAGGCGGCCCGGCTGCCGGCTCAGGGTTGCTGGCGCGACTGGTTTTTGGGGTCATCCGCAAAATGTAAAAAACCACCGGCGTGGCGATGAGCGACAACAGCACGGAAATGCACAGCGCGCCGATGACCGCGATGGCCAGTGGCCGCAGCATTTCTGCGCCGGAACCGATGCCATGCGCCAGCGGCAACATGCCCAGCGCGGCGGCGAGCGAAGTCATCAGCACCGGACGCAGACGGCGATGGCCGGAACGCACCAATGCCTCGGCCAGTTCCACGCCGTCCGCCTCCAGTTGTTGCACGAAGTCGAGCATGAGAATTCCGTTTTTGGCGACAATGCCTACGCCGATGATCGCGCCTAAAAAGGAAACGATGTTCAGCGTGATGCCCGTGAACCAGAGCGCGGCGACGGTTCCGAACAGCGCCAGAATCGCGCCAAACATAATCGCCATCGGTTCGTTGAAGGAACGAAATTCAATCAGCAGCACGGTGAACACCAGCAGGATGGCGGTGAGCAAAACCACCACGAGGTTGCGAAATGATTCCTGTTGCTGCTGGTAAAGTCCGCCGTATTCCACCGTGCCGGGCGGCAGCCATTTGGCGTGGCCCAGCTTGTCCTGAATTTCTTTCATCGCACTGCCGAGGTCGCGGCCTTCGAGCCGGGCGGAGACGCTGATGTCCTGCCGCAAATCGTCGCGCACCAGTTCGACTTCGCTCGGCTCTTCGGCGACATCCGCCACCTGATCCAGCCGGACGGTCATGCCGGTGGCGGTTCGCAAGGGCAGTTCGCGCAAAGTGGAAACGAGTGCCACGCTTTTCGGCTCGGCCAGCACCCGGATGTTGACGATGCGGTCGCCTTCCAAAACATACGACGCGGTCTGGCCAATCAGCGCGGTGTGAACGGCGTCGGCGATGTCCTGCGCGCTCAAGCCGAATCGCGCGGCGTCGGCGGGGCGGACGCGGAAATTGATGGACGGGCCGGTTTGCGTCAGGCCGTCGAACGTGTCCACGATGCCGGGGATGGTTTTAATTTCCGCCTCGACGCGCGGCGCGATTTGCTCCAGCCATTTCAAATCGGGCGAGAACAATTTGATTTCAATCGGGTCGGGCGTCATCTGCAAATCGCCGATGACATCGGTGAGAATCCCCGGGAAATCCCAGCGGATTGCCGGGAATTGTTCGTTGAACGTATGGCGCAGTTCCGCGACGACTTCATCCGTAGTGTGCTGGCGGTTGGGCTTGAGCTTGACCGCGAAATCGCCGCGATACGGCTCGGTGATGAACATGCCCATTTCCGCGCCGAGCCGGCGCGAATAACTTTCCACATCCGGGTTGGCGTTCAGGATCTGCTCCGCTTGGTGAAGCTGCCGTTCGGTTTCGGTAAGGCTGGTGCCGGGCGGCGCCCAGAAATCAATGATGAAACCGCCTTCGTCAAACGCGGGCAGAAAGTCCGAATCCAATTGCCGATAGACGAACACCGACGACGCCAGCACCGCGCCGCAGGCCAGCAGCGTGACCCAGCGGAACCGCAGCGCCGCCCGCAGGGTGCTTTCGTAAATACGGATGACACGCGTCAACAACCAGCCGCCTTCGTCCGCCATGGGCGGTTGGCCTGCTTTCTGATTTTTGCGCTCGCGGATGAACCACGCCGCCAGCGATGGCGTGAGCGTGAGCGCCAGCACCAATGACGTGAGCAGCGAGACCACCATCGTCAACGCCAGCGCACGGAAAAACACGCCCGTCACGCCGGACAAAAACGCCAGCGGCAGGAACACCACCACCGGCGTCAACGTCGAGCCGATGAGCGGAACCAGGATTTCACCGATGGCTTCCTGAATGCCCGCGAGCCGCGGCCGGCCGGCGGCGATTTTCACGCACATCGCCTCGAC
>Ga0164241_10002754_pt1 | contig 18559 bp, 12 predicted proteins | sample OricomyardsoilBY_FD_108780 | JGI IMG/M metagenome (GOLD analysis project Ga0164241, IMG submission 108780) | Backyard soil microbial communities from Emeryville, California, USA - Original compost - Back yard soil (BY) | ecosystem: Environmental > Terrestrial > Soil > Unclassified | place: USA...
AATTTCCGTCAGGGCTTGAATTTCAACGTCGCAAGCTGGGCGGCCGGGATGCTGGAAAGATCGTCCTGATAAAAATACCATTTATGGCCGGCCGTGTCGTAAGTGGTGATCTGGTAGGTTTTTTCCACCTTGACCCAGGCCGCCGAACCATCCGCCAGCAGTTCATTACCGCCATCCGGGTGTCCGGTTTTGGCGCGCCGATGGGCCGTGGACCAGGTGGCGCCATTGTTGATGATGTCTTCCGCCGCCACCACCCAGCCGGGCCTGGAATTGCCCAGCTTCACCGGGCTTAACGAAGGGAAAGTTCCTGCGGAATTATACCAGAGGGTGACGCCGCCCAGATACTGATAGCCTATCTGCCATTGGGGCGGAGTGGTGGAAGAATTATAGCCGGCCAGCCCCTTGTTGATTTCAGGGCAGACCCAGATGGAGTTGTTGTTGGTCTGGGTCGGATCAAGGCCGACGGACTTGGATTCGGTCGCCGCGTCATCATTCAACGCGTGCAGGTTGTAGCGGGCGGGGGTGCCGCCGACCAGCCGGGATGAAAAAAGCCGCTCCCGGTTGTCACCCGCATAAATGGTCACGCCGATGCCGACCTGTTTCAAATTGTTCAAGCATTGGATGCGCTTGGCCTTTTCCTTGGCGCTGGCCAGGGCCGGCAGCAGCATCGCCGCCAGAATGGCGATGATGGCGATGACGACGAGGAGTTCGATGAGCGTGAAACCGTTTTGATTTCGCTTTTCCGAAATTTCCATTCGGGCGGCGCCGGACAGGAGAAAACCTGAATTGTTTTCAATCATGCTTTGGGTTGGTGCCGCCAGCCTGACACGGCCCGGAAATCCCCGCCATCGAACATTTGTTCTATCTGCTGTTGTCATGGCTATTATTCTCGCGGGAAACGCTCGCCGAGGTTCACGGGCCGGCGACGATTCGGAACCGGTAGAAACTCTGTCTCCCGGTGCCGGCTGGAATGAACGCGTTCATCAGGAACGCGCCGCCAAGGTCGCCGGCACGGCTGAACTCCACGCCGGCCGCCGGCCGCCACGCCGCCGGCCGCAGCGAGGCGGTGGATTCGATCACATAAAACATTTCCGGCGGCAGCCGTTTGCGCTGGGGAAAACCGAGCATCACGCCGCCAAGGGCGGAGGCGATGGTCAGCACCGGTGAATTTTCCGCCCGGGCCGGATCGCGGTTGAAAAGAAATTCCCCGGCGTTGTTGAGCCGGTCGCCATCAGGATCGTCGGCCGGAGCCGGTGCGGACAGGTCGGCAAAACCGGCAATCCAGTCGCTGAACGACACGGCGGCGCTGGCCTTTTCCAGGACAAGCTGCGGTTGAAGACCGGCTGGAGCCGCGCGTGAATTGAAGGAATAAACGGTGTCAGAAGCGGGGTCGGAAATAATCAGGCCGAGGCTTAAAAGGCCGTCGCCCGCCGCCGCGTCCAGCGCCACCGAACTGATTTCCACCCGGTTCAGTTCGTTTGCGGCCATCGGCCAGCTTGCAATCGTTTGCCCGGTCGCCGGCTGCGTGTTCCACGTCGTGCCGGTTTCCGTCCAAACATTATTGGTCACAAGATGAAGCTCCAGCGTGGGGCTGCGCCAACCGCCGGCGGCGCGGGCGAATGCAGTTCCAGCCAGGCCCGGTCAAAATTTGTCAGCGTGGCGGATGCCAGATTGAACCGTAGAAACGCGCGCCGGGTGTAGCCGGGCGAGGCATTTCTTTTCAATTGCAGCGCCGTTTCCGAGCCGTGGTTGTCATTGGCATAAATGCCGTCGCGCACATAAGCGTCCGCCGCCGCCGGAAGTGATTCAGAGATTGAAACGTCGTCCGGGGCCAGAAAAATCGCGATGCGGGCGCTGGCCTGGTAGCCGTTGGCCGCCACCGTCACCTGCACCTCGTTCGTGCCGCGTGCCGAGAACGTCAGCAGCGGATCGGGCGCGCTGGTGCTGGAGAACAGCACCGGGCCGGGCGCGGAAACCACCTGCCACGCGGTGGTGAAAGTGTTCGCGGCGGCATTGGTCAGGCCGATCTGCACGGCGGGCAGCAACCGGATGCTGTTGGTTGGAAAACCCAGGATCAGGTTGGTGGATATTGTGATGTGCGGCCGGTTCAGCCGCCGGTTTAATTGGTCTTCGTAAAGCGAAAACGGTTCGAGCGAGCCGCCTTGCCCGACGCCTTCCACGTAATCCACCGGATCGCATTTCGTTCCGCCGTAAGTGGAAAGCGAAACGCCGTTGCGCGTGCCGCGCGTGCCGATGACGTAGCCGTAACGGCTCTGTTCGGATTGCACGACGTAACTGGGGCCGCCGCCGATTCCGCGCGTGTTCCAGAAAACACTATGCGCGGCGGTGAGATCGTGGTGTGGCACGCTGCCGTAAGGCCGGTAACGCGCCTCCCAGCCGCTGCCGTCGCCGGTGCAATCGTCCACGAGATTGGCGTGGCTGAAGTGCATGTGATGGTCGCTGTTGCCGCCGGACGTGATTTGAAAACCGGTGTCGCCGGTCTGGTGTTTGCTGTCCTTGTCCGTGCATTCGTGAAAGACATTTCCCGTCGCCGCCATCTGGGACAATACAAAACCGTGCCGCGTGAAGGTGGAACGGCAGTTGTCCAGCAGGCAGTCGCTGGAATTGCCGAGACGATACAGGTAGCCGTTGCCGCCGCCGCCGCCGTATTCCGTTCGCTGAAAATCGCAGTTGGTCAGCGTGACCTGCGTGCATTCGCTCAACAAAATGCCGTTGCTCAACAAGTGGCAGGTCGTGGTGTTGCCCGCCGGCTGAAACGTCGCCAGGTCGCGCATCCACGAATCGCGTGCGCGCACGATGCGGACGGCATACGAATCATGCACGTCGTAAGCCGGCGTGCCGGCGACGCTGTAATCATTCTCGCCCCAGCCGGTGCCACCGTGCTGCACGTTGGCGATGGAAAAATCCTCCAGCCCGCAATTCAGCAACGGCGCGGAATTCAAACGCACCACGCGGGCGTTGTCGCGCGTCTTCAAATAATAGCGTGTCGGCGCATTAAGGGTGAGGGTGTTCGCGGCGGCGGAAACGGCGACGACGCGGCGAAAATAGGCGATGCCCTGCAACTGGCTGCCGTGGCCGGTCCAGTCCGGCTCGTTGTGCTCGGCGATCCAGGCATCCGTGCAGTCGGCGCGCACCACGATCCATTGTCCGGGCGCAAAGCCGGCGGTGCCGGCCACGGGAATTTCCACGGCCGGCCCGTGAAGATCCTGAGTAATGAGGGCGCTGGCCGCGCCGCTGGAATAAAAGCCTGCCGCCGAAGGGCCGGTGATCAGAATGATGCTTTTGCCCCGCATGTTCGTGGTGGTGTTCAGCAGAAACGTGTTTCCCGCGCCGGCCCCGCGCAGAACTACATTGGGCGCATTGATCCGCAGGGCATACGCGTTCGCGCCGTGCACGCTGATGGAATACAATCCCGCCGGCAAAAAAACCACGCCGCCGCCGGCGGACTGCGCGGTGTTGATCGCGGATTGAATGGCCACGGTGGCGTCATGGCTTCCCGTGTTGTCCGCGTTGTAAGGTGATTGTGTGACGTTGAACAACGGCCCGGCGATGATGGGCAGCGGCTTTTCGCCCGCCTGATAACCGGCGTAGGAAAAATCCTGGATCAGCTTGTCGGTTTCAAAATTGGCGGAGTTCACGGTCGGCGGCCGCCAGTCGGCTGGATACAATGCGCTGCGCCAGGCGTTCGCCGCCGTTGTCCATGACAGCAAGAACGCCAAGGCCGCCAGGCAACGAACTGCCGCGCAAATTTGGTGGGTCACTGGCAGATTGAAGCAACTCTGCGATGGCAGCGCATCCCTCGAAAGGGGGATGCTGCGCGGATAAAAAAAGTCCAGCTTCTCCACATCAACCCAAGCATGTCCGCACCAATCAAAGCAGCCAATTTTCAATTCGTTGCCAGGAACATTTGCCTCGGAACCCGGTAGGATGCCGCCGCATATTTTCCCAATCCCATGATTACGTCATTTTTAAACCGATTTCGTTTTCGCCCGGATGGCGCGTGGCTGCCGGGAATTTTTCTCGTCGTCTTGCTGGCTTCCACCGTTCTGGCCGCCGGTGAACCGTCATCCGCCAAAAAGCTCGCGCTCGACGTGGGCGCGATTGATCGGGAACGGATTTTGCAGGCCGCGAACGCCGCGCTCAAGCTTGAGCCGCTGACGATCACGAAATATCCGGCCAAGTTAAGCGAAGGCGGAACGAATGATTTTTATTCCAACGCGGATTATTTCTGGCCCGACCCGAAGAAATCGGACGGGTTGCCTTACATCAATCGCGACGGCGAATCCAATCCCGATAATTTTGACCGGCATCGGATGGTCATGCGCCAGTTGCGCGACGCCGTCGCCGCGCTGGCCGCCGCTTACAAAATCACCGGCGATGATCGTTACGTTGAAAAATCGGTTGAACTGCTGCGCGGGTTTTTTCTGAATCCAGAAACGCGGATGAATCCGAACTTGAAATACGCGCAGGCGGTGCCGGGCCGTTCGCCGGGCCGGAGCTGGGGCATCATTGACGGCCTGCACTTGGTGGAAATTCCGCCCGCCATCACGGCGATGCAAAATTCACCCGCGTTTCCGCCGGAAGTCTTGGCCGGCCTGGAGCAATGGTTTCGCGAGATGAGCGAATGGATGATGACGAGCGAAAACGGACGGGCGGAAGGCGCGGCGAAGAACAATCATTCAGTGGCCTATTTCGTGCAGATCGCGTCCTTCGCGCGTTTCACCGGCGATGAAGCAAAACTGGCCGAATGCCGCCGGCAGTTCAAAGAAGTTTTTGTGCCGAACCAGCTGGCGGTGGACGGGAGTTTTCCGTTGGAACTCAAGCGCACGAAGCCTTATGGCTATTCCATTTTCCAGCTTGATAATATGGCGACGCTTTGCCAGGTGCTTTCGACACCGGACGACGATCTCTGGAAATTTCAATTGCCCGACGGACGGGGCATCCGCAAGGCGATGGAATTTTTATATCCGTTTCTCGCCGACAAATCGAAATGGCCGCTGCCGCCGGATGTTCAGGCTTGGAATGATTGGCCGGCGCGAGAACCGGGCTTGCTGTTCGCGGGGCTGGCGTTGAACAGGCCCGAGTATCTGAAGCTTTGGCGCAAACTGCCGGCCGATCCCACCGATCCTGAAGTGCGCCGCAACCTGGCCATCACGCAGCCGCTGCTTTGGCTGCCATAGGACGTTTCCAATAAAACCGTGACTGAGGAAACGCTGAACATTCAACCTGCTTTGTAGCAAGCTTTCATTAACACCCTGCTTTAGCGGGGTGTGACCGGCGGCGGCAGCCGGAAAAACCGTTTCAAACGGTTTTTCCGCTCGGTGGCATGATCTCCCACCGCGTTAAAACGCGGTGTTAATGGAATGGTTTCTACAAAGCACATTCAACATTCAAGGCCCAACATTGAAGTTGCTTCGGCGTTGGATGTTGAATGTTTCTGGTTCTTGTCAAAACGCTCTATCAACCACGGCGCGACAATAAAGCGCCACACCCCTCGAAAGAGGGATGTTGAGCCGGCAAGATTTTACTAGATTGGCGCAACCCATTACGGCTCCCCACAAAACTTATATGAAAACGATTCGTTTCGCTCCTCAGTTTGTCGCGGCGATCATCGCCGGTTGTTTATCAGTTCAGACCATTCATGCCGCCCCGAACATTTGGAACAATGCCGACGGCGGCAACTGGTCCACCGGTTTGAACTGGAGCACGCTGGCCGCGCCGGGAACGGAGGATGACGTGCAATTCGGCGATGTCGGCGCGGGTTCGCCGATCATGGACGACCAGCCTTTCACGATCAATTCACTGACGTTCAATCAGGACAATTACAGCACGGTGCTGGCGCCGCAAACGCTGGTCATCAATCCCGGCCATACTTTGACGGTCAACAGCAGCGTGGCGGCGGGAAGCGCGTTGCTTTCCGTCGGCAGCACGGTGGGAGCCACGTCTTCAACTTTGACGCCCGCCGCGATTCAAGGCGCAGGCGGCGCGCTGACGTTGAACGGCACCGGCGATTTGGTGGTGCGCCAAGGCAACACCACCGCCGGTTCGCACATGGCCACGCTGGATTTGTCCGGATTGGACACATTGAACGCGACCATTGGTCGTCTTCTGGTGGGCCAGGCCACCGCCGGCAATGCGGTCAACCGGCCTTCCGGCACTTTGATTCTGGCCGCGACAAATAACATCACGCTGACCGGGGCTTCGCCGCAAGTGATGCTTCAAGATTCGGGATCAAATGCGAACGGCGGCACGGCGTCCGTCCTGACTTTTGGCGAACAGAATAATTTGTTCGCGGACGTGATGCGGCTCGGCGGCCAGAAAGGCAATGCGACCATTAACTTCAATAACATTTATCCTTATCCGCCGTCGCTCGTGATCCGCAACAGCGACGGCGTCAGCCCGGCCAGCACGATTGATTTTGGTTACAACGGCGCCACGACCAGCGGCAACAGCACGGTGATGACGGCTGATTTTTCGGCGGGCACGGTGGATTTGTCGGCGAACCTGGTCAACATCGCCCAGGGCAATCCCGGCCCGGGCACCGGCACCTGCACGGGAACGGTCACGATTGGGGCCGGCATTTTTAATGTTAACGACTTGGAGATCGGCTGGGGAAATGCGACGGGCGCCAATGGCGGCGTGACGGCGACATTGAACGTCAACAACAACTTTCTTTTCAGCACGGGCGCGGTGGTCGTGGCGAATTCCCTGCTGCGCCTGGCGCGCACCAACGGCGGCACGGGCGTGATCAACGGCACGCTCAACTTGAACGGCGGCACGGTCATCGCCAGCACCATTGTTTCGGGCGGCGGCGTGAGCGCCATCAACGTCAACTACGGCAGCGCGCTGGTGGTTTCCAACACGGCCGGCACGCTGGCCGCGCCCATCGGGACGTTGAGCCTGAGCGACGCGACCTTGGACATCCCGGTGTTGAACAGCGGCGGCGTGGTGGCGGTCAAGACGCTGACGCTGGGCGGATCGGCCAACACGATCAACATCACTTCCATTCCGGGCATTGGCTCCTATCCTGCGACGTTCACGCTGATCAGCTATCAGGACGGCTACACCGCCGGAACCGGACCCATTTCGCTGGGGCCGTTGCCGGACGGTTACAACGGCACGCTCGTGGATGCCGGCGGCGGCGTCATTCAACTGCAATTGACTTCCGGCCCGATCACGGATCTGACGTTGTATTGGACGGGCGCGACCGACAACAACTGGGATTCAGGATCGCCGAACTGGTTGTTTGAAGGAAATGCCTCCGCTTTTTTTGCCGGCGGCGCCGTGCTCTTTGACGACAACACGACGCAGTCCAGTATTTCCATCAATGAACCGGTTTCGCCCAGCAGCATTACGTTCAGCAACAATCTGCTGCCTTACACCTTTACGGGCGACGGCAACATCGCCGGGGCGAGCACGCTGACCAAGACCGGGACGGCGAGCCTGACGCTGGACAATTCCGGCGTCAACAATATCGGGGCCGTGACGATCAGCGAAGGCACGTTGCAGTTGGGCGCGGAAGACGCGAATGGCGGGCTTTCTGCCGTGAGCATAATCAACAATGGCGCATTGGTGGTTGACCGCACCGACAATCTGGCTTTGAACAGCGCCATCTCCGGCAGCGGCACGTTGACCAAAAATGGGGCCGGAACTTTGATTTTGTCCGGGGCAAATTCTTACAGCGGCACAACCGTCGTCAATGCCGGCACGTTGGAAATTGACGGTGCTTCGTCCGGCGCAGGCGCGGTGACGATGATGGCGGACACGGTGCTGGCCGGCAGCGGCGCGGTGAGCGGCGCGGTCACGGTCGGCGGGCAATTGAATCCAGGAACGGCGGGAACGCCGGGGACTTTCAACGCGAACGGCGGATTGATCTTGAATGCTGGCAGCACGTTGAATTTTGACTTGAACGCAGCGGACGCGAGCAATCCCGCGTTGAACGACTCCGTCAACGTGACGGGCGATCTCAATCTTAACAACAATGTCATCACGGCGAACTTCAACGGCACGCCTCAGCCCGGCGCCAGTTATCTGCTGTTCACCTATAGCGGGACTTTGTCCGGCAATCTCAACCCCACCGTTCTGGGAACTCATTTTGCGGCCACCCTGGACACGTCCGCGCCGGGCTTTGTGTATTTGAACGTCACCGGCGGGGCCGGCTCCGCGCTCGAATGGGGTGCATTTTCCGACACCACCTGGGATTCGGTCACAACGAACTGGACGGATTTGAGCAACGGCCAGCCGGCGGTTTTTTATGCCGGGGACAGCGTCCTGCTCGATGACAGCAACGGTGTGCTGCCTTCACTCACGCTGGCCGCCGGTGTCAGCGTGGCCCCGTCGCTGATCACGAATGACTCAACCAATAATTATTTCACCATCAGCGGTGCCGGCGGCATCAGCGGCGGCGCGAGCATTGTGAAGGCCGGCCCCAGCACGCTGATCATCAGCACCGCGAATTCATTCAGCGGCACAGTGGATGTGCAGGGCGGCACTTTGCAGACGGGCAACGGCGCGGCCTTGGGCAACGCCGCTGGCGGCACGACAGTCGAGCCGGGCGCCACCTTGGATTTGAACGGGCAAAATCTCGGCGGTGAAGTGATCACCATTTCCAGCAACGGCGTCAACGGGGCCGGGGCCTTGGTCAACAACGGCCCCGGTCAGGCGCAGGCGCTCCGGCAGATCGTTCTTGCGGGCGACGCCACAATCGGCGGCACGGGCTTGCTGGAGATCAACAACGGCGGCGGCGCGGCGGGTTTGAGCACGGGCGGCCAGCCGTTCAGCCTCACCAAGGTCGGCGCAAACCAGCTCCTCCTGCAAAACTTCACCACGGTTGATCCGGCGCTGGCCAATATTGACATCCAGCAGGGAACCGTCGAATTCTCCGGTTTGACTTCGAGCATGGGTGATCCGGCCTACACCAACACCGTTGAGGCCGGGGCCACGCTCTCGCTTTCGCAGAACACCGTGGCGTGGAACAAGCAGTTTGTCTTCAACGGCGACGGCGCCACGACGACCCTGAACATCGGAACGTCGGCCAATGCCGAACTCGACGGGCCGGTCGTGTTGCACGGCAACTGTGTCTTCAACGTCGGCGGCACCATGCTGACTTTCGCCAGCACCATCAGCGGCGATGGCGGCGTGATCAAGAACGGCGGTTCGCCGATGATCTTCACCATGCCCTGCACCTACACCGGCGACACCGTGCTCAACTCCGCCGCCTTGCGGCTGAATGGCAGCGCGGATATTTCCAGCAGCCCGAGCATCACCATCAACGCCGGCTCAACCCTGACGGTGACCGGGCTGGTTGATTCCGTTTTCACGCTCGCCAGCAGCCAAACTTTAATGGGCAACGGCGTGGTGAACGGCAAATTAATCACCAGCGCAAGTTCCACGCTTTCGCCCGGCGTTTCCGGCATCGGCATGTTGACCGTCAGCAATGCCGTCACCTTGGCGGGCACGACCGTCATGGAACTGGACCCGGACAATGCCACGAATGATGTGCTGAAAAGCGGAGATTCCATCGCCTTCGGCGGCACGCTGAATTTGGTCAATCTTGGTTCATCACTGCCCGGCGGCAGCAGCTTCAAACTGTTCAACGCCCCGAGCTGCACCGGTTCGTTCACCATCAATCCGCCCACGCCGGGACCGGGACAAACCTGGGACATTTCCGAACTGGCGGCCTCCGGCACGATCAAAGTGGCGGGCGGCAGCAGCGGGCCGCAATTTGGCGGCACCGTGGTGGTGGACGGCAACGTGATCATCAGCGGCTCCGGCGGCGTGCCATTCGGAAATTATTATGTGCTGGCCGCCACCAACGTGGCGCTGCCGCTGGCCAGTTGGACGCCGATTGCGACGAACCAGTTTGATGCGAGCGGCAACTTCACCTTCACGAACAGCCTTGATTCCTCCGTCGCGCAGCAATTTTTCCAGATTGAATTGCCTTGAAGGGGATCAGAGCCGTTCCGGCTGGTGGAAAATTTTGGTTTGCTCAATAAAAAAAGGCGTCCATTGCTGGACGCCTTTTTGAATTTTTATGCGGGAGCGATTTACGCCGTGGCTTCGCCGACTTGGAAGCGGACGAATTTGCGGATGACAATTTCATCGCCCAACTGCTTGCTGACCTGGCCGACGTGTTCCTTGACGCTGACTTCGGAATTCCGTTTCACGAAGCCCTGGTCCACGAGGCAGTAAGTCTGGAAGAACTTGTCCAGCACGCCTTGCAGGATTTTTTCCATCGCGGCGGCGGGCTTGCCTTTCAAGCGGTCGGAATTCGCGGCGATCTCGCGTTCTTTGGCGATGACTTCCGGCGCGACGTTTTCGCGGGAAACGACCTGCGGAAAACCGGCGGCGATCTGGAGCGTGATGTCCTTCACGAGCTGCTTGAATTCCTCCTTGGCCGTCGTCTCGGCGTGGTTGCAGCCGATTTCCACGAGCACGCCGACTTTCGCGCCGGTGTGGATGTAGGCGGCCACGGCGCCGTTGCCGGTGACTTCCAGGCGCGCGTTGCGGGTGAACTTGATGTTCTCGCCCATTTTGCCGACGGCGGCTTCGCGGTCGGCGTCGAGGTTGACGTTCGGGTTGGCGGCGATTTTTTTGGCAATGTCATCGCAGAAGGCGCGGAACGCCTCGTTGCGGGCCACGAAATCGGTTTCGCAGTTCACTTCCACGAGCACGCCGGATTTTCCGCCGGGCGCGATGTATTGGGCGATGACGCCTTCGCGCGCGTCGCGCGTCGCCTTTTTGGCGGCGCTGGCCGCGCCGGATTTGCGGAGCAGATCCACGGCGGTGTCAATGTCGCCCTGCGCCTCGACGAGCGCTTTTTTGCATTCCATCATGCCAACGCCCGTCATCTCACGGAGCTTGGCCACGTTTTGAGCAGTGATTTCAGCCATACTAAAATTGATCGTTACAGTTTGATGCTTGAAAAGCGGGACGCGAAAACAGCTTCCGCGTCCCGCCCCCAAATAAAATTATTTCGGTGAATTTTCCGGGGTTGACGGGTCGTCGCCGGCGGCCATTTCCACGGCCTGCGCCGAGTCAAATTTCTCGCCGCCGCCGGCGTCGGGCCGCCGGGATTTCTTGGATTCAAATTCCGCGCGCGCCTGCGTGATGGTCTGGGAAACCGCCGCCAGCAGCAGACGGACGGAGCGGATCGCGTCGTCGTTCGCGGCGATGGGGTATTGTGCGTCTTCGGGATCGCAGTTCGTGTCCACGAGGGCGACGACCGGGATGCCGAGCGTCTTCGCTTCGGCCACGGCGTTGTGTTCACGCTTCACGTCCACGATGAACATGGCGGCGGGCATTTTGTCCAAGTCGCGGAGGCCGTCGAAATACTTGTTCAAACGCGCGCCTTCACGTTTGATGACGGCCTGTTCCTGTTTGACGTAATCGTTGATGGAGCCGTCGGCTTCCATTTTCTCAATTTCCTTCAAGCGTTTGATGGAAGTCTTGACGGTGGCGTAATTGGTCAGCGTGCCGCCGAGCCAGCGTTCCGTCACGAACATCTGGCCGGTTTCTTTGGCGACTTCTTTGACGCAGATCTGCGCCTGTTTTTTTGTGCCGACAAACAAAATTTTTCCGCCCTTGCGGACCGTGTTGGTGAGAAAATTGAGCGCCGCCTGCAACTGCGCCTCGGTCTTGCTCAAATCAATGATGTGAATGCCGTTGCGCGCGTCAAAAATAAACGGCTTCATCTTGGGGTTCCAGCGCTTGGTCTGATGTCCGAAATGAACGCCCGCGTCCAGCAATTCTTTTACTCCGATGGTGGTGGTCATGTTAACTATTTTCCATTGGTTATCACCGCGAATCATTACGCGGCATCCTGCGGAACACAGGATTTTATTTGGTGTGGTTATGGCCGCCCGCCTTCACACGAAGGCAGATTTGAGGCCGTTTTTTCCCCATCCAAAACAGGGAGCAATCAGGATAGCAGGGAAAAGCCGCGTGACAACTGCTATTTTGGCGGCGCGAAAACAGAGTTTAATTTTCCGGGCGAACGCCCAGCGCGTTGAGTTTGGCCAGGATTTCCTGATTGCCCGGTTCTAATTGCAACGCCTGCCGGTAGCAAGCCGCCGCCGCCGGAAGTTTCCCCAGCCGGGCTAGCGCGTCGCCCAGGTTCGCCATGAACTGCGGGTTGTCCGGCGCGAGTTTGGCCGCCGTGTCAAAATGTTTTGCCGCCTCCGCGAACCGGCCCTGCTTGAACAGGGCGGTGGCCAGATTGTTATGGGCATACGCAAAACGGGGTTCCCCTTTCAGCGCGGCCTCAAAATTGGTGACCGCCTCCGGCAACCGCTTTTGGCTCATCAGGACGCAGCCCAGGTTGTTCAAGATGTTGGGCCGGCCCGGCGCGAACTGCAATGCGCGCCGGTAATTTTTGACGGCCTCGTCCAGCTTTCCGAGGCTGGCAAGGGCGTTGGCGACATCATACAGGATGAGCGGATCATCAGGCTGCATTTTCAGGGCCGTGCTGTATTGATCCAGCGCCTCCGGCATCCGCCCGTTTTTCGAAAGCCAGCTTCCCAGGTCAACATGGGCGGTGCAGTTGTTTTCGGTCACGGCCAGCGCATGGCTGAAAAGCGTGCCGTCGTTCCGCCAATAACTCAATTGCTCCCGGGTCTTCACCGCCGTCGCCGTAAGAATCAGAATTGCCGCGACCGGGATCAATGCTTGGGGAAAATTCAGACGGGCCGCCACACGCGCCAGTCCCCAGGCAAAAACAATGAACAGCCCGATCACCGGCAGATAGGCATACCGGTCCGCCATGGACTGGGTGCCGACCTGGACTAGCCCGATCACGGGAACGAGCATTCCGGCAAACCAGAACCAACCGGTGAACAGGAACGGAATTTTTCGTGCGAACAAAAATGCCGCGATGCAAATGCCGGCAAATAGCAGGACGGAAAACAGCACCATCGGCATCGGCCAATGGCCCGGATACGGATAAGGATTGGCCAACGTGGCCGGCCAGATGGTTTTGCCCAAGTAGCGTGCGTAGGAAACGAAAGTGTTTTCGATCCGCACCGACAGGGGGAAAGTTGTCAATGTTTTGACGGCATCGCCTTTTTGCTGGACCAAAAAGGTGATGACGCACGCCGCCGCGCTCAAACCGAAAAAAGGAATTTTTTCCAGCAGCAAGATTTTAAGGCGAGTGAAACTCTTGGTCCAACCGGGCGAATCCGCCGATTTGAATTGTAAATCCGCCATGCGATTCAAGGGCCACCAATCCAGCAGCAGAAGAAGAAACGGAAGCGTCACCGCCATCGGTTTGCTCATCAAGGCCAGCGCGAAAAAAAACAACGACAGAAAATAAAAGGGCAGAGAACACGGGATTGCGCGAAACGTGTTTTGCTTTGAATTCGCTGTCATCTCTTGGTCGCCAGTCGCCGTCTTCGCATACGCCAGCAACGTGAGCAGCACGAAGAAGGCGCACAGCACATCTTTTCGTTCCGCAATCCAGGCCACTGACTCGACATGCAGCGGATGCAGGGCAAACAACGCCGCGACCACGGCACTTGGCCAAATGACCGCCGTCAGCCGGCGCAGCAGGACAAACAGCAAGACCGTATTACCAATGTGGAAAAGCAGGTTGACGAGGTGCGGCCCGGCAGGTTGATTGCCGAAAATTTCCGCATCCAACATCAGGGACAGCCACGTCAGCGGATGCCAGTTGGCGGCGGCATCAGTGGTGAACGCCCAGCCGAGATTGGCAATGGTCAGGCCGTTTTGAACCTGGGTGTTTTCAGAGTAGTAAAGCGGATCGTCATATCCCAGGAAATCATATTGCCGGACGGGCCAATAAACCATCAGAGTGACGGCCGCCAGCAACAGGCAGATGATGAGCGGGCGCGAAAATAAAGCCACGGTTTGGGCCGGCCAGCCGGCCGCGTCCGCCGGATTTTTTCCGCCAAAATGCGCGCCCAATTTCATGCGTGATCAGGATGCGTTCATTGTTTTGCAAAGTGCGCGCCCGCCAATTTATTCCAACGCCGCCGGCGGGCGGAGCCGTGCGTATTCTTGGCGGTTCAGACGACAAATTCCAATTCCTGCCGGTGCGGAATCAGGCCGCGTTCAAACGCCTGACCGAGGAAGCGGCGGATGGATTCGCGGCCTTTCTCGCCATAGTCCAGCGTCCAATGGTTCACATACATGCCGACGAATTTATCCGCCAGATCGCGGCCCATGTCGCGGGCATATTGCAGCGCGTGCTGCACGGCTTCGGGACGATGATCAAGGCTGAACTGAATGCTCGCGGTGAGCGTGTCGGAAATTTTTTTGCGCGTCGCGAGGTCAAAACGCTTATGGATGACGTTGCCGCCGAGGGGCAGGGGCAGGCCGTCGTTCTGCTTTCCCCACCAGACGCCGAGATCTTCGCACAGGACTAATTTTTCATTTTGAAAAGTCAACTGGCCTTCGTGAATGATGAGGCCGACATCCGCCGCGTCATTTTTCACGGCGGCAAAAATCTGGTCGAACGGCACGACGACGTAATTCAATTCTTTCGCCGGCCGGCCGAGCCAGAGTTGCAACGCGAGAAACGCGCTGGTCATGGTTCCCGGCACGGCGATTTTTTTCTTCAGGATTTCTTCGCGGGAAAATTTCTGTTTCGCCACGAGCATCGGGCCGTAGCCGTCGCCCATGCTCGCGCCGCTGGGCAGCAGTGCGTATTTGTCCGAAACGTAGGCGTAGGCGTGAATGCTGACGGCGGTGATGTCGAGTTCGCCGCGCGTGGCGCGTTCATTAAGCGTCTGGATGTCTTGCAGGATATGCTGGAATTGAAATCCGTGCGTGGGAATCAACTCCTTCGCCAGGGCGTAAAACATGAAAGCGTCGTCCGGATCGGGCGAATGGCCGAGAGTTAAGGTCGTTTTTTGCACCGGCGAAAGCTATACCAAGCTGCGCGGGCTGTCACGACGAGAAGACTGGCCGGCGTGAGCAACATTGGATGGAAGTAGTCATGGACAAAGACCGCCCAACCCGTCACAATTTGCTTGCGAAACATATTTTGATGAGAACCGGACACGAACTAATTATTGCGACCAAACAATACGCCAAAGATTTTACGACCAAAAGCTGGTGGTGCATTCTGTCCACCGGCTTTTTGCTTTTGGCCGCGCTGGCCGGAACGCTCTGGAATTTTCATTGGACGGCCAAGGTGGCGTGCAGTTTTTTTGCCGGCCTGCTGATCCTCCGTTTTTTTGTGATCTACCACGACCAGCAGCATCACGCGATTCTGCCGCGCTCGCGTCTGGCCGAAGGATTGATGCAGGTGTTCGGGATTTATTCCTTGAGTCCCAGCAGCATCTGGCGCAGTTCCCACAATCATCATCATAATCATAATTCCAAGCTGCGCGGTTCGCACATCGGTTCTTTTCCGATCATGACCAAGGAACAATATTTGAAGTCATCCACCGGGGCGCGGATTCAATATCTGTTCATGCGGCATCCGCTGACGATTTTGGGTGGATATTTTTTCGTTTTTTTCTATGGCATGTGCATCAATCCATTTCTCAATGATTCGAAAAGACATTTCGACTGTTTGATCGCCGCCGTGCTGCATGTGGGCATCGGTGTGACGCTGCTGGTGCTGGGCGGCTGGCAGGCGCTGCTGCTGACACAGATCATTCCGCATCTGGTCGCCAGCGCCATCGGTTCCTATCTTTTTTATGCCCAGCATAATTTTCCGACGGTTTCATTCAACGACAAGGCCGGCTGGACTTATGAAAAGGCGGCCTTGGAATCATCCAGTTTCCTGAAAACAAATCCCGTGATGGCCTGGTTCACGGCCAATATCGGTTATCATCACATCCATCATTTGAACTCGCGCATCCCGTTTTACCGGCTGCCGGAAGTTTTGCGCGAGATGCCTGAACTGCAAAATCCGCGCACGACCTCGCTCAATCCCTTGGACATCATCCGCTGTTTGCGCCTGAAGGTCTGGGATGTCGAGACGCAGCGCATGATCGGCCTGCGAAACTTGAGCCGCGTCCGGGTTGCCGCCGCCGGGGCGGGTTCCCAGTCATAATCCACGCACGCCTCATCCGTTTTTTAGCGGCGGACAATTCATACTCCATCATGGCAACCATTGGCCGACGCAATCTGCTTTCCATCGAACGCGCCTCTGTTCCCGGCCTCTACTTGAACGGCGGTGAACTCGGGGAAATTCTTCTGCCGGGACGCTACATTCCGTCCGATCTCAAGCCGGGCGACAAACTGGATGTCTTTGTTTATCTCGACTCGGAAGACCGGCTGGTGGCCACCACGGAAATTTCCCATGCGATGGTCGGTGAATTCGCCTGGCTGAAAGTAATCAGCATCAACCCGCGCGTCGGGGCTTTTCTCGACTGGGGGCTGGCCAAAGATTTGTTGCTGCCGTTTCGCGAACAAGAAGTCCCGGTTCGTGCCGGAAAATGGGTGGCGGCCTATGTTTATCTCGACCCGAAATCGAACCGCATCGTGGCCAGCACGCGGCTGCGCCGGCATCTGAACCGCAGCGGAAATACCTATCAGGCGAAACAGCCGGTCAGTCTGCTGGTCATCGCCCGCACGCCGCTCGGCTACAACGCGATTGTGGATAATGACCGCCTCGGCCTGCTTTATCATAACAATTTGGCCGCCCCGCTGACCGCCGGGCAAAAATTGAAAGGCTTTGTCCGCATCGTGCGTGAGGATGGCAAACTGGATTTAAGCCTCGATCCCTCCGGCTATCAGCGCGTCATGCCGCTCAAACAAAAAATCGTGAACGCGCTGGCGCAGGGCGGCGGACATCTGGGCTTTGACGATGCAAGTTCGCCGCCGGCCATCCGGGAAAAATTCGGATGCAGCAAGAACGCCTTCAAACAAGCGCTGGGCGCGCTCTACAAATCACGTCGCATCAGTTTTGAAAAGCCGGGTATCAAGCTGCTGGACAACACCCGTTATTCACCGGGACGCTGAAATTCGCCGTTAAAGACGGAAACTTCCGGTCGAATTTTTTGTTTTCCATTCTCCTTAAAAGAGCCGGTCCAGCGGGCTGGCATCTTTGGCTGGCTGCCAAAATGTCATGGCATCGGTGGGACGTTGAAGTTGCAACGGATCTTTGCCGGCGAGCCGCAAAATCCATCCAACCGGAGTCAGGATGAACAGGAAAAATAAAACCAGCAGCCCGCGTCCGATAAACTGGCTGATGGCGAATCCCAGTCGCATCGAGAATAAATGATAGCCGCGAAACCAACGCGGACGAAGTTGTGCGGCGAGCATCACCAAAGCCAGCACGGCCGTAATGGTCAGCCAATTTTTATTCGTCAGAACATGCCGCCCGCGCAGCAGTGAACTGATCAGCATCAACCCAAAGGCGGCGAGCAGCGCGGATTTGCGCCAGTGCCCCGGTTCGTCTTTGAGATTCAATTTCATTTCAATCGGTCTGCGGCGTGACCCGGCGCGCAAAGTTTTTCTTCGCCTGTGCGGCGCGTTCGATGACGCAGCCGCCCATGATCAGAAAATCCATTTCCGTGTTCATGAAACAACGGTAGGCGTCGTCCGGCGTGCAGACAACCGGCTCGCCGCGCACGTTGAACGACGTGTTGACCAGCACGCCGCAACCGGTCGCCATCTCGAAACGCTCCAGCAAATTACAGAGCAGGGGATTGCCTGCGCGTGACACCGTCTGGATGCGCGCCGAATAATCCACATGCGTGATCGCCGGCAGCGTTGAGCGTTCCGTCTTCAGCAAATCCAGACCGGTGACACCCGCCGGCAGCGATTTGCGTAATTCCTTTTTCACCGGCGCAACGAACAACATGTAAGGCGAATCGGCATCCATTTCAAAATAATCCGCCACCCGTTCCCGGCGGACGATGGGCGCGAAAGGCCGGAACGATTCGCGGAATTTCACTTTCAAATTCATCACCGATTGCATCTTTGGCGAGCGCGCATCGCCAAGGATCGAGCGGTTGCCCAGCGCGCGCGGGCCAAATTCCATCCGTCCCTGAAACCAGCCGATGACTTTTTCCGTTTTCAAAAGCTCCACGGTGAAATCCAGCAGCGCGGCTATTTCCAATTTTTGAAACACTGCGCCATTCGCGCGCAGAGTCGCTTCGATTTCATCATCCGAAAACTCCGGGCCGAGCAACGAAGCCTGCATGGAATCGTGCGCTGAAACTCTGCGCGGCGGCGCATCCTTGTGCAAATGCCACGCCGCCAGCGCCGCGCCGAGCGCACCGCCCGCGTCTCCGGCGGCAGGTTGAATCCAAACCCGGTCAAAAATTTTCTCGCGCAAAATCCGTCCGTTCGCCACGCAGTTCAACGCCACGCCGCCGGCCAGGCACAAGTTTTTCAAGCCCGTTACTTCCCGGGCATGGCGTGCAAGCTTGAGCATGATTTCTTCCGTGACCAGTTGGATGGAACGCGCCACGTCCGTGTGCCGGCGTTCGATTTTTTCTTCCGGCCGGCGCGGCGGCCCGCCAAACAGCGCGTGAAATTTCTCATTCGTCATCGTCGTGCCGCGCAAAAAATTGAAATAATCCAGGTTCAGCCGGAACGAGCCGTCTGGTTTGACTTCGAT
>Ga0164241_10002755_pt1 | contig 18556 bp, 17 predicted proteins | sample OricomyardsoilBY_FD_108780 | JGI IMG/M metagenome (GOLD analysis project Ga0164241, IMG submission 108780) | Backyard soil microbial communities from Emeryville, California, USA - Original compost - Back yard soil (BY) | ecosystem: Environmental > Terrestrial > Soil > Unclassified | place: USA...
ACGCCACGCGGGCCGGGTCCTCGGCCGCCGCGGCGACCACCACCGCGCCGCCCAGGGAGTGGCCGACCAGGTGGGCGCGCTCGATGCCGCGCTCGGACAGGTAACCCAGCACGGCACGGGCCAGCACGTCCAGCGAACCGTCGCCGACGTCCTTTGTGGACTCGCCGTGGCCGGGCAGGTCGAGCGCGTGCACGGTGTGCGTCGCGGACAACGGCTCCTGCACGAACAGCCAGGAGTTCTTGTCCCCGCCGTACCCGTGCACCAGCACGACGTGCGACGGGGCCTCGCCGAGCGTGGCGTAGCAAACAGTGCGGCCGTCGACGGTCACGCTGCCCGTCACCGGGCCCGCGACCTCCTCGACGGCGCCCGAGTCCAGCGCCGAACGGGCGTCCAACGCCGCGGCGTCGAGCTCGGCGTCGGTGACCGAGGCGTCCGCGATCAGCGCGATCGTGGCGCCGACCGGGATGTCCTCGCCGACCTTCGCGATGATCCGCCGCAGCACGCCGTCCTCCGCGGCCTCGAGCGCGCCGGCGATCTTGTCGGTGTCCACGTCGGCGAGCTCGTCGCCCTCGTGGATCGCCGCGCCCTCGTCGACGATCCACTCGGTGATCTTGCCGGTGGTCATCGACAGGCCCCACTTGGGCATCGTGACCTTGTGAATCACCGTGACCAGCCCGCCACCGACTTGACCGCGTTCACGATCCGCTGCGCGTCGGGGATGTAGAGGTCCTCGAGCGAGTCGGCGAACGGCACCGGCGTGTGCGGCGCGGTCACCATCTCGATCGGGGCGCGCAGCGAGCCGAACGCCTCCTTCGCGGCGAGCGCCGAGATGTCGGTCGCCACGTTGCACCGCGGGGTGGCCTCGTCCACCACCACGAGCCGCCCGGTGTTCTCGACGCTCTCCAGGATCGTGTCCGTGTCGAGCGGGCTGGTGGTGCGCGGGTCGATCAGCTCCACGTCGATGCCGGACGCGGCCAGCTCACTCGCCGCCTGCGCAGCCACCGACACCATGCGCCCGATCGCCACGACGGTCACGTCACCGCCGTCGCGCACGACGTTGGCCTCGCCGAACGGGATCGCATAACTGTCCTCCGGCACCTCGCCGGTGGTGTCGTACATCGCCTTGTGCTCGCAGAAGATCACCGGGTCGTCGTCTCGAATGGACTGGATCAGCAGGCCCTTCGCCTCGTACGGGCTCGACGGCACGACGACCTTGAGCCCGGGAATGTGGGTGAACAACGGGTAGAGCGCCTGCGAGTGCTGCGCGGCGGCGCGCAGCCCGGCGCCGTACATCGTGCGGATCACCACCGGGGTGACCGCCTTGCCGCCGAACATGTAGCGGAACTTGGCCGCCTGGTTGAAGATCTGGTCGAAGCAGACGCCCATGAAGTCGATGAACATCAGCTCGGCCACCGGCCGCATGCCGCGGGTCGCGGCGCCGATCGCGGCGCCGACGAACGCCGACTCGCTGATCGGGGTGTCCAGCACCCGGCCGGGGAAACGGTGGTAGAGGCCCTTGGTGACGCCGAGGACGCCGCCCCACGCGTCCTCCTCGCCGGGGCTGCCCGCGCCGCCCGCGTTGTCCTCGCCCATCACGATGACCGACGGGTCGCGGTCCATCTCCTGCGCGAGCGCCTCGTTGACGGCCTCGCGATAGCTGATCGTGCGTGCCATGGAATCGGCCTTTCAGTACGAGACGTAGACGTCGGTTTCCAGGTCGGCGCGGGTCGGCTTCGGGGCCGCCTTCGCCTCGGTGACGGCGTCGTCGACGAGCGTGGTCACCTCCGCGTCCACCTGGTCCAAAGTGGACTGCCGTAGTTGGCCGGTCTCCACGACGCGGGCGCGGAACCGGGACAGGCAGTCGAGGTTCGCCCGCGCGTTGGCCACCTCGTCGGCCCGGTAGGACTGCTGGTCGCCCTCGAAATGGCCGAAGTAGCGGGTGAACTTGACCTCGATGAGCGTCGGCCCGCCACCCTCGCGGGCCCTGGCGATCGCCTCGCCCGCGGCCTCGTACACGGCGAAGAAGTCGAACCCGTCCACGATCACACCGGGCATGCCGAACCCGGCCGCGCGGTCGGCGATGTTGTCCGCGGCCACCGACCAGGTGCTCGACGTGGCCTCGGCGTAGCCGTTGTTCTCCGCCACGAAGATCGCCGGCAGGTTCCACACGGCGGCGAGGTTCAGCGCCTCGAGCGTGGTGCCCTGGTTGGACGCGCCGTCACCGAAGAACGCCACGCCGACGCCGCCGGTCTGTTGCAGCTTCGCGGCGAGCGCGGTGCCGCAGATCAGCGGCGGGCCGCCGCCGACGATGCCGTTGGCGCCGAGCATGCCCTTGGACAGGTCGGCGATGTGCATCGAGCCGCCCTTGCCGTGGCAGGAGCCGGTCGTCCGGCCGTAGATCTCGGCCATCATCGCCTTGACGTCGACACCCTTGGCGATGCAGTGACCGTGGCCGCGGTGGGTCGACGCGATCGCGTCGCGCTGGTCGAGGTGCGCGCACACGCCGGCCGCGGACGCCTCCTCGCCGGCGTAGAGGTGCACGAAGCCGGGAATCTCGCCGGTGGCGAACTCGTCGTGCACGCGTTCCTCGAACATCCGGATGGTCCGCATCACGCGGTACGCCTCGCGCAGCCGGTTCTCGTCCAGCCCGCCTTCGACGGGCCGGGGCAACGTGTCGGTCATCGTTGACTCTCCTTCCTCGTTGACAGCAGCTCGCGGCGCGCGGCTTCCGCCAGCACCGCGGCGACGTCGACGCAGCGCGGGCCGTCCGCGCGCAGTGTCACGGTGGCCTCGTGTCCGGCCAGCTCCAGCTCGCGCTCCCCGTCCACGGCGATGACGCCGTCGCGCAGCCGCAGCACCACCCGCTCCCCCGGGTGCAGCGGGCGGATCTCGTCCACGCCGACCGGGCGCACGAGGCCGGGCGCGATCGGCGCGTTGACGACCATGCGCGCCCGCTCGGGCGGGGCCAGGCGGACGGCGACGCCGTCGGGGGTGGTGCGGGGGCTGGGCGCGAGCAGGCCGGCGACGCTGGACAGGCCGATGGCGTCCGGCTCGGCGAACGTGCAGAACAGCTCGGTGAGCCCGGCCGGGTCCCACAGCGCGCGGGCGCCGACGTGGCGCGAGGTGGACGCGCACACGTCGACCAGCGCGAGCTCGGTGCGGCCACGGGCGGTGACCTCCAGCGCGGTGGCGCGGGTGGTGGCGTCGACCTGACCGGTGGCCACGAGCGCGGCGGCGAGCCCGGCGACCGTGGCCTCGCGCAGCTGGGGGAAGGTGTTGTTGGTACCGGTGGACAGCGCGAGCAGCGGGACGTCACCGCAGGCCGCGGCGGCGACCCGGGCGGTGCCGTCGCCGCCGAGGCAGACGATCACCCGGGCGCCCGCCGTGACCATGCGGCGCACGGCGTTGGCGGTGTCCGCGACCGTGCCGGTCAGCGGGTCGTCGGTGCAGAACTCGACCTTCGGCCACTGGTTGTCACGCGACCGGTCCACCGCCCGCAGCACGTTCGCGGAGATGCCGCCCAGGTCGGTGGACACCATGGCCCGCTCGACGCCGAGCGTGCCGAACGCGGTGAGCAGGCGTTGCACCATGTTCGCCTTCTCGGCGGTGGGGAACACCGAGGCGCGGGCTACCAGCCGCCGGATGTCACGGCCCGACGCGGGGTTGGCCACCACGCCCACCGTCACCATGCCGCCTATGGCACTCCGCGGCGGCGGCCCGGTGAAGGGTTGCAGGACGTTGCATCCCTATCTCCACAGCCCGACCAGCAGGGCGATGAGGATTGCCTTGAGCAGCCAGTCGCCGGCGTGCAGCGCCGCGAGCCGCCAGGGCACGCCGTCCCAGACGATCGAGCCGGACAGGATCGTGACCGGAAAGGCCAGCCAGACACCGAGCGCCAGCAACACGACGGCCGGGCCATCGATGTTCAACGCGTCCACGGCGACGGCGAGCGCCGTGGCGATGACGAGGCTGCGCAACAGCTCGACGGCGATCTTCCACACCGGGGGCCGCTCCCCGGCAGCGGGCTCGGCGCCGAGCTGGGTGGCGCGGAGGCGGTCGAAGGCGGAGTAGTAGACGCTGCTGGCGATGAAGGCGGCGACGGTGGCGACGGCGATGGGCCAGGGGTTCATGTCGGTCTCGTCTCGAGTGCGGGCGCCTCGCTGGCACCGTTCACCCAGGACGTAGAGACCGGCCCTCGATTCTCGACGTCGGTGGTCTACGGGTTGTCGAGCGAGGTCATCCCGTCCTCGAAGGTCCAGCGCTGGACCAGCGGCAGCAGCTCGGCGGCCAGCACGGACCGCGGCCCGCCCGGGGTGGGCACGACGACCCGCATCGCCGGGTAGTAGTCCGCGAACACCTGGCGGTCGCGCCCGCACGGCCCGACCACGCCGCGCCCGTGGTTGCCCACCGCCACGATGCACGTCATCTCGCGGGCGCCCTGGGCCCGAGCGGCGCCGAGCGCGACCAGCTCGGCGCACGGGCCGCCGGTGAAGTGGTACAGGTTCACGCCGGCGAACATCCGGCCGTCGGCGGCGAGCACCGCGGCGCCCATCGTGTGCACGCCGTCCTCGTCGGGGCCAGCGTCGGTGCCGGCGTCGATGGTCCGGCGCGCGAGGTCGACCAGCTCCTGTTCCGCCGCGGTGAGCTCCCGCGCCGAAGGCGGGACGTACACGTCAGCCCGACGCTTCCTTGAGGAACGCGGCCGACTTGTCCGGGTCCATGAACCAGTGCCGGAAGTCGGTCGGGTCGGCGAAGCCGTTCACGAAACGCTTGGCCACCACCGGGATCTGGCTCGCCGCGCCGATGATCTCCAGCACGTGCGGGGGCGGCGGCTGCAGCATCGCGTTCGTCCAGTCCGTGACGTGCTGGGCGTAGCCCCAGTACTTCTCGAACGTGCGCTCCATCCACTCCCGGTCGAACGGGCCGTCGTGCGCGATCATCTCGGTCAGGTACGTCTCCGCGCAGTGGCAGGCGTTGTTCGAGCCCTGCCCGGTGATCGGGTCGTTCGCCACCACCACGTCGGCCATGCCGAACACCACGTTGCCCGACGGCAGCTCCCCCACCGGCCGCCGCACGACCGGGGTGTAGCCGCCCATCAGCGACGCGCCGGGGTCGGTGAGCTGCGCGTGCCGGGACCGCTCGTACTCCCACGGCAGGTGGGTACGCATCAGGTCGAGGATGCGCCGCAGGTGCTCCTCGGGGTCCGGCCGGTCGTCGAAAACGTCGAGCGGACCACCCGGCACGCCCTCGAAAAAGAGGATGTCGCAGTTCCCGCTGACCGTGTAAGCGGGGATCATGAACAGCTCGCCAGCGCCGGGGATGATGTTGAACCGCACCGCGGGGAACTCCGGGTGCTCCGGGCGCGGCTCGACGCCATGGGCGTAGACCAGCGACAGCGCGCGCTGCGGCGCGGTGTACGGCGAGCGCGCCGGGTCGCGGTCGAACAGCTGCACCAGCTCGCCCTTGCCGGCCGCGACGATCGTCAGGTCGTACATGCCGGCGAGCTTGTCCAGATCCGCGGTGGTCACGCCGTGGATGACGAGCTGCCCGCCGCGCTCCTCGAACAGCTCCAGCCAGCCGGCCATCTTCACCCGCTGGTCGACGGACTGGCCCTGCTCGTCCAGCTTGGCCACCCAGTCCAGCGCGCGGCTGCTGTCGGGCGCGGCGATCGACACGCCGATGCCCTCGAAGCCGATCGTCTGCTCCTCCCAGAGGTTCAGCTTGTGTTCGCGCTCGACACTCAGCGCGGGACCGAACAACGCCTGCGTCGACATCACCCGGCCACCGCGGATCTCCTCCGGGGTGCGCGCCGACATGACCGTGACCTCGAAGCCGTGCTCCAGCAGGGTCAGGGCGAGCTGCAGGCCGGACTGGCCTGCCCCGACGATCAGCACCTTGGGCATTGTGTTGGTAGCTCCTCCGGGGTGGGAATGGCAGGGACTGACGGGTCTCAGCCAGGCGCGGAGATCCGTGACAAGGACAGCGAATGCGTGACGACCGACTGCAGCACGCCGACCGACGACGCGCGGTCGCGGGCGTCGCACTCGATCAGCGGCACGTCGTCGGCCAGCGCGAGCGCCTCGCGGACCTCGTCCAGGTCGTGGGCGAACCGCCCCTCGAACCGGTTGACCGCAACGACGAACGGCAGCACGGAGTCGTGCTCGAAGTAGTTGACCGCGGCGAACGACTGATCGATCCGGTTCGTGTCGATGAGCACCACCGCGCCGAGCGCGCCGCGGGACAGGTCGTCCCACAGGAACCAGAACCGGGACTGTCCGGGCGTGCCGAACAGGTACAGCAGCAGGTCGGAATGCAACGTGATCCGGCCGAAGTCCATGGCGACCGTGGTGGTCGACTTCTTGCCGCCGGGCGGCAGGTCGTCGACCCCCTCGCTCGCCTCGGTCATCCACGCGTCGGTGTTCAGCGGCGCCACCTCGGACACCGAGTTCACCAGCGTCGTCTTGCCGACCCCGAAGCCACCGGCGACGACGATCTTCGCGGATATCGTCAGCAGACCCGAGTCAGACAGGGAGCTGCTTGAGGCCATCGAGGATCCTCTCCAGCACTTGCGGGTTGTTCTGGTAGGCGTAGGCGGTCGGGTGGATGAAGACCGCGTTCTGCCCGGCGAGGTCGCTGATCAGCACGCGGACCACGCCGAGCGGCAGGGTGAGGGTGGCCGACAGCTCCGCGATCGACATGCGCTGGCAGGCCCGCGTGTAGAGCGCGCGGGACTCCGGCATGAGCGAGTCGGCCAGGACGGGGTCGAACTCAGGCACCGAGATCAGCGTCTCGACCAGCAGGTGGTGCCGGGTGCGGGTGCGGCCGCCGGTCAGCGTGTACGGGCGGACCCGCTTGCTCTTCATCGTGTTCGTCTTCGGCCGGGACAGCGTCATCACGTCCTTGGCGGGGTCGGTCATGCCTGGGGGCGGCGCGCGGTCAGCACCCGGCGCAGGTCGGCACGCAGCTCCGGGGTGAGCGCGTGGCCCGCGTTGGTGACGAACTGCGTCATCTCGTAGGCGACGACCCGCATGTCGCACTCCGGGCTGGTCAGCACCGCGAGCCCGGCTCCGGTGCCGATGCCCATGAACAGGAAGTACCCGCGGGTGAGCCGGATGATGATCTGCTCGCAGCTGCCCTTGCCGTACAGCGCGGCGCTGCTGCCGGCGAGGCTGAGCAGTCCGCTGGCGATCGCGGCGAGCTGCTCGGCGTCATCGGGTCGCACCGCCGCGGACGCGGTCAGCGGGAACCCGTCGGAGGAGGTGATCAGCGCGTGGGTGACGCCGTGCACCTTGTCCACGAAATCGTTCAGCAGCCAGGTGATGTCCCCGGCCGTCTCGGCGGAGGTCACTGTGTGGCACCCCCGGGCTGGTCACGCTCGATCGGAGCCGGGAAGCCGCGGGGCGGGGTGGGCGCGTCGGCTCCGGCGTCGAACATGCTGTCCGGTGCGTAGCCGGGCTGGTCTACCGGGCGGAGCGGTTCGACGGGGCGGAGGGGCTCGAAGCTCAGTGGTTCGGAGGGGGAGCGCCCGGGCGCCGGTGGGGCGGCGGGCTCGGCCCCGGTCGGCTCCGATGGGGCGGCTAACTCTGGCGGAGCGGTTCGATCCGACGAGGCGCCGGTCTCCGGCGGGGCGGCCCACGCGGGTGGCGCAGCGAGCTCCGAGCGGGGGTCGGTCGGCTCGGGCGCGTCGTCCTCCGAGTCGGCGCGATGGCGGGGAACCGGGCTGGGCCACGGCCCAGATTCAGGCTCCGCAAACGACTCGGACTCGACTACCGGCTCGGGTGCCGGTGAGGTTTCGGGCACCGGGGCGACGAAGGCCTCCGGCTCGGCCGCCTGCTCGACGGGTGCCTCGGCTTCGGGCGCCTGCGCGGTTTCGCGCATCGGGGAGACGAACGCCTCCGGCCCGGCTGCCCCTTGGGGATGGGCAGCTTCGGGAGCGAACGGCTCGGCGGTATCCGCGTCGGCGGCCGGCGCCGACGTTTCGCCGGTCGACGAATCGCCGGGCGAGGCCACGGCGGCAGCATCGGTGGACTCACCACCGGCCGTGGCGGCAGCGTCAGTGGCCGCAACGTCGGGGGCCTCGACGGTAGCCGAATCGGCGGCGCCGGTCGCCGCGGCAGCCGCATCTCCGCGCGGCTCGGCGGCCGGATCCGAAGCGATGCCCGGCTCGATGGCCGGTCCCGCGGCAACATTCGGCTCGGCGGCCGGTCCCGCGGCAACGTTCAGGCCCGCGGCCGGTCCCGCGGCAACATTCGGGCCGGTGGCCGGATCAGCGACGGTGGTGTCGGCAGTGTCGGTGGTGTTGGCGGCGGCGGAGTCGGTGGCATCCGGCCAGGCGGCTTGTTTCGCGGCCTGCTCGCCCGCGGTGAAGGCGTCCAGGTCGGCGAGCAGCTGCTCGTGGCCGGCCTTCTCCTCCTCCGGTGTGGCCGGGACGGCCGGTGCCTCGTCCCCGTTCTCCGGGCTCTTGATGCTGCGCGAGACGCGGCGGGGCAGGCCGTTCGCGGTGCGGCCCGGCTCCGTCAGGTCCTGCGGGCTCGGGGCGCGGGTCGCGACCCGGCCGCCGGTCGGTGTGCGCTTCGGCAGGCCGCCGGCGGTGGTGCGGGTGTGCTCGGACGCCGGGCGCGGCGCGGGCGTCCGCACCACCGCCGGCTCGGAGCTCGGGACGGCCTCGGGACGCGCCGGGCGCACCACGGTCTGCGAACCCGTCCAGGCGTCGCCCGGCAGCTCGCACACCAGGCCGGACGGCAACAACACCGTGGCGGTGGTGCCGTGCGGGGCGCGGCGGTCCAGCCGCACGCGCATGTCGTGGCGCGCCGCGAGCCTGCGGACGACCGCGAGACCCATGTGCCGCACCGAGTCGTCGTTCAGCGTCGGCTCGTCCGACAGGCGGCTGTTCAGCTCGGCGACCCGCTCGGGGGGCAGCCCGATGCCGTCGTCCTCGATGCGCATCAGCACGCTGCCCGAGTCCGTCAGGTGCGCGCTGACCCGCACCGACGTATCGGGCGGCGACTGCTTCGCGCCGTTGTCCAGCAACTCGGCGACCAGGCGGCTGAGGTCGTCGGCCGCGATGCCGACCACGCCGAGCGAGAGCACCCGGCCGATCGACACCCGCGAGTAGCCGTCGATCGACGACATGGCCGCGCGGACCACGTCGACCAGGGACGCGGAGTCGGACACGGCGTCGCTGGCGTCGCGGCCGGCGAGCACGCGCAGGTTCTCGGCGTTGCGCCGCAGCCGGGCGGCGAGGTGGTCCAGCTTGTACAGCTCGGTCAGCCGATCGGGGTCGGCCTCCGACTCCTCCATGCGCTCCAGCAACGACAGCAGCGAGTCGACAAGATTGAGGTCACGCAACGCGATACTGGCGCAGATGTCCACGACCGCGCCCTCGGGTTCGGTGTGGATCATCGACTCGCGCGAACCCTCGATCACCCGGGGCAGCGCGGTGGTGGTGCCACGGGGCGGTTCCAGGAACTGGACAGCCGCCACACGGGAGCGTTCGAGCAGGTCGCGGGAGCGTTGGAGCAGATGCTTCGTGCGGGTGGTCATTGTGTCCCAACGGTTTCTCGTCGCGAGCGGATGCGAGGCCGACTTCGGACGGCGACCCGGACATGTAATCAGACCGGGTACAGGGTGTCTACGAGTGGTTCGCTATCCATTGCGGACGGTAGCCGTTTTCGATCTGTCCACAATGGAGTGCGCGAGGCTGTGACGGGGGACGATGTGCGTTTGTTACACGACCGGGTGGTAACTGTCAGTTGTCAACAGGGCCGGCAACTTGCTGTTGCGAAAGAGCGCACCCTGACTCGGTCCGCTGGTAGAGCACGAACTTCCCGTCTCGCCTGGAGCGGACCAATCCGGCACGCTGCAGCACCTTCAGGTGGTACGACACGGTCCCCGGCGCGAGGCGGTGGCGCGTGGAGAGCCCGGCGGTCGACCGCGGCACGGCGAGGTCGCCCAGCAGCGCGGCGCGGCTCGGCCCGAGCAGCCGGTCGACCGGCCGGGTGACCCGCCCACCGGCGCGGGCGCCGACGCCGATGGCCGGGTAGCCGAGCACGGCGTCGCGTGGGTCGCAGAATTGGACGGACAGCTTCGGCCAGGCGAGTACGGCGGGCACGCACACGATCTCGACGCCGGACAGCGTGAACTCCTCGGACCACGTGCCGTCGATCGACAGGGTGCCGGCGTGCCAGGCGACGGACGGGTGCAGCGAGCCGAGCATCGCGCCTACCCCGTGACCGGCCATCGTGCTCGCCCGGCCGGCCAGGTCGGCCTCCATGATCGCGCGCAGCTCGGCCCAGCCGTCGGCGAGCGCGGCGGCCCAGAACCGGCGCAGCCCGTTGGCGGCGTTCGCGGCGAAGGTGCCGCGCTCGACCGCGGCGCGTGCGGCGGGCGGCAGCCGCACGCCGCTCCATTCGATCTGCTGGGCGACCTCGTCCCGAGGCGTGGCGGCGATGCGGTCCAGCTGCTCGCCGAGGAGGCCGGCGACGTCGCGGGCGGTGCCGGGCTTCGGCGTGATCAGGTCGGGTGTGTAGGCGGGCCTGCCCGGCGGCGGGAGGATCGCGGCGACCAGGGCGGCGCACGGGTCGGCGAGCGCCGAGCGGGCGGCCGCGCCCGGGTCGCCGAACACGGGATGGCGCCCGCGGCGGGCGGTGAGGCCGAGCCACGCGGTCGCCTCGGCGACGGGTGATGCGGCCAGGCGCACCCTGGCCAGGCAGTCCGCGTCGAGGTGCGCTCTGAGCACGCGCCGACCCTACGTGGCTCGGCCCGCCGCGGCGAGGATTCGACCGTCCTCGAATCGCTACCACCGTGCCCGGCCCGCAAGCTGGACTGCCAGGCATGTCAACGCGCCACCACGCCGCCGCGGCCGGCCTCCTAATCGCCGCGATCGCCGCCCTCGGCTCCGCCGCCGCACCCGCCTCCGCCGGCACGCAGGGCTGCGGGCGGCAGCTCGACGCCGCCGTGCACCGCTACGTCGCGACCACCGACCGGCGCGACGCGGACGGGTTCAACGCCTTGCTGCACCGCGATGTCACCGGCGTGCTTCCCGGTGGCACCGTGTTCGCCGGCAAGACGGACATGGCCGGCTTCATCACCAGGTTCTTCGCCCGCACCGACTGGACGCAGACCTTCGAGCTGCGCCGCACGACGCGGAGCGGCTGCTCGACCGCGTACGTCCTGTTCGACTCGGTCTACGCCGAGCCCGAGGCCGGGTACCGCCAGGAGCTCGCGATCGGCGTGACGTGGACCCGCGAGTACGGCCGCTGGCTCGTCGTGGCCGACCAGAACACCGAGGTCGTGCCCTAACCGTCCTCGGCGGCCTTCTCCGCCGCCCGCTTGCGCCGCTTGCCTTCGTGCATCGCCGCCACGCGTGCGACCGGGATCTCGTGGCCCTCGGCGACGAGATCCGCCGGCAGGTTCTGGGGGTCCGGCAGGGCTTGCGCCCACGGGTCCCGGTCGCCGAGCAGCGCGGCGGCGTTGCGGACGGTGAAGTCGCGCGGCACCACGTCGTCGGCGTCTTCCCAGGCCACCGGGAACGAGACGGGCACGCCGGGGCGCAGCCGGGGGCTGTACGCGGCGATCACGGTCGCGCCGTGCGCGCGGGTGGAGTCGACGAAGACCCGCCCGCCGCGGTCGGCCTTGACGTAGGCCGTGGTGGCGAGGTCGGGGTCGAGCATCGCGGCGCGAACGGCGATCGCGCGGGTGGCTGCGGCGGCGTCGTCGGGCTCGGTGTCGGTGATCGGCACGAACACGTGCACGCCCTTGGCGCCGCTGGTCTTCAGCGCGCCGGCGAGGCCGAGGTCGGTGAGCGCCTGGTGGACGAGCTTGGCGGCGCCGACCGCGGCCCGGAACGACTCGGAGCCCTCCGGCGGGTCCAGGTCGAGCACCAGGTGCGTCGGCCGGCCCGGATCGGCCGCGCGGAACAGCGTGGCGTGGTACTCGACGGCCCGCTGGTTGGCGAACCACAGCAGCGTGCGCAGGTCGTCGCACAGCGCGTAGGACACGTCCCGGTGCGACGCCTCGGCCCACAGCGTGAGCGTGCGGACCCAGTCCGGGGTGTACTTGGGGACGTTCTTCTGCATGAACGCCGGCTGGCCCGGGCGCACCCGCATCACCGACAGCGGCCGGTCGCGCAGGCCGGGCAGGATCCGCTCGTGGACGGCGTCGAGGTAGTCGACGAGGTCGCGTTTGGTGGCGTCGGCGTCGTCGAACAGCAGCCCGTCGAGGTTGGTCAGCGGCACGCCGGCCCGGGACTCGTCACTTTTCGACTTCGCCATGACGATCACCTCACCGTGCCGCGCCGCCGAGGTCAACCGGGTCGGCACGGTGCATCTTCGCGACGCGGCGGCGGATCCGCTCGAGGTCGCTCGCGGGCAGCTTGTCGGCGACCAGCAGCCGGGGCAGCAGGTCCGACTCGAGGGTGAGGGCGCGGAAGGCCAGCTCGACGGTCACGTCGTGGTCGGGCCGGTGGGTGACGACGACCTCGTCGCCCACCCGGATCTCGCCGGGCTCGAGCACCCGCAGGTAGGCGCCGGACCGGGCGACCCGGGTGAACTCGGCGATCCAGCCCGCCTGCGCCATCCAGCCCTGGAACGTGCCGCACGGGATGCGCGGGCAGGACACCTCGAGCAGCAGGTCGGGACCGACCCGCCAATGCTCGCCGACGATCGCGCCGTCCACGTCGACGCCGCTGGTGGTGAGGTTCTCGCCGAACACGCCGTCGGGCAGCGCGCGGTCCAGCCGCGCCTCCCACGCGTCGAGCTCCTCGCGGGCGTAGGCGTACACGGCCTGGTCGTCGCCGCCGTGGTGGGCGACGTCGTAGACGCGGTCGCCGGCCAGCCCGACCGCGCCGGTGCCCTTCGGGCCGGGCGCGCACACCGCGACCGGGCCACCGACCGGGCGCTTGTCGATCCCGGTGATCCGCACCGCCTTCCACGGGTTGTCCCGGGGGACGCCGACGTTGACCGACCTGAGCACGCCCATGCGCCCACGCTAAGCGGCACGCGGCTCGATGACCACGCATTTCCGTCGGTGCCGCCGACTAGTGTTGCCCTCCGGTGATCGGAGGCGCGCGGCGTGGGTAGATGGACTGTGGAGCGGGTGCTCGGGCTCGCCCCGGACCCCGGTTCCGCTCGCGCCGCGCGGGCGCTCGCCCGGCCGCGGCAGTGGTCCGCGCTTGGCAGCAACGACTCGCTGGTGTGGGGCAAGTGCCAGGGCAGTGCCCGGGAGCCCTACCAGGTCACGGTCGACCTGAACGAGCCCGCCTTTCGCTGCACCTGCCCCAGCCGGAAGTTCCCCTGCAAACACGGCCTGGCCCTGCTGCTGATGTGGGCGGCCAACGACGGCGCGGTCGCCGACCTCGACGCGGCGGCCGACTTCGCGGAGTCGTGGGCGCACGATCGCGCGGAGCGGGCGGCGCGGCAGGCGTCCCGCGCGGCCGGCGACGGGCCGGACCCGGAGGCCCAGGCCAAACGGTTGGCCGAGCGGGAGAGCCTGATGAGCGCCGGACTCGACGAGTTCGAGCGGTGGCTGTTCGACCTGGTGCGCCAGGGGCTCGCCGGGGTGCGCAGGCAGCCGCCGTCGTTCTGGGAGACGGCGGCGGCGCGGCTGGTGGACGCGCAGGTGCCCGGTCTGGCGGAGCGGGTGCGCACGATGGGCAGCGCGGTGCACGTGCGGGCGGACTGGGCGCCGCACCTGCTGGCGCAGCTGGGCCGGTGGTACCTGGCGGTGCGCGCGTGGCGGCGGCGCGGCTCGCTGCCGGCGGCGACGCTGGGCGACCTGCGGGCGGTGCTGGGCTGGTCGCGGCGGCAGGACGAGGTGATCGCGGGCGAACGGCTGCGTGACCGCTGGTGGGTGGTGGGGCTGAGCCAGGAGGAGGACGAGCGGCTGCTGTCGCAGCGGACCTGGTTGTACGGCGAGGACACCGGCGAGGTGGCGATGCTGCTGGACTTCGCCGCGGCGGGCGGGGCGCTGCGGGTGCCGCACGTGCTGGGCTCGGTGCTGGACGTCGAGCTGGCGCTGTACCCGGGATCGGCGCCGCGGCGCGTGCTGCTGGCCGACGAGCCGGTGATCACGGCCGGCTCGGGCTACCCGGCCCCGACGACGGTGCTGGGCGCGTTCGACCTCGCCGCGGGGTGGCAGGCGGGCAACCCGTGGCTGTCGCGGATCCCGATGACCCTGGGCGCGGTGACCGTTGTCCCGGGAGATGACGGGGCGGTGCTGGTCGACGTGGACGGCACGGCGCTGACGCTGGCCCCGGACACCGAAGTGTGGCCGCTGCTGGCGATGTCCGGCGGCCACCCGGTGGACCTGTTCGGCGAGTGGTACGACGGGCACCTGCACCCGTGCAGCCTCGCCACCGACGGCCGGCTGGTGTCGCTGTGACGTGGGATTCCTTGCTCAGTACGGCAATGGTGGGCACGGGCAGGCGCGCGGTGCCGCCGGACGCGCTCGCCGGGGTCATCGATCCGTCCGATGTGGACGTCGACAGCCCGGAGGCCACCGTACTCGCGGCGGCGGCGGTGCTCGGGTCCTACCGGCGGGCCGGCTGGGTGCCGCCCGACTGGCGTGGTGACCGCATCCCGCCCGCGGCCGACGACCCGCGGCCGGAGTGCTCCCCCGCCGCCACCCAGGTGCTGGAACTGCTGCTGGACCGCAACATCCGCATCGACGGCGGCAACGAGCTGCTGACCCGCCAGTGGCTGATGGCGTGCGCGAAGGCGGACCGCCGCCCGCCCGCGCCGCTGCTGGCGACGCTGCTGGCGCTGGGCGCGGCCAACCCGGCGTTCCGCGACGAGGTGGCCGCCGTCGCCGGGCCGCGGGGCGTGTGGCTCGCCGCCCGCAACCCGCGCTGGAGCTGGGCGGCGCCGGTCGACGTCGGCACCGCCGCCGAACAGTTCGCGGTCACCGGCTCGCGGACCAGGCGGGTCGCGCTGCTGACCGCGGTGCGCCGACACGACCCGGCCGCCGGGCTGGCGATGGTGGAAGAGACCTGGCGCGCGGAGCCCGCCACCGGCCGGGCGACGCTGCTGGAGGCGCTCGGCACCGGACTGTCCGATGCGGACGAATCGTTCCTCGAGTCCGCGCTGGACGACCGGTCCCCCGCCGTGCGCAGCGCCGCGGCCGCGGCGCTCGACCGGCTGCCGAACTCCCGGCGGGCCAAGCGAATGGCCGGCCGGGTCGCCGCGCTGACCACGCCGGACGGCACCGTCGAGCTGCCCGACAAGCCGGACGCGTCCGCCAAGCGCGACGGCGTCGTCAGCCGCCGCGAACCCGGCTACGGGCCGCGCGCGTCGTGGCTGATCCAGCTCGTCGGCGCCGCCCCGCTGCCCGACGAGCCGAACCTCGCGGGCGCGTCACCGGAGCTCGTCACCGGGTGGACGAAGGCCGCGCTGCGGCAGCGCAACCGGGCCTGGCTGCGGGCACTCGCCGAGGCGAGCCCGACGCCGGAGATCCTCGGCGCGCTCGACCCGCAGACCGCCACCGGCGTCGTCGCCGGTCTGATCGAGGTGGACGCCCGGTTCGCGGCCCTGCTCGCCGCGTGCCGGGGTCCGTGGCCCGCGGACTTCTCGATCCTGGTCATCCAGCTGCTGCAGACCGCGACCGGCGACGGGGTGCTGACGCTGGCGTTCGCGAGCATGGCCGAGCACCTCGACCCGGCCGCGCTGCCGGGCGTGGAGGACTGGCTCACCCACACCCCGACCGACAAGCGGGCCCGCCGCCGCACGCTGCGCGGCCTGGCCAACGCCCTGACCATCCGACTGACGATCCAGCAGGAGTTCACGACATGACCGAGGTGTTGCGGCAGCATGCCGAGGAGCAGCACGCCGACGAGCTGGCCGCCCTCGCCAAGGCCGACGACCGGCCCCGGCCGCCGAACTGGCGCCTGTCCCCCTGGGCCGTGGCCACCTACGTGCTGGGCGGCGAGCTGGACAACGGCATGCCGATCAGCCCGAAGTACCTCGGCTCGCGGCGGCTCATCGAGATCGCGATCGCGACGCTGGCCACCGACCGCGCGCTGCTGTTGCTCGGCGTGCCCGGCACGGCCAAGACGTGGCTGTCCGAACATCTGGCCGCCGCGATCTCCGGCGACTCCACCCAGCTCGTGCAGGGCACGTCCGGCACCGCCGAGGAGGCCATCCGCTACGGCTGGAACTACGCCCGGCTGCTGGCCGAAGGCCCGTCGCGGCAGGCGCTGGTGGCGAGCCCGGTGTTCCGCTCGATGCAGACCGGCGGCATCGCGCGCATCGAGGAGCTGACCCGCATCCCGTCCGACGTGCAGGACGCGCTGATCACCGTGCTGAGCGAGAAGTCGCTGCCGATCCCGGAGCTGGACGACGAGGTGCAGGCGCTGGCCGGGTTCAACGTGATCGCCACCGCCAACGACCGCGACCGCGGCGTGAACGACCTGTCCGCCGCGCTCAAGCGCCGCTTCAACGTGGTCGTGCTGCCGCTGCCCGACGACGTCGAGTCCGAGGTGGAGATCGTGCGGTTGCGGGTCGAGCAGCTGGGCGAGGCGCTGCGGCTGCCCGCGGAGCTGGAGGCGGTCGACGAGATCCGCCGCGTGGTCACGGTGTTCCGCGAGCTGCGCGACGGTGTCACCGCCGACGGCCGCACGAAGATCAAGTCGCCGTCGGGAACGCTGTCCACCGCGGAGGCGATCTCGGTGATGACCAACGGGATCGCGCTCGCCGCGCACTTCGGCGACGGCGTGGTGCGCGCCGACGACGTGGCCGCGGGCCTGCACGGCGCGGTCGTGAAGGACCCGGTGGCCGACCGGCTGGTGTGGCAGGAGTACCTGGAAGCCGTTGTGCGGGAACGGAAGCCGTGGTCGGACCTGTACCGGGCGTGCCGAGAACTGGTGTGACTACGCACATTCTCGGGATCCGGCATCACGGGCCCGGCTCGGCGCGCGCGGTCCGCTCCGCGCTCGAGGAGCTGGACCCGGCGCTGGTGCTCATCGAGGGACCGCCCGAGCTGGACAAGGTGGCGCCGCTGGTCGCGGCCGAGGGGATGCGGCCACCGGTGGCCGGGCTCTGCTACGTGGTCGACAACCCGGCGGTGGCGGCGTTCTACCCGATGGCCGTGTTCTCCCCGGAGTGGGTGGCGCTGCGCTGGGCCGTCGAGCACGGCCGGCCGGCGCGGTTCCTCGACCTGCCCGCGGCGAACGCGCTGGTGTCGCGGGAGGACCGGGACGCCGACCGGTTCGACCCGATCGCGACGCTGGCCGAGGCTGCGGGCTACGAGGACGCGGAGCGCTGGTGGGAGGACGCGATCGAGCTGCGCTACCACGGCCTCGACGTGTTCGACGCGGTCCTCGACGCGATGCGCACCCTGCGGGAGGGGCAGGACATCGACCTGGAGACGCGGCGGCGCGAGGCCGCGATGCGCCGCGTCATGCGGGCCGCGCGCCGTGGCGAGGACGGCACGATCGCGGTCGTGTGCGGCGCCTGGCACGCGCCGGTGCTGGTGCCCGCGGACTTCCCGACGGCGGCGTCGGACACCCAGCTGCTGAAAGGCTTGCGGAGCACCAAGGTCGCGGCCACGTGGGTGCCGTGGACGTCCGGGCGCCTGGCCAGGGCCAGCGGCTACGGCGCGGGCATCGACTCGCCGGGCTGGTACCACCACCTGTTCACCGCGCCCGACGACGTGATCACCCGCTGGCTGGTGCGGGTGGCGCGGCTGCTGCGCGGCGAGCAGCACGACGTGTCGTCGGCGGCGGTGATCGAGGCGGTCCGGCTCGCGCACGCGCTGGCCGGGCTGCGGGACCGGCCGCTACCCGGACTCAGCGAGGTGATGGAGTCCGCGCAGGCGGTGCTGTCCGGCGGCTCGCCGGTGCCGATGCGGCTGGTGTCGCGCAAGCTGCTGGTCGGCGACATCCTCGGCGGTGTCCCGGCGGACACGCCGATGGTGCCGCTGGCCCGCGACCTCGCCGCGACGCGCAAGTCCTTGCGGATGCGGCAGAGCGCGGCCGAGCAGACGATCGACCTCGACCTGCGCACCGAGTCGCACCTCGGGCGCTCCAAGCTGCTGCACCGCTTGCTGCTGCTGGACGTGCCGTGGGGACAACCCGCCGAGGTCGGGCGCACGCGCGGCACATTCCGGGAGGCGTGGATTCTGGAGTGGCGCCCGGAGCTGGAGGTGGCGCTGATCGAGGCGTCCGGCTACGGCACGACCATCGAGCAGGCCGCCACCGCGGTGGTCACCCAGCGCGCGGCGGACGCCGACGTCGCCGTACTGGCCGAGCTGGTGGCGACCACGCTCGTCGCGCACCTCCCCGCCGCACTCGCGACCGTGCTGTCGGCGCTGGACGAGCGGGCCGCCCGCCAGCACGACACGACGCGGCTGATGGCAGCCGTGGAGCCGATGGCCAGGGTCCGCCGGTACGGCAACGTGCGGCGCGCGGACACCGAGCTGGTGCAGCGGGTGCTCGCCGGCGTGATCACCCGGGTCGCGGTGGGCCTGCCCGCGGCGTGCGCGGCACTGGACGACGACGCGGCGTCGACCGTGCGGGAGCTGCTGGACGGGGTGCAGCGCGGCATCGCCCTGCTGGACCAGGACG
>Ga0164241_10002756_pt1 | contig 18556 bp, 19 predicted proteins | sample OricomyardsoilBY_FD_108780 | JGI IMG/M metagenome (GOLD analysis project Ga0164241, IMG submission 108780) | Backyard soil microbial communities from Emeryville, California, USA - Original compost - Back yard soil (BY) | ecosystem: Environmental > Terrestrial > Soil > Unclassified | place: USA...
GAGTGGATACGCCCGAACCTTCCCTTCTCCACGGCACGCTTCACGAGCTGGATGGCGGGATTCAGGCGGTTCTGCTTCACGACGAACAACCGGACGCCGTTTTCCGCACACGCAGCGATCAGGGAGTCCGCGCCTTCGAGCGAGATCGCCATCGGTTTCTCGGTCACGACGTGCTTGCCTGCCCGCGCGGCTTCGCTTCCGAGCTCGGGGTGCAGCCCAGATGGCGTGGCGATCGTGACGATATCGCAGTCAACGCCCACGAGCATCGCCTTGAGCGATGGGAACGCCGGTACGCCATGTTCCGCCGCGGCGGCATTCGCGCGCTCGGGAACGACGTCCGCAACGGCCACGAGATCGATGCCGGCCACGCGACTTATCGCGTCAAAGTGATTCTTGCTGATGCGGCCGCAGCCAACGAGTCCGAGCCGGAAGTTCTTAGACACGTGCAATCCGATCGCCGTGGTTCACGTACTGCTTGCCGCACTCCTGGCATCCGGGTGCCGCGCCAGCTGGCAGCTTTTCACCGCACTCACAAACCCAACCGACACGACGCGCCGGAACGCCGACCATCAATGCGTACGGTTCGACATCCTTCGATACGACTGCGCCCGCCCCGATAAAACAGAACTCACCGAGCGTCGCGCCACACACGATCGTCACATTCGCGCCAATCGATGCACCGCGCTTCACCAGTGTCTTGCGATACTCGTTCTTTCGCGATACGTGACTGCGGGGATTGATGACGTTCGTGAATACCATCGAAGGTCCGCAAAACACGTCGTCCTCCAGGATCACACCCTCGTACACGGACACGTTGTTCTGGATCTTGACGTTGTTGCCAATCCGCGTGCCGTTCATGACGACGACGTTCTGTCCGAGCGAACAGCGCTCACCGATCACCGCGCCGCCCAGGATGTGGCAAAAATGCCAGATTCGCGTTCCCGCTCCAATCTGCGCACCGTCGTCCACAAAGGCGGATTCGTGAATGAATGCTTCGGCACTCATCGGGCACCTACCGGTCTCTCGATCCGCGAGTGCCATTCCTGCAGCGACGTCACCGACGCCGGCCGCGATCGAATCGCCAGCACTGCGTCCGAGGCGGCGCTGGCGGCTGAGAGTGTCGTTGTATACGGAACGTGGTGCGCGATGGCTGCCTGGCGCATTGAATAATCATCCTTCTGGGCACGCTTGCCCATTGGTGTGTTGATCAGGAGTTGAACGGTTCCATTGACGACTAGGTCGATGACATGAGGTCGACCCTCGTTGACCTTGTACACGCGCATCGCCGGGATACCAAGTTTGCGAAGGTGTCGCCCGGTTCCCTCTGTCGCATGTATGCCGAAACCCATCTCGTGAAAGCGTCGCACGATTGGCGTGACATTAGCCTTGTCCGAGTCGTTGACGGAGACAAATATCGCACCGGAAATCGGGAGCCCGTTATCGGCTGCGAGCTGCGCCTTGTAGAACGCAGTTCCAAACGATTCCGCGGTGCCCATGACCTCACCAGTCGAGCGCATTTCGGGTCCAAGGATCGGATCGAACTCACGGAACTTGTTGAAGGGAAAGACAGCTTCCTTCACCGCAACGTACGGCGGAATTATCTCTTCCGTGAATCCAATATCGCTCAACTTCTCGCCGGCCATGACTCGGGCTGCAATGGAGGCGAGCGGAACGCCGATCGTCTTCGACACGAACGGTATCGTCCGACTGCCACGCGGATTCACTTCGAGAACATATACCACGCCATTCTTGATCGCATACTGCACATTGATCAGACCGATCACGCCGAGCGCACTGGCGAGTTCGACCGTATGCCGTCGCATGGTATCCTGCTCTTCCTCGCCGATCAGATATGGCGGAAGGACGCACGCCGAATCTCCGGAGTGAATCCCGGCGTCCTCGATGTGTTGCATGATGCCGCCGATCACGACCTGCTCGCCGTCCGATATTGCGTCGACGTCGGCCTCGAATGCGTCTTCGAGGAATTGATCGATCAGAACTGGCCTGTCCTCGGAGACACGAACCGCGCGTTCGAAATATGATCGCAGCGAATCCTCATCGTACACAATCTCCATTGCGCGGCCACCCAACACGTACGACGGACGGACGAGCACAGGGTATCCGATTCGCGTTGCGGCGGTGATCGCGCCGTCCACGCTGGTCGCGGTCCCGTTGTCCGGCTGCCGAATCCCCAACTTGCGCGCGATCGCATCGAACCTCTGACGATCCTCCGCGATATCGATTGCGTCCGGCGACGTGCCGAGTATCGTCACACCGGCTGCTTCCAGGCCGCGTGTGAGCTTGAGCGGAGTCTGACCACCCAACTGCACGATGACTCCGATCGGCTGCTCACGATCGACGATTTCCAGAACATGTTCGAGCGTCAACGGCTCGAAATACAGCTTGTCCGAAATGTCGAAGTCGGTGGAGACGGTCTCCGGATTCGAATTGATCATGATCGTCTCGAATCCCTGATCGCGCAGCGCGAGCGACGCACGAACGCAGCAATAGTCGAACTCGACTCCCTGGCCGATTCGATTCGGTCCGCTTCCGAGGATCACAATCGACTTGCGTCCACTTGGCGGCGCCTCGCTCTCCTCATCGTAGGAGCCGTACAGGTACGGTGTAGCCGATGGAAATTCGCCTGCGCACGTATCGACCATCTTGTAGGCCGGCCGTACGCCGAGCGCCCAGCGCGCGGCGCGCGCCTCGCCTTCCGACAGTCCACGCAGGTCGCCGAGTTGTCGGTCGGAGAATCCCATGCGCTTCATGCGGCGCATCTCAGTCGCCGTGATCTCCGGTAGCGCGGTCCAGCGTCGTTCCGCCTCAATCAGCTCGTGAAGTTGCTCCAGGAACCACGGATCGATCCATGTCAGTTCGAAAATCTCGGCGACGGTAAATCCGGCAAGCATCGCGCGCTTGACCTGAAAGACACGCTCAGGCGTCGGCTGGCGGAGCGCAGCGCGCAGAGTGTCACTGGAGTCGTCTGAGAGCCGGTCATCACTCAGTCGTGAACCGATCTCCCAGCCGGAGCGACCGGTCTCGAGCGCGCGCAATCCCTTCTGAAACGCTTCCTTGAACGTGCGACCGATTGCCATCGACTCGCCGACCGACTGCATCTGCGTCGTGAGATGCGCCTTGGCAGACGCGAACTTCTCGAACGCAAACCGCGGACACTTCACGACGACGTAATCAAGCACGGGCTCGAACGAAGCTGGTGTCGTGCGCGTGATGTCGTTTGGTATTTCGTCGAGCCGATAGCCGACTGCAAGCTTGGCTCCGATACGCGCAATGGGGAATCCGGTGGCCTTGGATGCGAGTGCAGACGAACGAGATACCCGCGGGTTCATCTCGATCACGATCATCTCGCCGTCGGCCGGATTGACCGCGAACTGGATGTTGCAGCCGCCGGCTGCAACGCCGATCTCGCGGATCACCGCGACCGACGCATCACGCATGATCTGATATTCGCGATCGGTGAGCGTCATCGCAGGCGCGACGGTGATCGAGTCGCCGGTGTGAACACCCATCGGATCGATGTTCTCGATGGAGCATACGATGACGACGTTATCCGCCGCGTCGCGCATGACTTCGAGCTCGAACTCCTTCCATCCGATCAGACTGCGTTCGACAAGTACCTGACTGATCGACGAGAGATCCAGTCCACGCCGGACGATCTCCTCGAACTCGACTCGATTATATGCGATTCCACCACCGCTTCCCCCCAGCGTGTACGCTGGCCGGATGATGGAGGGAAAGCCGGTGTCCTCAACGATTGCGAGCGCTTCGTCGAGAGTCGTCGCGATTCCCCCGCGCGCGACATGAAGTCCGATGCGCTGCATCGCTTCGTTGAAGAGACCGCGATCTTCGGCTGTCTGAATCGCACGCTCGTCCGCGCCGATCAGCTCGACACCATACTTTGCGAGCACTCCATTCTGCGACAGTGCCATCGCGACATTGAGCGCAGTCTGACCACCCATGGTTGGTAGCAGTGCGTCCGGCCGTTCCTTTGCGATCACCAGCTCGACAAACTCCGGAGTAACCGGCTCGATGTACGTGGCGTCGGCGAACTCGGGGTCCGTCATGATCGTGGCGGGGTTCGAGTTTATGAGGATGACCTCATAACCCTCCTCCTTCAGCGCCTTTGTCGCCTGAGTGCCGGAGTAATCGAACTCGGCACCCTGGCCGATGACGATCGGCCCGGAGCCGATGACGAGGATGCGTTTGATATCAGTGCGTTTTGGCATTTCGACCTTCTAAGATACAAAAACGGGGCGACTGACGAGTCGCCCCGAATGAGGAGGAATCTGAAACGGACCGGACGTTCAGGCTACCGCCTGACTCCGCGGCGCGCGGACGACCTTGCCAGCAGCGAGGCAGCTGGTGCAGACCTTGACCTTGACGATCTTGTCGGCGACGGCGATCCTGGCAACCTGGAGATTGGGCTTCCACGTACGGCGGAGCTTGTTGTTGGCATGGGAAACGTTGTTACCGAACGTTACACCCTTGCCGCAGGCGTAGCACTTGTTCCGCTCGATCTGCCTGGTGCGCTTTTCGGCTAGTTGGCTCTTCATGTTACTTGGTCTCCGGCATCAGTTCGATGCGCGCCATCTCTGCACCGTCACCCTTGCGGTGGCCGGTCTTGAGAATGCGTGTGTAGCCGCCTTGGCGAGTCGCGAACTTCGGAGCGACTTCCTGGAACAGCTTGTCGTTTACCGCACGCTGCTGGACGTGACGCGCGGCAAGGCGACGTGAGTGCAGTGTCCCTTCCTTCGCCTTCGTGATGAGCTTCTCGACGAACGGACGAAGTTCCTTGGCCTTGGCCTCGGTCGTCTCGATCGCGCCGTGCTGGATCAGCGACTGCGCAAGATTCCGGAGCAGCGAGAGACGCTGCTCTGGGGTGCGCCGTAACTGCCGGCCGACTTTTCTATGTCGCATCTAAAGAATCCTCTGGTGTCCAGATCGTTATTCGTCGTCGTCGCCAATGGCGGCTTCGGCGAGTGCGGCGCGGTTCGGCGGTGTCCCGCGATCCGTGATCCGCACTCCGTCTTCTGACTGCTCGAACTTCATGCCGAAGTTCAGGTTTTCGCGCTCCAGCAGCTCCGCGATCTCATTCAGCGACTTCTTGCCGAAATTCTTGACATCGAGAATCTGATCTTCGGTGCGCTTTACGAGATCGCCGAGGGTCCGGATCTCGCTGTTCTTGAGCGAGTTGACGGAGCGAACAGAAAGCTCGAGGTCTTCGATCGGCGTCGAGAGAAGCTGTGCTAGACGCGCAGCGTCATTGCCACCAAGCTCTGCGCCACCGGTGATCGGTGCCGACATGTGTGACCCGAAGCTTGCGAAGTACTGGAAGTGAGTCTGCGCAAGTGCCGCGGCGTAGCTCACCGCTTCTTCCGGCGAGATGGTGCCGTTCGTCTCCACGAGCAACGTGAGGCGATCGTAGTCGGTGCGCTGCCCAACGCGGGTTGCATCTACACTGAAGTTCGTGCGGCGAACCGGGTTGTAGATCGAATCGACGCGGACGAGATCGACCGGAAGATTACGATCGACAACATGCTGATCGGCTTCGACATAACCGCGTCCGTGATTGACGAACAACTCGAACGTGATGTCGCGATCATCCTGGAGCGTGAAGAGATGATGGTCCGGCTCGAGAACCGTGAGTCCGGGTGCGCCCGTCACATCGCTGCTCTTGATATCCGCTGGTCCCTTCTTGGTGATGCGAACAACCGTGGTCTCGTGTGCGTCATCGAGACTCATGACCATCGTCTTGATGTTGGCGATGATCTGATGAACGTCTTCAACCACGCCGGGGATCGTCTGATGTTCGTGCACGACTCCGTCGATACGGAAACCCCAGACAGCGGTTCCGCGAAGTGACGAGAGCAGCATGCGACGCATCGCGTTGCCGAGGGTATAGCCGAAGCCGCGCTCGAGCGGCTGCAGCCGGAACTCGGCGACGTTGGGTGTGTCCTCGCGCTTGGTGGACTCAACTAGCTGCGGGCGTACGAGCCCGCGAAGATCGATTGCGTTAGCCATGATGTGTTTGTCTGATTTAACCGTTACCCCGCCCCTAACGCGTGGTAAGTCGGTACGAAGGTTAGGGCCTCGTTTTGGTACGATATTGCGATGTCGCGATGACCGGGTAGGTGGTCGGATATATCCGACCACCTACGGATCGATCGTTACTTCGAGTACAGTTCCACGACCAACTGCTCCTGCGCTGCGATCGGGATATTCGGGCGCGTCGGGCGCTCGAGCATCCGGCCGCTGAACGACTCCTTGTCAACCGCGATCCACGAGAGCGGTGCGCCACGCGACGACTGCTCCATCGAAACGATGACCGAAGCCTGCTCGCGGGACTTGGCGCGAACTCGCACTTCCTGCCCTGGCTGCACGAGGAAGCTCGGGATGTCCACCGACTTGCCGTTCACCTCGACGTGACGGTGACGGACGAGCTGACGAGCTGCCTTGCGGCTCTGCGCGAAGCCCATGCGGTAGATGATGTTGTCCAGACGGCTTTCCAGTGCGGCGAGGAGATTGTGGCCGGTAACACCCGGGAGCGTAGTAACGCGCTCGAATGTATTGCGGAACTGCTTCTCGCTCACGCCGTAGATGCGCTTGATCTTCTGCTTCTCACGGAGCTGCTTGGAGTACTCCGAAACCTTGCGACGGCGAGCGACGCTCGCGCCATGCTGTCCAGGCGGGGTCGGACGACGCTCGACCGGGCATTTCTCAGTGAAGCACTTGGTGCCCTTGAGGAAGAGCTTGGTCCCCTCGCGACGGCACTGACGGCAGCTTGGTCCTGTGTAACGCATGTACTAAACCCTCCGCCGCTTGGGCGGACGGCAACCATTGTGTGGAATCGGAGTGACGTCGCGAATCGACTTGACCTGCAGACCAGCGGTAGCGAGTGCCTGAATCGCGGACTCGCGACCAGAGCCGGGTCCCTGCACGCGCACGTTCACGCGACGGACGCCTGCCGAGAACGCTTCGCGTCCAGCCTGCTCGCCCGCGACTGTCGCTGCGAATGGCGTGGACTTCTTGGATCCCTTGAAACCGGCCTTTCCAGACGAGCTCCAGGAAATCGCGTTGCCACGATTGTCCGTGATGGTGATCGTCGTGTTGTTGAACGTCGCCGAAACGTGTGCGAGGCCCTCGGCCTCTACGATCTTCTTGACTTTTTTTGCAGTGGCCATGTGTTACTTCGTAACCTTCTTCTTGCCGGCGATCGCGCGGCGCGGTCCCTTCTTGGTGCGGGCGTTGGTGTGCGTACGTTGTCCACGAACAGGCAAACCGCGGCGATGACGCGTGCCGCGATACGAGCCGATGTCCATGAGGCGCTTGATGTTCATCGCGACTTCAGTCCTCAGAGCACCCTCGACCTTGAGGTCGCGCTCGATGGCCTGGCGAAGCTTGTTGGTGTCAGCATCGCTGAGATCACGCACGCGCTGCGAAGCGCTCACCCCCGTTGATTCGAGGATGGACTGTGCTGTCTTGCGGCCAATGCCGAAGATATATGTAAGCCCGATTTCGAGCTTCTTGTCGCGTGGAAGATCCACGCCCGCAATACGAGCCATTAATTAACCCTGACGCTGCTTGTGCTTGGGATTGCGGCTGCAGATGATCCGGATCACGCCCTGGCGCTTGATCACCTTGCAATGCTCACAAATCGGCTTGACGCTGCTTCGTACTTTCACAACTGCTCCGAATTTTGGGTCAGCCTTTGAAAATAGTCCGGTCAGGCCAGTGACGCAACCGCCTGTTCCATAGCTGCCGCAGGGTCAACCGACGAGGTCACGGTCCGGCCCAGAACGATGTAGGAAGCGCCGGCCCGGGCCGCCTCACCCGGGGTCACAACCCGGCTCTGGTCACCACGCTCATCGCCCGGTAGACGGACGCCGGGGACCAGTAGCTTGAGCGACTCTCCGAAGCGATTCCAGAGCACAGGAGCTTCAAGCCCGCTGCAGACCACGCCGGCTACACCGCAGCTTCCAGCCAACTCGGCCAGCCGCATGACCTCTGGAGTCAGGTCGTCCGAAACTTTATCCGTGCCCGCGCCCCGGACCGCCGCGAGGTCGGCACCGGTGAGCGAAGTCAGGATCGTGACCGCGAAAACCTCGCAATCGGACCCGGAGTTCCGCACCGCGGCCCGGACCATTTTCTCGCCGCCCGACGCGTGGCTCGTGACGCTCGATGCACCCAGCTCCGCCGCAGCCGCTACCGCCTTCTCGACCGTGTTCGGGATATCGTGGAATTTGAGGTCGAGGAATACCCGTTTCCCTCTCGCCGACAGTTGCCGGACAATGGCCGGCCCCGCGACGGTAAACAGCTCGCTTCCAACCTTGTAGAAATCGCAGCGACCGCCGAGCGCGTCCACCATGTGAAGCGCGGCATCTGCCGTCCAGAAGTCGAGCGCAACAATCGGCACGACGCGTCGCAGAGCCGTCACATTTGATTCATCCGCCATCAAGACGACCACTCCAGTGTTCCGATGAGATTCTGAATTGCGCTGACGCCGTGCGCATTGCACCAGCGGTCGAGATCTTTCACGATCCGCTCCGCTGTGCGAGGATCGCGCAGATTTGCGGTTCCCACGCCCACGAGTGACGCACCGGCGATGAGGAATTGCAGTGCATCGGACGCGGAGGTCACGCCTCCGACTCCGATAATGGGAAGCGAAACCGCACTTCGTACTCGATGTGTCGCGAGCACCCCGACAGGCAGCAGACCAGGGCCGCTCGTGCCGCCGCTGCCAAAACCGATGCGCGGCTTTCGGTTTTCTACGTCCACGACCAGACCGGGGATCGTGTTGATGACCGTGATTCCGTCGGCACCGGCATCAGCGGCGATCCTGGCGGTCGCACCGATGTTCGTGAGCACGGGAGAGAGCTTCACAAGGATCGGACGCCGCGTTGCAGCGCGCGCGCCGGAGACCACCGCCGTCAACGACGCACTGTCCGCACAGAACTCGATTCCGCCCGCGCGCACGTTGGGGCAGCTCACGTTGAGCTCGAACGCGCTGACGACCGCGCTGTCGTCCAGACGTCGAACGACTTCGGCGAAATCCTCGGCGCGACTGCCGACGACATTGACGATTACACGCGCGCGTTTCACATGCTGATCGAGCCAGGGTAATTCGTCGCGCAATACGACGTCGACACCAGGATTCGCAAGCCCAACCGCGTTCAGCATGCCACCGCCAAATTCAGCAACGCGCGGTGCTGCGTTACCGCCGCGCGGCTCCAGGCTCACCGCCTTTGTCACGATGCCGCCCAGCGCGTCGATGTTGACGACGCCATCCAGCGAACGCCCGAAAGCCGCCGTGCCGGAGGCAAGAATGATCGGGTTCTGAAACTGGATGCCAGCCACCTCGACCCGAAGATCCGTCACCGTTTGCCGCCCCCGCCACTGTTGCCGATTCGCGCGTCGTACTTGTCCATGTACGAGAGTATGGACTTGGATATCGACTGCGCGATCTTGCGCTCGTTCGCAGGATCACTGATATAGGCAGCCTCGGACCGATTGGTGCCGAAACCGATTTCCACGAGCACCGCCGGCATGAAGGCGCCGCGAAGTACCGCAAAATCCGCCTGCTGGACACCGCGGTCCGGTCCCGGATGAAACTTCCTGAAACCAGCTTCGATCGATTCCGCGAGATCAGCGCTCTCGCGCAGATGCTCGTTCTGCGCCATGTCGTTGATGATGAAGTTGAGTGGATCACCCTTCGTCGTCTTGGCACCGGTGGTCTCGAAGCGTACAGCCTGGTTTTCCATCCGCTCGACCCGCTTCGCGTCTTCAGTCTTCGCTTCGGCGAGGAAGTATGTCTCGTAGCCACGATCAGCCGCGCCGGCCTTGCCGCGCTGGCCCGTCGCATTCACGTGTATCGAGACGAAGATGTCGCCGTGCGCCTTGTTCGCGATCGGGCCGCGATCGTACAACCCGATGAGAGTGTCGGTGGTTCGCGTCATCAGAACGTCGGCGCCCGCATTGCGCAATGCTTCGGCAAGGAGCTTCGAAACTGCGAGCGTGATGTTCTTCTCGTGGATCTGAGGGCCTCCGCCGATCGGACCATGCATACCAGGATCCACGCCGCCGTGGCCGGCGTCGACGACGATGAGCCGCCGTCCGGGCCGCTTGACACGCACGTTCTCGCCTGCAACGCGAGCTACCGCGGCGGCTTCTCCCTTTTCCCGCGCAGTCAGCGCCGTCGCTGGTGAATCACTCTTCGTCACCGTTGACTCTGTCGCAACTCGGCGCGCCCGGGGATCGAACTGCCGGATCTCTCTCAGGTCCGGATCGTACATGTAACTCGCGAAGAAGCGCGGAACCAGATCGGTGACGACGAGTAGCGGCAGGTATACATCCTTGCCGACCATCGCTGGCGCGGAGGTCATGGGCACGATCGTCGAGTCGTCGCCTGCGAACGGTACGGCATCGGTAAAGCTGATGTGCGAGTCGCCCACCGTGAGCGAATAATGTGTCGGAGATGTCGAGTTGAACTTTCCGCCCAGCGCGGCCGCGAGTTTATCAGCCGAAACCAGTGGTACCCCCCGGACGCGAGTGACGCGCAACTGAGTCGTGCGCGCAGGGGTGCGAACCGTGACGGAGTCCGGTGCGGCAACCGACTGGGTCGTGCGTCGAGAGTTTGCCGGTGTCGCAGTTGCTGCCGTCTGCAGGAACAGCGCAAGACAGGCAACGATCACGAACGCCTCATGGCGCGCGCCATGTCGCGCTCATCGTCACGCTTGCGTGCGTCGTCGCGTTTGTCGTGAAGTTTCTTGCCCTTGCCGAGTGCGAGTGCAACCTTCGCTCTGCCGTGCTTGAAGTACAATTCCAGCGGAACGAGTGTAAGGCCCTGTCGTTCGACGGCGCCGATCATCTTGCGGATCTCCTTGCGATGCAGCAGGAGCTTCCGCGTACGGGTCGGCTCGTGGTTGACGTAGCCACCGCGCTCGTAGGGAGAGATGTGCAGGTTGAGTAGAAAGACTTCGCCATCACGGACAATGCCGTAAGCGTCGGAGATGTTCGCCTTGCCGTCGCGCAGCGATTTTACTTCGGTCCCGGTGAGCGCGATGCCGGCTTCCCAGGTTTCCAGAAGTTGGTAGTCGTGCGACGCCCTGCGATTCTTTGCAATTGACTGGCGCGCCGGCGTGGCGGTAACGTCGGGCATGATCGGAACTTAGGTATGGGGGGCGGCGTTGCGCCACCCCAGGGGGTTCCACTATGTTCAGAGGCTCCCGACCAGCGTAGCGTGGCTCATGACACGGCTGCGTCAGGAGCGTGTTGCAAATTGTAGCGCGACCGAGCCTTCGGGCCGGTGCGGGAAACGGTACAGGCGTCAGATAGCGGCACTCAGCCGCATCGCTCGGGTGGTGAAACTGGTATACACGCAGCGCTCAGAACGCTGTGGCCGAAAGGCCGTGCGGGTTCGAGTCCCGCCCCGAGCATGATGCGCCGCCAGTTGTCCCCTTGAGCGACGGCGCATTCCCTGGATGTCATTCCGACGCGTCAAGGTTCGTCATACCCGCGAGAAGATTCGTCATTCCCGCGAGAAAAGGTTCGTCATTCCCGCGAGAAAAGGTTCGTCATTCCCGCGAAAGCGGGAATCCAGGTTTCACTGGCTGCGAACGAACATGGATCCCCGCTTTCGCGGGGATGACAGTGGGGGCGATCCCCGCTTTCGCGGGGATGACGACGGCGGTAGGGCTAGACCGTCTCCAGAATCGGTAGGCCGATGCGTTCGCGCACGGCTGGCTCGTCGTGCAATAGGTCGGCGAGGTACACGCTCTCGAGCACGTTGTCGATCTTCTGCTGGAGCATCACCCAGATAGGGCGAATGCTGCAGTTATGCGACGCTGCACAGCGCTCTTCCTCTACGGGATGGCTGATGCAGTGCAGATCGAACGTTTCGAGTTCGGACGCATGAATGACGTCGCGGATGGTGATCTCGCTGGATGGGCGGGCAAGTAGATAGCCACCGCGCGCGCCGCGAACGCTCTTGATCACACCGGCGCGACGAAGCCTGAGCAGGATCTGCTCGACGTAGTCGGCAGGAAGTCGCTCCTGCGCCGCGATATCGCGACCCGTCACCGGGCCATCGTCCGATCGACGCGCCAGGTGCAAGGCACAGATGACGCCGTACTCAGCCCAAGTGGTGATCCGCATGTATTGAGGATACCGGGGCGGACGGCACGGAGCAAGTGTCGGGGGGCTACTGTACGCTGTGAAACCGGGCGTCGCCAACCTCGGCTCAGATTCAGGCGACGTCCCGCGAATGCGCGATCCGGTAGGAATAGATCATCACAATCACGATCTGCGCAACCGATGCCACTGCAAACGCGGCGAGCGGCATCGCCGGTAGCGCGAATGCTCCGATGAGCCCGATGACTCCCGCCGCGACCATCCCGTATCCACCCGCGCGCTGTGTTCTACGCCAGACCTCGTCGCTCGCATATGCCCATGGGACTCGAAATCCGATGAACGCGTTGCGCTGCGTGACCCTGGGCATGTAGTTGCCGATTGCAATGCAGCTCGCCGAGAGAATGACTGCGATGAACACCGGCTGTCGGCTGCTCCCGATATATCCGAGTGCTGAGGAAATGGTGAAAAGATGAATGGCCAGGAAGAGCGCCAGCAGCACGACGGCGATCGTACTATAAATCGGACGAGCGGTGGTCGCATCGGAGTCACGATCCGAGTAGCGAATGAAGAGCGATCGATCATGTCGCGGAAGCTGGATGAGCAGCAACCACGTAACCAGCATCGTGATCGGGATGATCAGCACGCCAGTCAGCCGCCCGCTGAATCCGTTTGCCTGACCGGAAAAACCCCAATGTGTCGCAATGCGGGATGGAAGATGCGGATACGCAATCGCGGAGATTACGAATGCTGTTACCGTAAGTACGACTGATATTACTCTCGAGTGATCACGCATCTGTGTGTCCGTCATTCGATGAAGCGTTGGTCCATTCAGCGAGCCGTGCGACGACATCCTGAAAGACAGTCGTCGCCAGTTCATAACGCATGAACTGACCCTCCTTTTCTGCGTTGATCAAGCCCGCGTCCTTGAGCACGCTCAGATGTCGCGATATCGTTGGCCACGAGGAACCGAACTGCTCGGCGATCTCTCCCGAAGTGCGAGAGCCTGCGCGCAACTGATCGAGGATTGCGCGCCGAGTCGGATCGGCGAGCGCGCGGAACGCATCCGTCACCGGGGCTGCGGCGCGGCGTGTACATACGCTGCGATTGCTGAAACAAGTTCCGGAGGAATTGGCACGGCTGGATCCGTGTACACGCTGGCAACTTGAGCGGCCGCATCAGCGGGGCCGATCTTGAGCACGTGTGTCATGTCGTCGATCTTCAGAAGCTTAGCGCCCGGAACCGCCGCGAGAAGATTTGCGTCATCCATGGAGACCTGAATGTCGTGCGTTCCCTGCACTATCAACGTCGCGTACGGCAACTTCTTCAGTTCGGCGGCGGGATCGTAGCGAAACCATGAAATCAGGTACGGCTGCACGCTTGGACGGAAGAGCGCTGCAAGTGCAGGAGGTACGCTGTCCACCGTCTTGCCCGCTGAGAGACTGTCGAGAATCGACCCGAACATCGCGACCGGTGCACCGTTTTTGGTGAGTTGCTCCCGAAGCACTACGGCAGCGGGACGGCCCGCACCTTCGAGCGAAACGAATCCGTCGGCCTTCTCGCGTTCGGCGGCGACCATACCGACGAGAGATCCCTCGCTGTGACCGACGACAACGACCTTGGAGAAACGAGGATCTGCACGAAGCATTCTGATCCACTCAGCGGCATCGGTGACGCCGGTGTCGAAGCGATAATCGCTCTCCGTCTTGCCCGCCATCGCGCCGGCGCTCGCGGCGACGCCACGCTTGTCGTAGCGGACCGATGCGATGCCGTCGGCTGCGAGATCAGCGGCGAGAATCCTGTACGTATCCGGATGCAAGGTCTTGCCCGGCGCAACAGGTATCGGAGAGTTGCCATCGCGATCGGTTGGTCCGGAGCCGGCGATTATGAGGACTACGGGATGCCTGTCGGGCCCAGAAGGAACGACGATGGAGCCGAAGAGGTCGCCGGTGGATGTCTTGAGCGTGATGGGCTGCGAGGCGACGCTGTCGGCTGTGGCCGGTACGGGCGAGACAACGGCCATTGAGGCAATGACGAGGGCGGTTAACATCATATGGGGAATAAGTTAGCTATTTAGCAAATTAGCTAAGTCCTGAAGTTGGGCAAGGGGCGCTGACCGGCTGTTGCTCATTTCATCTCGGTAGGTCCGGACATGGATTCCCGCTTTCGCCGGAATGACGGCGTGGTGTCCGGCTACGCGCCCGGGACGCCGATCTCGGTCATTTTCGCGAGATCCAGAACCTTGTCGATCTCGTTATCCGGAATGACGTGCTCACGTTTCACGAGGTCGCGGATGAGTACACCCTCCTTCACCGACCGCTTGCTGATGTCGGCGGCCTTGGCGTAGCCGATCTGCGGCGCAAGCGCGGTCGCGAGGGCCGCGGATCGTTCGACCCAGTAGGCACACTGTTTCGCGTTCGCCTCGATCCCCACGACACACTTCTCCGCGAACGTGCTCGACGCCGTGGACAGGATGTGCTCGGCGAGCAGAACGTTGAATGCGATCACCGGCATCATCACGTTCAGTTCCAGTTGACCATGTTCGGCGGCCGCGGCGACACACGCATCGAGTCCGACGATCTGGAAGCAGACCTGATTTACCATCTCGGCGATCGATGGATTGATCTTGCCGGGCATGATGGACGAACCAGGCTGCACTGCGGGCAGAGTGATCTCGTCGAGTCCGGTGCGCGGGCCACTGACCATGATTCGAAGATCGCTCGCGATCTTGCTGAGATCGATCGCAAGAACCTTCATCGCGGCGCTGAACGCGGCCGCGTCGCCCATGCTCTGCATGAGCTGGATTCGATCGGAACCGGCGCGCAGCTTGCCGTCTAGAGTTTCATTGAGATGTTTGACCATCAACGCGGGATATCGAGGCTCGACGTTGACACCGGTCCCGACGGCGCTGCCGCCGATACCGAGATCACGAAGGTAGTCAGCCGCTTCGTTTACACGCTTCAAGCCGCGAGCGAGCGTGCCGGCGAATGCTCTGAATTCCTGACCGAGCCGTATCGGCATCGCGTCCTGCAGATGCGTACGTCCCGCCTTGATGATTCCGTCGAATTCCCTTCCCTTTGCATCGAACGCATCGATGAGCGACTGCATCGCCTTGTTCAATTTTGGCAGCTCTGCGATACACGCGATCCGGATCGCGGTCGGGATAACGTCGTTGGTCGATTGCGCCATGTTGACGTGATCATTCGGGTGCACCGGCGAGTACTTGCCGCGCTCGCTTCCGAGCATCTCGTTGGCGCGATTGGCGAGTACTTCGTTGATGTTCATGTTGTGCGAGGTGCCCGCGCCCGCCTGATACACGTCCACGATGAATTGATCACGCCACTTGCCATCGAGCACCTCGTCCGCCGCCGCAACGATGGCATCGGCGAGACGCGCTTCGAGTCGGCCGGTTTCCTTGTGCGTGAGCGCTGCGGCGCGCTTGATGCGCACGACAGCGTCCACAAAGGCCGGAAGCGGACGCATGCCGCTGATCGGGAAATTCTGCACAGCGCGCATGGTCTGCACGCCGTACATCGCGTCCGCGGGTACGGCGAGTTCGCCGAGTGGATCTTTCTCAGTGCGCGTTGCGTTTGACATTTGCTATTCCATTCAGAAAAGGGTTGCTGTCGAGCTCGTCGCCAATCGTAGTAGTGCCACCGTGTCCCGGATACACGGTCGTCTCACGCGGCAAGCCGGCCATGATGGTCAGCGTCTGCTGCATGTGTCCCGGGTTGGCCAGCGGAAGATCCGTGCGGCCGATCGAACCGGCGAACAGGACATCGCCGGCAAGCACGATCCCATTGCCGTAGAAAACCACGTGTCCCGGGCTGTGGCCCGGGGCATGAATCACCTGGAATGCAAGCTCGCCGACACGGACCACGTCGTCATGCGCGAGATCATGATTCGGAGGTTCGGGTTGCTCGAAAGGGACGCCATACTGCTCAGCGAAAAGGGATGCGGCCTCGTACACCGGGGCGTCGATCGGATGCAAGTAGACCGGGAGGTCGCCAAAATGACGACGGATTTCGGAGATTGCGCCGATATGATCCAGATGCGCGTGCGTGATCCATACTGCGTCGAGCTTCGCGCCGCATGACTCGACCATCTCGATAATGTGCTCACCATCATCACCGGGATCCACGAGCACGGCGTGCTTGTTATCGTCGTCGATCACGAGATACGTGTTCTCCCGGAACGGTCCAACCTCGCGCGAAACTACTCTCAAACCGCGTAACCGCCCGTCGCGACAACGCGTCCTACACTGGAGTCGCGCAGCGAGGAAAGGTACTTCTCCGCTGCGATCGCGGCGGTCGTTCCGTCTCCGGCCGCGGTCGTTACCTGTCGGGTCAACTGAGCGCGCACGTCGCCCGCTGCGAACATGCCATCGATCGACGTCTCCATGTTCACGTCGGTGAGCAGGTAGCCCATCTCGTCGTGATCCACGTGACCGTCGATGATTCCGGTGTTAGGCCGAAACCCGATGAACACGAATAGCGCCGTTACCGCAAGGTCGGATTCCGCGGCGGTCTTGACGTTGTGCATCTTCAGATTGCGCACGAACCCCTGCCCGTCGGCTTCGACACGATCAACGAGGGTGTCCCAGATAACTTCGACTTTCGGATTCTCGAAAAGCCGTTTCTGGAGCAGCTTGGACGCACGCAATTCATCACGGCGATGGATCAGATAGACCTTGGATGCGTAACGCGTTAGAAAATCCGCTTCCTCGACAGCTGCATCGCCACCGCCTACGACTGCAATCGTGTGTCCCTTGAAAAACGCACCATCACAGATTGCGCAGTAGGATACTCCCTTCCCCGCGTACTCCGTCTCGCCGGGGATGCCGAGGCGGATTGGAGTTCCCCCAGCGGTGACGATTGCGGTGGGTGCGTGGAAAGTGTCGCCGGAATCGGTTTCGGCCTCGAAGGATCCGTCGGGCAACTTTCGTAGCGTGGTGACGGTAGTCTGTCGAAATTCCGCGCCGAATTTCTTCGCGTGATTCTCGAAGCGCTGCGCCAGATCCCAGCCTTCGATGTGCTCGAAGCCTGGATAGTCCTCTATCGTTTCGGTGTTGAGGAGTTCACCACCCGCTGCGCCACGCTCCAGTACGACGGTCTTCAGCATGGATCTGCCGGCATACATGCCCGCCGTCATGCCAGCGGGGCCGGCGCCGACGATGATCACATCGTATTCGAAAGTCTGTCCCATGAATCTCTACGAGGTTTTCGCGCCGACGTGTAGAACGTTGAACGCGCCATGGCAGTGCGAGACGGTCGCGACAAGTACATTCGCGGACCCATTGGCACCCACTCGTTCAACCAGCCGGTCAGCGGCAACAACATCGCGCGTATCGAACATTCCGACTCCGAACGCACGGTGGCTACAGTGAAATATAACGGGCCCCTGAAGCGGATCGGCGCCGTCCTGGGAGCGACTTACTAGCTCAGCCGCAGCATTCGGCATGGTCCAACTCCGCTCTCCGCCCGTATGGGGACAGAGGCGCGGTTCCACGCAATTTATAGGGCACGTCCAGGTAGCATAGCTGCCATAAAACGTCCCGTCCGGCGCAGCGGCTCGCCACGGCGTCTCGGGTTCAAGCAACAGCGGGCTGGTTTCCACAGTGCGATCTGGCCAGCGCCTGTGCGCAACATCCCGCAGCCACTGATACATCAGATGCGGCATGAGGGGAGACGGAACTATCGCGTCGTCGGTATCGAGCGCGGCGGAGCCCAGATAGCGGTCAAAAAAGTCGGTCCATTCGGCGACGACCAACTCCATACTGGCACCCGCTGTCGCGACCGCACACTCCGGCGATCGGTCGACAACGATGATTCTTTCAAACTGGATGGCACCGGCAGCGCTGGCTCGCTCGAGTTGTCGAAGGTAGTAGGAACCGTAGCAACCACCGCCGACGATTACTATCGAGCCGTACTTTCGGTCGTCACGAGCGGACATGTCGTCCGCCGTCAACGAGCAACGTGTCGCCCGTCACGTAGTCGGATTGCAGGAGATAGAGCATTGCGCCGACGACGTCATGCGGTGAGCCGATACGTTGAAGCGGGGTCGTTTTAGCGAAGTGCGCGCGAGTCTCATCGCTCCAATCGTCCGGCAGCAACACGGCCCCGGGCGCGATCGCGTTCACGCGAACCTCTGGTGCGAATACTCTCGCCATGCCGCGCGTCATCTGAACGATTCCAGCCTTGCTGATGCCGTGTGGTATGTACTCCGGCCACGTTTCGAACGCAGCGAGATCCGAAAGATTCACTATACAGCCGTTGACCTTCCGAAGCCACGGATGAGCTGCCTGAGACATGAAGAACGGTGCGCGCAGATTGAGCGCAAAAATCGAATCCCACTCGGCGACCGTGACCTGATCGACAGGAGTCCGGCGCATCACGGTCGCCGAATTGATCAA
>Ga0164241_10002757_pt1 | contig 18549 bp, 16 predicted proteins | sample OricomyardsoilBY_FD_108780 | JGI IMG/M metagenome (GOLD analysis project Ga0164241, IMG submission 108780) | Backyard soil microbial communities from Emeryville, California, USA - Original compost - Back yard soil (BY) | ecosystem: Environmental > Terrestrial > Soil > Unclassified | place: USA...
ACGCGTGGCCGATCAGTCGCGTAATCCTCCTGACGAGCGGACTCTGACTGCCGCCGCTCAGCGAGGCGACCAGGCGGCGTTCGGCATGCTCGTCCGACTTCACTCCAAGCGTGCGTACGCTGTCGCGAGAGCGATCGTTACCGTACACGAAGATGCTGAAGACGCAGTGCAGGAAGCTTTCGTGCGAGCCTATCAGGCACTCGACCGTTTCAATCTTGACCAGGCATTCGGACCCTGGCTGAACCGGATCGTCGCCAACGCGGCACTGGATCTCGCGCGGCGTAGGAAGGTACGAACTACTGACGAATTGCATGAGTCGCTTGCAGGCACGTTTCGTGATCCAGGCGAGGCGGATGAGTTGAGACGGCGACTGGCCGATGCTTTAACGAAGTTGCCCGAAAGAATGCGATCTGTACTGGTTTTGCACGATATAGAAGGGTTTGCACATTCCGAGATTGGAACGGCGCTCGGGATTCCGGAAGGAACGGCGCGATCCGACCTGCACCACGCGAGACAGCGGCTGCGGGGAATGTTGCGAGACTTGAGGAACGACTGAGGAACGACTGAGGATCATCTGATGACGAACAACGAGATAAGGCTCGACGAGCCGCTCCCAGAAGATGTTATCGCCGCAGGGCGTGACATTTACGCACCGCCGACTGGCGGGGCCTACTGGAGCGTCCTGGAGTCCCGAATCATGGCGCGAATCAGCGATTCGAGCGCTGGACGTTGGTGGATGGTCGTCGGCGGATGGGCGCGTAGCGGCCTCGCTGCTGCCGCGGCGATCATCATTGCAACCGTAGTTGGTGCGCTTCTCCTTCAGGCCCATAACCAGGATGTTCGGACAGCCTACGAAACTGCGTCGCAGCCCACGGTAACTGAGACGCTGACGGTTCCCGAAGGTGCACTGAGCGAGCGAGACGGCCCGGACACGCGCGACGCGACGTTCCGCGACGTCATTTCACACTAGCGCTCCGGATGCAACAGACCAAATTCGTCGCCGCACTGGTTATTCTAGGTGCGTTCGTAGCAGGCGGCGCACTTGGCGTGGCTGGAGACCGTGCGTTGAGAACCGACTCACGGAATGGCGGCTCGGGCGATCCACACACATTCTGGGATCGGACCGCCAAGGAGTGGGGACTCAACACGGATCAGCGACACATCATTGACTCGCTGATGGACACGCAGCACGCGAAGATCTCTGCGCTGTACAAGCCGCTCCGCCCAACGATCGATTCGGTCGACGCCCTCGCGCGCGTGATCAGCGATAGCACCCAGGCCAGTCTTCGACGCACGCTGACCCCGGACCAGCAAAAAAAGTTCGACGCCATGCGCGCCGACATGAAGAAACGCGACTCCGATCGTCGTCCTCGCCGGAATCCGAACTAGCCGCTGACGACAGCCTGTCCGGGTTTGATAGCAGCACAGCAATCCCAAGGCCCGCACCGGACAATTCGCGAAAAACTGTCGAAAAAAACAACCATCCGGGTGATATTACCTAATGTCCCCGAGCGCCAAGCCACCAGTAAAAGCCTCCGACGCCAACACCAGTCGCGTATCTGACCGCTCGGCGCACCAGCCGCCGGATATTCACACCTTCGCGCACCACTGGCAGGACGAGGCCGACGCGGCCTACCTGTACGACATTCTCTCGCACCTCGAGAAAGATCCGCAGAAGAGCGATGTCTTCAAACGCCTCTCCGCCGTTGAAAGTCGACACCTGGAGATCTGGGCACAGCTGATCCAGGAAAACGGCGGTTCGGTCGGACCTTTCCGCCCGACAGCTCGGACCCGCCTCCTTGCCACCCTCGGGAAGCTGCTCGGACCGGGCTTTCTTCTGCCCATGCTGCTCGCTGAGGAGGGGCGCGAGGTCAAGGGATACATGGACATGCATCGCGCTACGCCGCCCGGTGCCCCTGGTGGGCCGGAGGCACTGCTTCTGGCGCGCGAATCGGCGGAGCACGCTACCGAACTGTCCGCGATCACCGGCAAGAGCGAGGAGCCGTGGCACCGGAAGGGATCGGGTGGATTTCTTCGAAACACGGTCTACGGCTTCAACGACGGACTCACCGCCAACTTCGGCCTGGTCGCCGGCGTGCTCGGGGCCGCGGCGGCATCACCGCAGCACATGGTGATCGTCGCCGGTGTCGCCGGCTTGATAGCCGATGCTCTCTCGATGGGATCGAGCGGATACCTCGCCGCCAAGAGCGAGCAGGAGGTCTATCAGCACGAGATCGAGATGGAGCGCGACGAGATTGCGCTGATGCCCGAAGTCGAGCGCGATGAGTTGGCGCTCATGTACGAAGCGAAGGGCATGCAGCGCGACGCGGCAGAGAAACTCGCTCAGGAGATCATGCACGACCCCGAGCGCATGCTGCGCGAGCAGGTGCGCGAGGAACTCGAGATTGGCGAGCCCAACATGTCGCCGATGCGCGAAGCTTGGCTCACGGGCGGGGCAACCGCAATCGGCGCGCTCATACCGGTAGTTCCGTTCTTCTTCATGAGTGGAGTCGCTGCTATAATCACGTCATTCGCAATCGCGATGGCGAGCCACTTTCTGGTCGGCGCGTTGCGGTCGATCTTCACAGGTCGCGGTTTGTTCCGGTCGGGATTCGACATGTTCGTCGTCGGACTCGGCGTCGCGGCCGTCGGTTACTACGCCGGAGAATGGGTGGCACACCTGCTATGATCAGAAAAACCGCTCGACGCGTGCAAGTCGTTTCTGTGGTCTGCCTGGTCGCGATGACAGGTTGCGTATTTGTCGCCGGGAACACCGGCAGTTGGTCAGGGAGCCCCACGGACACGGAGCAGATCCAGGCGCGCGCAGATATTTCCGCGGCCATGACAGCTTCGGCGCGCGCCTGGACCAGCGGTGATCTGGCTGGCTTCATGGATTCCTACGAAAACAGCGGTACCGTCACGTACGTCACGCCCAAGGGCGTCGTGCACGGTCGCGACGCGATTCGCGACAGATATGGGCCGCGCTTCGTTCCAGGAGCGATGCACGACGCGCTCTCGTTCGAGAACGTCGAGATCGATTTAATGGCACCTGACATCGCCAACGTGATCGGGTTCTATCGACTCACGCGCGGAGATTCGACAACCGCTTACGGGCCTACGACAGTCGTGATGCGCCGACGCGACGGTCACTGGCGAATCATCCACGACCATTCGTCGTAAGGCACGAACAGGATCGCACCAACGTAGCCGCTGAAACAATTCGTGAACTCCCGGGTGGATATGTAACTCCATGCGAAACGATTAACGACGCGGTACGCGAACACGTCGTACATCGACACATGTCCTGATACGACCGGGAGAATCGGATGCCGTGGACGCCACGCAGTCAATCCGTACGCTGCCTTACATTTGCGCTCGTGTTTCTGGCTGGCGCATGCAGCGCGAACGGCGTGCACGAAGAGGTCCGGCCGCTCGCCGACGGACCGCGCGACATGACCCGCGATCAGCAGATCAGACAGGTGGTAAACCGACTCACGTTCGGCGAGCGGCCTGGTGACTATGATCGCGTGCGGAAGATGGGCCTCGATCGTTGGGTCGGCGAACAACTTGCGCCCGATGCAATCAACGATGACGATGCGGAACGGTTTCTTTCCCGTTATCCGTCTATCTTCGAGGACGAGACGACTCTGGCGCGCATATACGGAGCTCCCGGTGACATTCGCAAGGCTGGCGGAATATCGCCGGACACTGCCGCTATCCGCGCCGCGAACAAGGCGTCGAACAGGATCATCGCAGACCTCAGCGAAGCGAAGGTCGCACGCGCAGTCCTGAGCCAACGTCAGCTTCGCGAAGTCATGACCGACTTCTGGGAGAATCACTTCTCCATTTACGCGAACAATGGCGCCGACAAATACATGCTGGTGCAGTTCGACGACTCCGTGAGAGCGCATGCGCTCGGCAACTTCCGTGCGCTACTCGGAGCCGTTGCTCATTCGCCCGCGATGCTGTTCTACCTGAATAACTGGACCAGCAAGGCCGACAGCGATCGCGTCACACTCGCGGAGATCGACGCCTACCGCAAGCGCTCCGCGGCGGAGGCGAGATTCGAAAAGACGAGAAGCCAGGTTTATATCGATCGAGCAGGTCGGATCACGTTGGGCAACCCCAGCGTCCGACCACCCGCGCCGTATCGGCCACGCATCCGGCACGGCAAGGGACTCAATGAGAATTACGGACGCGAGTTGATGGAGCTCCATACACTCGGTGTCGATGGAGGATACACACAGGAAGACGTCATCGAAGCGGCAAGAATCCTCACCGGCTGGACGGTACGGGACCCGAATCACGTAGGTACGTTCTACTTCAACGCAGCGATGCACGACGCTGGTGAAAAGGAATTCCTGGGCTACGACTTCCCAGCGGGGCACGGAGAGGATGAGGGAGAGCGACTGCTCGACATCATCTCCACGCGGCCGGCTACGGCGCATTTCATTGCGTTTCAACTCTGCCGCAGATTCGTGACCGACTCGCCGTCCACGGATCTCGTAAATCGCGCTGCAGAGACGTTCACGCGTACCGACGGAAACATCGCGGAGGTCATGCGCACGATCGTCGGATCACCGGAATTCTTCGCGTCCACGGCCTACCGTTCCAAGGTCAAGTCGCCGTTCGAAGTAGTGGTCAGCACGTTGCGCGCGCTTGACGCGACACCGGACACACTCCAGCGAGACGTACAGGCCGTCGCACGTCTTGGTGAACCGATCTGGGGACACATAGCGCCGGATGGTTATCCTGAAACTGGCGATGCGTGGCTCAATACGGGCTCGATCCTCAACCGGATCAATTTTGGAATCCAGGTTGCCGCGGGCCAGATCCCGGGTGCATCACTCAAGACATGGCCCGCCGCGGCGACGCTCGAGAGCGAGCCGCGCGCGGTGCAGGTGGACAGCATCGTGGCGATCCTGTTCGGTGGAGATGTATCGAGTCAGACGCGCAAGATCCTGGACGAGGGCAATAATGCCATCGCGGCGACAGCAATCAAGCGTCCATCGACCGCTTCGAATCAGTTGACGCAGCTACTCGGCCTCGCGCTCGGCGCGCCGGAATTTCAGCGACACTAGAAACACTGACGACGACAACGGCCGTCATTCCCGCTAGACCACGATGCTCAACAGCCGTCCCGGCACGAGTACAACCTTCTTCGGCTCGCCGGTCACGAACTTCGAAACGGCGGCGTCCGCGAGAGCCATTGACAGTGCTTCATTCGAGCCGACGTCGCGCGCGACAAGAATTTTCCCGCGCACCTTTCCGTTGACCTGAACAACGAGCTCGATCTCGTCGCGCGTCAGCAGCGCCGGATCGAACACCGGCCAGGTGGACTCGAATACAGTCGTCGTGTGACCCATTTGCTCCCAGAGCTCCTCGGCAAGATGCGGCGCGAACGGTGCGACGAGCTGTACGAGAGGCTCGACCTCGGAGCGACGAGGGACACGGTCGCCCTTTCTGAGGACGTTCATGTACTCCATCATCGCGGCAATAGCAGTGTTGTAGCTCAGCCGCGGGATATCGTCGCCGACCTTGCGTATCGTAGCGTGAAGCTTGCGCTGGACTTCGGGGTCCGAGATTCCGTCCGAGACGGAATCACGCACCGACGCCCAAAGGCGATCGAGAAATCGCTTGACCCCTGAGATACCCTTGTCGCGGAAATCGCCGCCCTCCTCGAACGGCCCGAGGAACATGAGATACGTGCGGAACGCATCCGCGCCCCAGGTATCTATATAGTCGTCGGGATTCACCACGTTCCCCTTGCTCTTGGACATCTTCGCACCTTCGCGAATGATCAGTCCATGCGCGCGAAACTTTGTGAATGGCTCCTCGAAGTCGATGAGACCCATGTCGTTGAGAACCATCGTCACGAATCGCGAGTAAAGCAGGTGCAGCACCGCGTGCTCGTTGCCGCCGATGTATGAATCCACTGGCAACCACTTCTTCGTGATGGCCGGATCGAACGGAACCTCGTCGTTTCCGACGCTCGGATAACGCAGAAAGTACCACGCGCTATCGAGGAATGTGTCGGACACGTCGGTCTCACGGCGCGCCATCTTGCCGCACGTTGGACACGGGACGCGATACCACTCGTCGTGACGCGCGAGGGGCGAGATCCCCGAATCATCCGGCTTGAAGTCCTCGATGAACGGAAGCACGACTGGCAGATCCTTCTCCGGAACAGGCACGACTCCGCAATCATCGCAATACACTACAGGGATCGGTGGACCCCAGTAACGTTGCCGCGAGATACACCAGTCGTGCAGACGGTAATTCGTAACGGGCTCCGCCTTGCCGCGCGCAGCCAGCGACGCGACTATCGCGCGCTTTGCGTCGTGAATCGACATCCCCGTGAACTCGCCGGAATCGATGAGCGTCTCGTCTTCGTGCACGACCTTCCTGACCGGCAGCTCGAAACCGTGCGCAAACTCCAGATCGCGCTCGTCGTGCGCTGGCACCGCCATTATCGCGCCCGTGCCGTACTCCATGAGCACGTAATCGGAGATCCAGACGGGAATCCTTTCTCCAGTCGCAGGATTGACAACCGTACTTCCGGTAGCGACTCCCGTCTTGTCCTTGGCTGTCTTGCGCGACACCAGGTCCCGGCGCGCAGCGCGCGCACGATACTCATCCACGGCTGCGCGCTGCGATTCCGTGGTATGCGCATCCACGAGCGGATGTTCCGGCGCAAGCACGACGTACGTCGCGCCGTAGATCGTGTCAGCACGCGTCGTAAATACCTTGATACCGTCAAACCATATCTCGGCGCCTTCGGACTTGCCGATCCAGTTGCGTTGTGCTGTTCTGGTAGTCTCGGACCAGTCGAGCGTGTCGAGATTGTTGAGCAACCGCTCCGCGTAACTCGAGATCGCGAAGTACCACTGCTCCAGAAAGCGCTGCTCGACCTTCGAGCCGCAACGTTCGCATTCACCGTTGATGACCTGCTCGTTGGCGAGGACAGTCTTGTCTGTCGGACACCAGTTGACCGCACCGGCCTTCCGGTGCACGAGTCCCTTCTTGTACAGCTGCAGAAAGACCCACTGAGTCCAGCGATAGTATTCGGGATCAGTCGTGGAAAGAGATCTTGTCCAATCGACCATGAGGCCGCCGCGTTCGAGCTGGCGACGAAAGTTGGCGATGTTGCGCGGAATCATCTCGGCCGGATGCACGCCTACCTTAAGTGCGTAGTTCTCCGAGTGGATACCGAACGCGTCGTAGCCAAGAGGCTCGAAAACATCGAGTCCCTGCATTCGCTGGAATCGCGCGAATATGTCGTTGCCCGTGAAGGCGAACATGTTACCGACGTGCAGCCCTTCAGCGGAGGGATACGGGAACATCATGAGCGCGTAGTACGGACGCTTCGCGTCGCTGATGCGGGCTACGTTGGTACCGCGCTCGGCCCAGCGCGCACGCCATTTTGCCTCAACCGCTTGAGGATCGTACGGTGGAGCGATTTCGGATTGACTCTCGGCTGATTCCATGTTCTGAAAATAAGGCGCGAGGCAAGCCGAACGACAGGGGGAGTGGCCGCAGTTGCATTGGCGCCTTAGCCCGATGGAGGCTGGCCGCGGCAGTTGCCTTCAGCCTCTCCAAAAAGATAGAGTGTACTACACTGCTTTCTGTGCAACAGCTATGACGCTGCGAGAAAGTAGCATGCGGTAGCTGGCCAGTGCCTGGAGGACGGAGCGATTCTCCGCTTCGACCCCTGGGTTACGCTTGCGGAGGCGCCGATTGAAGAACCAGTGGCCGAGCGCGACGTACCAGCCAGCAAGAAAGAGCAGTCCGCGCGATGAATTCTTCAGGCGGTCGTACTCCACTGACACTCGAGCGAAGCCGGCACGAGACAACATGTACGCCAGGTAATAGAACGAGACCGGATGAATGTGTCCCGAAGTGTGGACTGGATCATTGCTCGAGAGCGGCAGCGGATCGAACAGGACGGCGAACCCGGAGTGCAGTGTTCGCAACCGTGAGTTGATGTTGAGCACGTTTGGCGTACTGATGATCGCAATACCGCCGGGTTTCAGGACTCTGAACAATTCACGCGAAAACAGGAATTGATCTTCAAGGTGCTCAACCACCTCGAGACTGCAAGCGACATCGAACGTATTGTCGTCATACGGCAATCGCCCATCGAGCGGCACACGGTCACAGACGACGCCGTTGTATCTAAAGAATTCTGGAAACAGATCGCACGCTGCCAAGGACTCCGCCGCACGACGCCCGGTAGCCGCGAGATAATCCCCCATCTTCTTCGAAAAGAACCCCTCACCAGCACCGACATCCACGACTCGAGCACCGCGCTCGAGAAATGGCTGGATCAAAGAGAACACCTTGTCGTTGGTGCTCCAGTGCGAGATCGGCCGGATTTCCGGGGGCGGCGATGCCGTCAATAGGTTGCTCCAAAATTACGCATCAGGTCTGCGATGCTGGTCCGAGTAGTCGCTGCTGGTTGTCGCGGTATTGCGGGCAATGGACTCCTCAAGAAATAGCCGGTCACGGTACTTCACGAGCTGCGAACATGTCAACGCTTTGCGTAGCGCGCAAGCTCTTTCGTGCGGAGAGTCGGCTACAGATTGCACAGCGATATCGTGCAACAAAAACGCACGCTGCGATATTGCCCGGCACACCACGATTTTGCGTGGCGCACGATTAGCTTGGCTTCCCGCAGAACTGAACCTCTGTCTCTCAACGTCCGCATTCCCGCGCCTGTCGGCGCGACTCTACGCTCAAGGATCAACATTCGGAGAACGCCGTCCGGTAGGGATGCGACAAAACAGCGCCTGCCGAGTCCCCAAATGACTTCGCGCCGCATAGCTTTTCATCCATGCAGCCCACACCAACAACACCCGGGTCCGCCGGCGGCGCCGTCCGTACGGAACACGACCTGCTCGGCGAACGGTCAGTGCCCGCGACGGCGCTCTTCGGAGTCCAGACGCTCAGAGCACTGGAAAACTTCCCTATTTCCGGCACCTACGTCGGCCAGTTCCCGACCCTGATCGCAGCACTCGCCTCTGTCAAGGAGGCGGCGGCGCTCGCCAACGAGGAGCTGGGGCTGCTCGACGGCAAGATCGCGCGCGCCATAGTCGGGGCGGCTGAAACGCTCCGGAACGGCGAGCACGGCGACCAGTTCCCCGTGGACATGATCCAGGGCGGCGCCGGCACCTCAACGAACATGAACGCCAACGAGGTGATCGCGAATCTCGCGCTGGAGTCGATGGGGCTGGAGCGCGGCAACTATCCCGTCGTTCATCCCAACAACCACGTCAACCTGAGCCAGTCGACGAACGACGTCTATCCGACGGCGGTCAAGCTCGCGCTTCACGCGAGCATCAGCGAGTTGCAGGAAGCGATGGCAGCGCTGTCACGAGCGTTTCTGGAGAAGGGGGAGGAGTTCAGCGCCTTCATTAAAATGGGCCGTACTCAGCTGCAGGATGCCGTCCCAATGACGCTGGGGCAGGAGTTCACCGCCTTTGCCCATACCATCCTTGAAGACGTCGATCGGCTCGGCGAAGCGCAAAAGCTGATCCTTGAGATCAACATGGGCGCGACGGCGATCGGCACCGGAATCAATGCCCCGATAGGGTATGCCGAATCTGTTCGGAGACATCTGTCGCGGATCACGGGGTTGACCCTGATAACCGCTCCAGACCTGGTCGAGGCCACGGCAGATACAGGTGTTTTTGTTCAATTGTCCGGTGTGCTAAAACGTTGTGCTGTAAAGCTTTCCAAAATTTGCAATGACCTCAGACTGCTTTCATCGGGGCCACGCGCCGGATTTGGTGAGATAAACCTGCCGGCGATGCAGCCGGGCTCGTCTATCATGCCGGGCAAGGTCAATCCGGTGATCCCGGAGGTCGTGAACCAGGTGTGTTTCGACATTATCGGCGGAGATGTGACGGTTACGATGGCGGCCGAGGCTGGTCAGCTTCAGTTGAACGTCTTCGAGCCAGTCATCGCCTACAGGCTGCTACGTGGAATGTCGATGATGCGAAACGCGTGCGAAGTGCTGCGGACGCGATGTGTGATAGGCGTCACAGCAAATCCTGAGAGAATGCGTCACTTTGTGGAACATTCGATCGGGATAGTGACTGCGCTTGTCCCGACGATCGGCTATGAGGCGGCATCGGATATCGCGCGTACTGCGCTGCAATCCGGGCGTGGCGTTTATGAACTCGTGCTGGAGCGTGGCCTACTGACTCGCGCCGAGCTGGACGAGATACTGAATCCGGAAACGATGACGAAACCGCAGACTCGCTAGAGCGGAATCCCGCGGAATCCCTGTGATTTCGCAGTGTCACGCGGGTAGCTTGGCCCGACAATACGGCATATCTTATTCACTGCATTACAGATCCACCCTCAACCTACTTCCATGATAGGCTATAACCGCCTGCGCCGGTTCGCCCCGCTAGGAGTGGCAGCGGTGCTCGCGTTGGCGCTCGCAGCCTGCGCTCAGAGCTACCCCAACTCCACGTTTACTCCGCATTCGGACCTCGGTCGCTCGATCGATTTCCTGTGGAATCGCCTCATGTTCTTCGGAACGATAGTCTTCGTTCTCGTTGAGGGAGCGCTGATCTACGTGGTGATCCGGTATCGTCGGAAGAGCGAAGATGTGACGCCCCCGCAGACCCACGGCAACGTGGTGCTCGAAATAACCTGGACCCTGATACCGGCAGCGATCCTTGCATTCATCGCCGTGCCGACCGTCCGGACGATCTTCGAGACTCAGGCACCCGCCCCTGCAAACTCGCTCGTAATCAACGTGTACGGCCATCAATGGTGGTGGGAGTTCGAGTATCCCGAGTACAAATTCACGACTGCGAACGAGATCTACATCCCCAAGGGACGCACGGTTGATCTGGTGTTGCATTCGAAGGACGTGATTCACTCTTTCTGGGTGCCACAGCTTGCAGGCAAGCGTGACGCGATTCCGAACCACACCAATCACATCTGGTTCACGCCCGACAGCAACATGGCGACGACGGTGTGGAACGGATTCTGTACCGAGTATTGCGGCGACTCGCACGGCGAGATGCACTTCCGCGTCATCACCGTCACGCCGGAGCAGTTCGCGAGCTGGGTGACACGTCAGCAGGCGCCTGGATTCTTCGGCCCGCCAGCTACACCGCCGACAGCCGCGATTGCATCTGCTGGCGCTGCAACGCCCGCAACAACGCCTGCTGCTGGCACCAAGACGGACAGTGCTGCCGCGGCGGCACCTCCAGCTGCGCCAGTCACGCCCGCTTATGGACCCACGGCATCTCCGGCGCTGCTGGCGAGCTACGTTCTACCACATTCAGAAGTGCCGGAGTACGCGATTCCGCACACGCCGCTTCCCGCCGAAATCAAGTTCGACGACAACCTGACAGGCGATCCCGCCGCGGGCGAAAAGCTGTTTGTCGGCGCAGGTACGTGCAACGCATGTCACTCCGTGACTGGCAACCCGCTTGCGGTCGGAACTATCGGACCCAACCTCACGCACGTCGGATCACGCATCACGATTGCGGGGGGAATGTATCTGAACGACAAGACGCATCTCTCGCGCTGGATCAAGAATGCGCGCATCATGAAGTCCGGCGTTCTCATGCCGACGCTCGGCAAGGGTCAGTATGACCCGCAGACCAAGGCAACGATGCCGGCAGGCTTATCGGATCAGCAGATCGCAGATCTGGTAGCATACCTCCAAGCTCTCAAGTAGGCGCGAAGACAAATGGCGACCACTGTAATCGAAACCACTCCCCCACATCTCAAGCCTTTTGTTCCGTCGCCGGTACCGGCGACTGTGCAGACGTACGGGAGCAGCATCTGGGGCTGGATAACGACGACCGATCACAAGAAGATCGGAACGCTCTACCTCTTCACCGCCCTCTTCTTCTTTCTAATCGGCGGCATCGAAGCTGAGATAATCCGCGCGCAACTCGGCGGCCCGAATCGACACCTGGTGAGTGCCGAGACTTACAACCAGATATTCACCATGCACGGCACCACCATGATCTTCCTCGCGATCATGCCGCTGAGTGCCGCCTTCTTCAATTTTGTCATCCCGTTGCAGATTGGCGCACGAGACGTCGCCTTCCCGCGACTGAATGCGTTCAGTTACTGGATCTATCTGCTCGGCGGACTCTTCATCAGCATTCCCATCCTGTTCGGACATGCACCAAACGCAGGTTGGTTTGGTTACGCGCCGCTCACGACGAAGGCTTACTCACCGGGAGTCAACGTTGATTTCTGGGTGGTCGGTCTCCAGATCCTCGGCATCTCGTCGCTCGCGGCCGGCTTCAATTTCATAACGACGATCATCAATCTGCGTTCACCAGGCATGTCGCTCATGCGCATGCCGGTCTTCACGTGGATGGCGTTCATCGTGCAGTTCATGATCGTACTCGCCTTCCCGGTGATAACGGTCGCGCTGTTCTTCCTGCTGATGGATCGCTTCTTCGGAACGCAGTTCTACGAAGTCGCATCCGGCGGTGACCCGCTTCTGTGGCAGCATCTCTTCTGGATCTTCGGTCACCCGGAAGTCTACATTCTCGTTTTGCCGGCATTCGGTCTCGTCAGCGAAGTAGTGCCGACGTTCTCGAAGAAGCCGCTGTTCGGTTACCCGGTGATGGTTTATTCCGGAATTCTGATCGGCTTCCTTGGATTCGGCGTGTGGGCTCACCACATGTTCGCCGTTGGAATGGGACCGATCGCTGACTCCGTATTCGGCGTTACGACGATGCTCATCGCCATCCCGACAGGTGTGAAGATCTTCAACTGGATCGGCACCATAGCGCAGGGCCAGTTCAAGGCGACGTCCGCATCACTGTTCGCAGTCGGACTCGTCTGCCTGTTCACGATCGGCGGTATTTCGGGCGTGATGCACTCGTCGCCACCCGCTGATCTGCAGCAGACGGACTCGTACTTCATCGTTGCGCACTTCCACTACGTGCTCTTCGGTGGCTCGATCATGGGCATCTTCGCCGGCATCTACTTCTACTTCCCGAAGATGTTCGGCCGCATAATGGACGAGAAGCTTGGCAAGGCGCATTTCTGGCTCACGTTCGTCGCCATGAATCTGACGTTCTTCCCGATGCACTTCTCGGGTATGCTCGGAATGCCGCGCCGAATCTATACCTACGATGCGGGTCAGGGCTGGGACGCTTTCAACCAGACATCCACATGGGGCGCGTATCTGCTGTTCGTAGCGTCGCTCATCTTCATGTACAACTTCTTCAAGAGCCTCAAATCGGGACGGCCCGCCGGCCCGAATCCATGGGGCGCGGGAACGCTGGAGTGGACGATTCCGTCACCGCCGCCGCCGTATAATTTTGCGGCGCTCCCGAACGTCACGTCACGCTATCCGCTCTGGGAAGGAAAGCAGGCGGATATCGACAGTGCGCGAATCAATCAGCAGGGCGGCAAATCTGCTGAAGAGCTGGGAATCGTGCTGCCGTACAACACGGTCAAGCCCGCTCTATCGGCACTCTTTCTTGTACTCATGTTCAGCGGCCTGATCGTCGGCCACTGGCTGATATTTGCGGGTGCCGCTGCAATGGTACTGGCACTGTATGCGTGGCTCACCAGCCCGCTCGAACCGGAACATCACTAACCATGTCGACAGCGACAGTCTCACACCACTATTCGAGCACCGGGCTTGATAACCGGAAGATCGCAATCTGGGCATTCATCGGCTCTGAGTGCATGCTCTTCGTTTCACTCATATCGACCTATCTGATCTACAAGGATCGCAGCGTCGTCGGACCCTATCCGCACACACCGTGGACGGATCCGTCGACAGGTCATGTCTATCATGCGATCCTGAATATTCCGGTCACGTCGGCGTCGACGTTCATCCTGCTCATGTCGTCGCTGGCGATGGTGCTCGCGCTCTCGGCGGTCGAGAACAAGGGCAAGCCGCAGCGTAATCTCGGCGAACGGATTCTCGGGAACTCCAAGCTGTGGTTGTTCATGACCGCGCTGCTCGGGCTTGGGTTCCTTGGTTGTCAGGCTTACGAGTTCACGTCGTTCGTGAACGAAGGCCTCACGATCAAGACCAATCTGTTCGGATCCACATTCTTCACGCTTACCGGATTCCACGGCGCACACGTAACAGCCGGCGTCATCTGGATACTATCGATGCTGTTCATCGACATAAAGCGCGGACTCGGTCCGTCAGACGCGCTCAACGTTGACATCATGGCGCTCTACTGGCACTTCGTCGACGTCGTATGGGTCGCGATCTTCACGCTCGTCTACCTCATCAGGTAAATCAAATGGACCATTCAAACGAAGCCGACGTGGTCGCGGCAGACGAACACGGAGCCGGCTCCGAGCATACGGGACCAGGCTGGTCCGTTTACTGGAAGGTCGCGGTTGTTCTGACACTCATCACGATCGGCGAAGTCTGGGTGTACTACATCCCGGCGTTCGTCGCCTCGCGACTGTTCCTGCCGACGCTGCTGACCATGAGCGCCGTCAAGTTCGTCATCGTCGTGATGTTCTACATGCATCTGAAATACGATCACAAGCTGTTCCGGACGCTGTTCACCGGACCGTTGATCGTGGCAACCGCTACACTGTTCGCACTTCTATTCCTGTTCGGACACCTTCGGCTGGGACACGGTGGATAACCTGCTGTTGTTGGCGGCCCTCCACCCGGTTGCGCAGATCGATTGGACGGGCTGGTCGGTTCACTGGAGCACCGTAATCGGGATAGCGGCGTTGGGAGCATTGTATCTCTGGCGAGCTTCAAAGGCACCTGGCGCCGGCACACCGAGCGGCGCGCAAAAACTGAGCTTCTTCTCCGGGCTGTTCGTGATGTTCATATCACTGAATGGCCCGTTGCACGACCTGAGTGATTCATTTCTGTTTGCCGCGCACATGGTGCAGCACCTGATACTCACTCTACTGATCCCGCCGTTGCTCATCGGCGGGACACCGGGATGGATGTTGCGTCCGCTGATCAGACCCATGTCTGTACGCGCCGTCGCGAAGTTCGTCACACGACCGGCCATCTGCTACCTGATCTTCAATCTGGTGATCATCGGGTGGCACCTGCCCGTGTTCTACAACGCGGCGATGGCGAATCACAACATTCACATCGGCGAACATCTCATGTTCATGGCGTCGGCCGTACTGCTCTGGTGGCCTTTCATGAGCCCGATGCCGGAACTCCCGCGACTGTCGTATCCCGCGCAGCTCCTGTACTGTTTTCTGACGACGCTTCCAATGTCGGTTGTCGCGATCTACATAACGATGGCGGATCACGTCCTCTATCCAGCGTACGCATCCGCACCCCGGATCTGGCATCTCACACCAATGATGGATCAGCGCATCGGCGGTCTCATCATGTGGGTTCCCGGCAGCATCGTGTTCTACGTGCTGATGAGCGTCGTCTTCTTCAAGTGGGTTGCGCGCGGCGAAGACAGCCTCGCCGCGGCGCAGGTCGACTGGGTTCCCACGCAGACCTGATCACGCTGGAGTCAGCGCAAATCGGGGGAGCTGCCGGGAACCCGGGAACCCGGGTAAAACTCAGACGTCTGTTCCGTCCAGAGCGTCCGCAAATTGTCCCTTCAGATCGGGATGACGCATCCACATGAAGGTGAACATGACCAGTGAAGCGAGCAGGTTCGCGACCATGATCTGGTACCACGCAAGCCCGCCGAGCACTGTCGACGCACTCAGCATTGCGGCGAGTCCATAGAAGCCGAATTCCACGACAACGAACAGGATCAGGAAGCCCGCCAGGATCGCCGGAGTACGACGCGCCTGGTGCACGATCCACGCGACTATGACGCCGATGATCGCGAATGAGACGAAGTGAAACACCGTGTAGAAGGCAACGTGCATGGCCACCGTATCGCTCATTCGCGGCGCGCCAACGAACCGCATGAGGCCACTGCCGAGTGCGTCCGGTGTGAAAAACGCGTGCTGGCTAATTGTGTCCACGATCAGAATCCATACGGCAATCGTGGTAGCGCCTAGAAGGCCGGCAAGTATTCCTTCACGAATCGTATTGTGGTCACGAGCAGGCATGCTGGCGCTCCCAATTCAAAGGTCAATTGTCCTGTATGGACAATACTGCTGAAAACTTAACTGAACTACAACATTCCGTAATCCGTATATTTGTATCATGGAGCGTGCCGCGCCTGCTCGCCTGCTATCCCTCGATGTTTTTCGAGGCCTGACCATCGCCGGAATGCTCCTGGTCAACGACCCAGGCAGTTGGGGCGCCATATATCCTCCGCTCGAACACTCGGCGTGGAACGGCTGGACGCCCACCGACGTCATCTTTCCCTTTTTCCTGTTCATCGTCGGCGTCACTACCCACCTGTCGCTGTCGTCACGTCGGGCCCGCGGCGCGACGGATCGTGAAATCGTTCTCCAGATCCTCAGACGCGGTGGGATCATCGTCCTGCTGGGATGGCTGATGGCCGGCTTTCCGTACTATCCTCTCACACGGATCACGGAAATTCGATTCGGGGGAGTTCTACCGCGGATCGGCGTCTGCTACATCCTCGGCGCGCTGCTGACGATGAAAACGACGCTGAAGCAGCAAGTGGTGATTCTCGCCGTCTTACTGTATGGCTACTGGTTCCTACAAACGCTTGTTCCGGTGCCGGGCTACAACGAAATTGGCGCGCTTCTCCTGAGCCGACCGGAGGCGACACTGTCGGCGTGGCTGGATCGCACCGTTCTGGGCCTGCCGCATTTATGGGTCGGGAGCGTGACGTGGGATCCCGAAGGCATCCTCTCGACCGTTCCAGCGATCGGCACCGTAATTCTCGGCGTCTTTACGGGGCGCTGGATAACCAGAACGGACATCTCGATCGAGGAGCGACTGAACGCCCTCTTTGTCGCGGGCGCGATAGCAATGGTGGTTGGCATGATTCGGAACTGGTCGTTTCCCATCAACAAGAGTCTCTGGACCAGTTCCTACGTGATGTTCACCGGTGGCATGGCCGCAATCGCGCTGGCAGCTTCGGTGTGGATCATCGACGTCAAAGGAATTCGCCGGGGGACCAAACCGTTCGTCATCTACGGGATGAATCCCATAATTGCGTACGTGGGATCTGGCGTGATGGCGCGGATCATATACTCGCTGATAATGGTACCATACGGAGGCAAGACAGTATCGCTCGAGACGGCGATCTACGAAGCCGCCTTCCATAGCTGGCTCAGTCCTCGAAACGCATCACTAGCATTTGCAGTGTGCATCGTACTATTCTGGCTGGGGGTCCTGACGGTACTCTACCGGCGGAAGATCTTTCTCAAAGTATAGCTCTCCTTTGTGGTGCATAGAATTCGACAATATCTCCCCGCCCTGCTCGCGTTACTCATAGCACTTCCTGCGCACGCGCAGAAGACGCAGAAAACCAGGAAAAAGGCCGCGGTCGTTCAGAACAAGCGCCGCAAGCCGTCGAAATCTCGATCTCCGAAGGCGGCGTCGCCGATCACGCCGGTCGCGCATTACACCACTCCCCGAAGCGCCTCAGCTCTCGCGGGCGATCTTGGAATCTTTCTCGAGCGCACCCGTAGCGGCAACTGGGGCGTGATGGTGACGTCGGTATCTCGCGGCGACACTCTATTTTCCCGGAATCCTGGCGAAGAATTACGTCCGGCGTCCACAATGAAGCTTTTCACCACTGGACTCGCCTTCAACACATTCGGCCCCGACTACCAGTTGAGCACCGACGTGCTGCGTGACGGCTCCATATCGAGCGACGGCACACTGCACGGCAATATCATCCTGCGCGGCGACGGCGACCCATCGCTCTCGGGGCGCTTCATGGATGGTGGACCGAACGCGCCGATGGCTGCACTGGCACAGCAAGTTGTCGCGGCGGGAATCAAGCAGATCACGGGCGACGTGATTGGAGACGCGACGGCATTCGACGATTCGCTAGTGCCAAGTGGATGGTTGAGCCGTTATCTGGGCGCGGCGTATGCCGCCAAGGTGAGCGGGCTCTCGCTCAATGAGAATGTGGTCTGGGTCGCGGTATCGCCGGGTTCGGGAAGCCACGCCGAGGTCGCACTCGAACCCATGACGACCTCGCTCCGGATTGTGAACAACGCGCGTACCGTCGCCGGCAAGCGAGTCAGCATCCGTACGAGCAAAAAATCGGACGGTACGATAACCGTAACGGGTTCGATCGGCCGAAGTGCAGCCACCCATCGTTATTCATACGTCGTCGATGATCCAGCGATGTTCGCGACCGGTGCATTCCGCGCGGCGCTGGTCGCGGCAGGCGTGAAGATCGGCGGCGCCACTCGCATCGCGCGGACTCCTGCAACGGCGGTGAAGGTCGCGAATCTCGCGTCTCCCACACTTGCACGAATGGTGAGCGCGATGAATAGAGAGAGTATCAACCACTATGCCGAGTTGTTGTTCCGAGACGGCGCTCGCGGCCCGAAGCGTTCAATTCAGGGGACCGTGGCGCACGGGAACACCGCGATGCACCAATTTCTGCGTCTCGTGGGAGCCGACACTGCATCGGTTTACAACGCCGACGGTAGCGGGCTCTCAATCAATGATCGCGTCACTGCGCGATCGATGGTGCA
>Ga0164241_10002758_pt1 | contig 18548 bp, 16 predicted proteins | sample OricomyardsoilBY_FD_108780 | JGI IMG/M metagenome (GOLD analysis project Ga0164241, IMG submission 108780) | Backyard soil microbial communities from Emeryville, California, USA - Original compost - Back yard soil (BY) | ecosystem: Environmental > Terrestrial > Soil > Unclassified | place: USA...
AACCTGGCGATCCAGATCAAGTGCCATACGAGCAAGCCCTGCGTCCCGACCAACCTCGCTGCGAGCGGCGAGCCCCGTGCCGGCGGCAATGGCCAGCAAGCCAAGGACGTGCTGATTCCTTCTGACAACACGGTGGCGGCTTTCTGGATCACCAACCCGGACAACACCTTTGTGGACAACGTGGCGGCCGGTTCCGACGAAAACGGCTTCTGGATGTCCCTGCCCGAGCACCCGAACGGTGCGTTCGAGGACTCGGACATCAGCAAGAACACCTGGCCGCGTCGTACGCCGTTCCGCAAGTTCAGCGGCAACGTCGCCCACTCCAACTACGACGGGTTCATGTTCGACCGCAACATTGCGGCCAACAACACGTTCAGTGTGACCGGCAGCTCGCATACCGGCCTGGAGAACCCGGCCGACCCGAACAGCAAGGCGCTGCCATCGGTCTTCGAAAATCTCACCACCTACAAGAACCGCAATGGCGGCACGTGGGGCCGCGGCGAGATGCACCTGTTCAGGAATGTGAAGTTCGCCGACAACGCAATGGGCTTTACCCACGCCTCTGGCGCATTCGGTCGTTATGAGTACACGGCAAGGGTCGTTGATTCGCTGTTCGTGGGCGAAACCGAAAACATCGGCAACCCCACGACTCCGGAAGAAAAGGCTTATGGCCGCAGCCTGCCGAAACCCTCATTGCCGGATTTCCCGATCCGCGGCTTCGAGTACTACGACTATCGTCATGACATCGTGAACACCACCTTCCGGAACTACCAGGACAACGCCACGCGCAAGGCGGGAGCAATCTCCAACCTGCTGTTCAGCAGTTTCGGAGTCAGCACCAATAACGCCTTCGAGAAGCTGAAATTCGAGAACGCCAAGCCGGTGTATTTCCCGCCGATGCAAGGCAACGCGAAGTGGGCCAACGACAATGGCGGTAGTTCTTCCTACAAGACCGCGGCGTACAAGGACAGGGACGGCTCGCTCGGGTACGGTCCCAATTCCTATGTCGTCATCAACGACGGCGTCAACGACAGCATCGCGGTCGACACAGAAGCCTGCGTGATCAAGCCCGACTGGAACGCTGCAGTGTGCAAGGGCGACATCGGACGCATGAATATCGGCGGCGGCGGCGGTGGCGGCGGCGGCGGCGGCGGATTCGGTGGTGGCGGCTTCGGCGGCGCGCGCGGCGGCGGTGCCCCGAGAGGCGGCGGTGCCGGTCCTGGCGCCGGTCCTGGTGCCGGTCCCGCTGGCGGCGGGTTCGGCGGAGGTCCTGGCGCTCCTGGCGCTGCGCCGGGTGGCGCAGGGTTCGGCGGCGGTGCCGGTCCTGGCGCTGGTCCTGCACGAGCCGGGGCCGGTGGTCCGGGCGCGGGTCCTGGCGGCCCAGGTGGTCCTGGTGCAGCTCCCGCTCGCCGTGGTGGTGGCGGCGGCGGCTTCGGCGGCGGCGGCGGAGCTCCTCAGGAGCCAATCGTGCTCAGCCGCAATGGCAAGGAGTACACCGTCACATCGGGCAACGTTCGAGCCGGTACGGAGATCAAGGTGACAACCGAACGGAAGGACGTGAACCTGTCCGTGACGGAGCTGGACAAGGGCTCCTGGGTCATCTTCCAGTTGCCCGGATTCACCAAGGCGGCCTCGGGTGCCCAGCAGGCCAGCCTGGATGCACTGCGCAAGGCCAGCGACACGTCGTACTTCCAGGACAAGGATGCACTGTGGGTCAAGCTGGTGTCCCCCGGTGACCCCGGCACTGGCGCACCTGGTGGTGGAGCGAGCCTTCAGGTCAGCCGCTAGGCTGCATCCTGCAGTTTGAGCAAGAGCCCCCGGCTTGATGCCGGGGGCTTTTTTTTGGCTGCCGGTAACTGCGTCGCTCGCAAGCCAGTACCTTTACTATTGGCCGCATGAGTCTTGTTCTGCCCATCCTGCTGCTTGCCATCCTCACGTGGGCCGTGCTCGCCTTCAACCGCCTGGTACGCCTGCGCAATCAGGTCCGCGCCGGGTGGAGTGATATCGACGTTCAGCTGATGCGTCGCCACGACCTGGTGCCCACGCTGGTCGAGACAGTGCGCGCGTACGCCGGGCACGAGAAGTCGGTGTTCGAGCGCGTCACGGCCCTGCGCAGCGCTGCCATGGAGGCCAGCTCGCCGACGCGCCTGGCCACGGCCGAGGCGGCGCTGGAGCACGAAGTCGGCCGCCTGCTGGCCATCAAGGAGACCTATCCCGAGCTGAAGGCCAGCGAGAATTTCCTCAAGCTGCAGCGTGACCTGGTCGAAGTGGAGGATCACCTGCAGTACGCGCGCCGCTTCTATAACGGAGCGGTGCGGGAACTCAACGATGGAGTCCAGCGATTCCCGGACCTGCTGATCGCCAACGCTTTCGGGTTCAGGCAGGCAGAGTTTTTCGAGGCCGCCAATGACGCCGGACAGGCGCCAAAGCTCGATCTGGCGCAATGAGCCGATACATTGCAGCGGCGCTGGCACTGTGCGCCTTGCTGGCGTTGCCGCCAGCCGCTGCCGCTGACGAGCGCATCCTGGGCTTCGACAGCAATCTGGCCATTCAGGCCGATGGCAGCTTGCTGGTGACTGAAACCATCCGGGTTCGTGCCGAGGGACAACAGATCAGGCGCGGCATCTACCGCGACTTCCCGACCCGCTACCGGGATCGCTACGGCAACCGCGTGCGCGTCGACTTCGAATTGCTCGGCGTCGAGCGCGATGGTCAAAGTGAGCCCAGCTTCACCGAACGTCTTGCCAATGGTGTGCGCATCAATACCGGCAACGATGACTTCCTGCCCACGCCAGGTGAATTCACGTTCACCATTCGTTATCGCACCAGCCGCCAGCTGGGATTCTTCGCCGATCACGACGAGCTGTACTGGAACGTCACGGGACTGGGCTGGAGCTTTCCCATCGATGAGGTACACGCGAAGGTTCTGCTTCCTTCGAACGTGGCTTCGACCTCACTCACACTTGACGGGTACACAGGCAGATACGGTGGACGCGGAAAGGACTACGAAGCCCGTTCCGATGAGCCGGGTGTCGCGTTGTTCGATACCACGCGCACCCTCGCCCCGGGAGAAGGGCTGACCATCGCGGTCGGGTTTCCCAAGGGAGTGGTCCATGAGCCCACGAGTACCGAGCGATTCGGCTGGATGCTGCGTGACAATCGCGGCGTGCTGGTCGCTCTGGCGGGATTGGCGCTGCTGGGCCTGTTCTACGTGCGACGCTGGATGATGGCAGGTCGCGACCCACCTGCCGGGCCGGTGTTTCCGCACTACCAGCCACCCCCAGGTTTCGCGCCCGGCGAGCTGCGCATGATGCGACGGATGAGCAACGACCAGCTGTGTTTCTCCGCCGATGTGGTCGACATGGCCGTGCGCGGCTTTCTGGAGATTCATCGAGGCGACAGCAGGGACGGCTGGCGCCTGGTGCGCAAACCCCACGCCAGTCTCGAGCCGCTGGCCGCCAGCCAGCGAACCCTGGCCGCCCGCTTGTTCAAGGACAGCGACGAAGTCCTGCTGAAGAATTCAGAAGCCACGCTTGTCAGGAGTGCACTGGCTGCCCACGCTGCGGAGATGTCCAAGCGGCTCAAGCCGCGCTTCTACAAGGCCAACGCCCGCACCGTGTTTACCGGTGTGATGCTTTCTCTGCTGGTGGGCCTGGTCGCCGCGGTCATCTCGGGGGGCAACGGCATCCCGGCGCTGGTGGCATTGGGTGCGCTGGCCTTGATCATGCACCTCGTTTTCGCAAGGCTGATGAAGGCGCCCACCAGCGAAGGTCGCAAGCTGCTCGACGAGATCGACGGCCTGCGCATGTATCTGGGTGTTGCCGAGCGCGACGAGTTGAAGTTCCTGCCCGGTCCCGGCCAGGAGCCGACGCTGGACGCAAAGCGCTATGAAGCACTGCTGCCCTTTGCCATGGCGTTGGGTGTCGAGGAGGCCTGGACCAGGAAATTCACCGCAGCCGTGGGTGCAGCTGCAGCGGAGCAAACCTCGCCGGGCTGGTACTACGGCACCGGCCGCTTCAGCTCCATGGGTCTTGCAGGCATCGGCAATTCCCTGGGCAGCGCTCTCACACAGCAGATCTCGGCGTCGGCAACACCGCCGGGTTCAAGCTCCGGTGGCGGCGGTGGCGGGTTCTCGGGCGGAGGTGGTGGCGGCGGCGGCGGCGGCGGACGTTGACGACGGGCCGCGTCCGTACGCAACCCACTCACCTCGGGCAGCCCAGGGGAGCGACGCGCCGATGCACCCGGGCAATCCCACCGGACTGCGACGCCACACGCGCTCAAGGACTGTCCGGGCACCCTCTGGATTGCGGTTTGAATCCTGTCGTGCACAGCCGGGACTGAACGAGTCGGGCGTCGGTGACGTAGTACAGAGACAGCAGGCCGATGTCCCGTCGGCCAAGGTTGTGCATGATGATGCCGACCAGGATGTCTTGCGCGCTGAACCGGCCCTGGTGTTCGGCGAAATAATGCGCCGCTTTGCCCAGCTCCTCATCCTGCAACAACTGGATGGTCCTGCCGACTCCGATCTGGTGGGCCTGGGTCAGCAGCAGATCGTAAAGCGCAGCACGTTTGTCGATCGGAAGTTCACCGAACACCGCGTCGAAGGGTTGCTGCAGGCTGCGGTGATTCTGCTCCATCAGGCGGATTGCGCAGTCGGCCTGGGCGATGCGATGCAGTCGATAGGCCTGCGGTATTCCGCACTCGTCCAGAACGGCGGGCAGCAATTGCAGAATGCCCAGTGCATTGTCCCGTGAGACGGCATTCTTCTGCCCACCGCTCTCGATGGCGACTTTTCCAAGGAAGGTGGGAATCACCGAAACCGGAAAGTGGATGAGCCCCTGCTGGCGGCGTGTCTCGACCACCGTTTCAAACAGCTCGATCAGTGACACCGGGCGGTCCTGGCTGCCGACGACCATGCCGTCCCAGGTACCCCACACCAGGTAATCGGGGTTTGATCCGGTCAGCCGTGCCATGGCTTCGTCCATGTTGGCGAAGGGCTGGTCGCATGCAAGCGCGAACGGATAGCCTGTGGTATCGCTCGCGCCCGGTGCCCAGAAGTCGACACGTCCCGCTGCCGCGAACCGCCGGCGGGTTTCGTTCAATTGGGTGAGAGTCTCCTGCGGGGAGTCGCTGTTTTCGAGATACCCGAGAAAGCGCCAGCGCTTGTCGAGCAGGAGATGGCGATCGGGTTTGCTGCAGTAACTTTGCTTGAACAATACCCAGCGCCGGATGGTCTGCAGGTTTGTGGCTACCCCCTGACTCTCGCTGTAGGGCGCATTTCGAACAAGATCCAGCCAGTCGTCCAGTGCTTCAGCACCATGCGCCAGGCACGTCAGAAGAACTCCCGCGCCCAATACGCAAAGAGAGCCGAACTGCTTGTGGACTGGTCGCGCCGCGCCTGTCATCCCGGTCGTGCCCTCCGGCCACAGTGTACCCCGCCCGATCCGGCAATCCCTGCGCAGCGACATCGCGAGTGTTGGGCTTTGCCCACAGTGTGCGTCGGATCGCTTCCCGGTGTTAGATCGCAGGTCACCGGCAACTGCTGCGAACAGCAACTGGGGGATGGCATTGCGTGATCCTGCACAACTATCCTGGGTCGACATCGATCCGGACTATTCGAACCGCGTGGGCTATGACCATGCTTTCCTCGGCGACGGGCTCGTCGTGCCGCTGCCGCATGCCGATGGCCACCGGCTGGTGCCGGGGACACTGTCGGTCACGCTGAAGTACCACCACTTCGCGATCCGCCTGCACCGCCGCCGCCAGCTGGCCGCATTCTCCGCCGTGAACATCGACGGCGCGCAGCGCTATCCGCGCATCGGCCAGGCTCCGGATACCTGGCATCTGGATCCGCGCGCACCGCATGACCAGACACAGCAGCCGTTCTATCGCAAGCCTTTCCAGCGCGGGCACCTGGTGCCGCTGCTCGACCCGGTGCGGGGAAAGCCGCACCCGGCGGAACTGGCCGAGGCCGACAACTTTCACTGGTCGAACTGCGCTCCACAGCACGAACGGCTCAACACCGCCTGGTGGGCCGCGGTCGAGAGGCATGTGCTCGACACCGCCGACGTCACGGACAAGCGGGTGTGCGTGTTCTCGGGCCCGGTGCTGCATCCGCGCGACCCGGTGCTGCGCGGCGTGAAAGTGCCGCTGGCGTACTGGAAGGTCATCGCCTGGCGCGGACCCGAAGTGCAACTGCGAGCGCTGGGCTACGTGGTGCGCCAGGACGCGCCGGTGCGCAACGCGATCGAGGAGGCGGAGCAGACCGCGGGCGTGCGCGTCGCGCTGGATTTCCCGGATCTGCCCGACAAGGTACGCGGCTACCAGGCGGCGGTGGCGCGGATCGCGATGATGACTGGCCTGCGCTTCGGAGCGCTGGCCACGGAGCAGGTCGATGTCTGGGGTCGCCAGCCACCTGCCGTGCAGGCCCGCCAGATTGCTCCCGGCCTGCGCGCACTGCGCACCCTTGCGGACCTGGAGCTGGGCTGAGCAGCGCCCCTGCTCAGCGCCGCGCGCGTTCGAGCAGCGCGCTCGCGTCAGCCGCGGCGCCCGAATCCCGCGGTGCGAGTGTGAGTGCCTTGCGCGCCATGGTTGCGGCTTCGGCCGCGCGTCCGCTCGCCAGGTCGACCTCGCCCAGCTCGACCCACAGCGCGGCATTGTCCGGGTCGATCGAGAGCGCGCGCTCGACCGAAGCCCGCGCCTGCGTATAGCTGCCAGTCGCGCGCTGCGCGCGGCTCTGTGCAAGCAGCGTGGCACTTGGCCCGGCCGCATCGTTGTGCGCGGAGACCGTTTGCGTCGTGTCCGGACGCGGCGGATGGGTCAACCCGGTGCAACCAGTCAACGCAAGCCAGGCGATCACGAGCACCGCACCCAGGGCCTTCCGGCTGGAGCAGGATCTGACTCTCATCGCACACCTCGCTTGAACAGACGCCGCAGCCGCGCGCCGATGCCATCTGACCCGTCACAGCTGAAGGCACCGGCAGGCCGGACGCCCGCAGGCAGCGGCACGCGCACGGCATCGGTGCAGCGCTCGGCGCTCGGGCGCCCGGTGGCGTAGTCGATCCATGCCATTTCCAGCGAATCGGGTTGCGGCGCCTCATACGACGCCGCATGCAATGATCGCATGGTGCCGGACCACACCTTCGCAGCGCCGGTCGAACCCGTGAGACCCGTCGTTCGGTTATCGTCCGCGCCGAGCCAGGCCACGATCAGCAGATCGTTCGTGAATCCCGCGAACCAGCTGTCGCGCAGATCGTCGGAGGTGCCGGTCTTGCCGGCCACCGTGAGGTCGGCGGGCAGTTCCCGGCGGACGCTGCTCCCGGTGCCACGCTCCATGACCTGCACCAGTGCCTGGTTAACCTCGTAGACGGCTGCCGCATCGGCCGCCTGCGCGATCTCGATCGGATAGCGCGCGAGTTCCTTCCCGTTCTCGTCGATCACGCCGCGCACGGCACGCAGCGGCACACGGAAACCACCGTTGGCGAGCGTGTTGTAGAGCTGCGCGACCTCGATGGGCGTGAGGGCCAGCGCGCCGAGCAGCATCGACGGATACAGCTTCGGCTTGTGTTCCGCACCAAGCCGTGCGAGCACGTCGGCGATCGGTTCCAGGCCAACGTCGAGCCCGACGCGCACCGCCGGCAGATTCAGCGACTCCGCGAGCGCCCGCACCAGCGGCACAGGGCCACGCGCGCCCTTGTCGAAATCCTGTGGCGACCACGTCTTGCCGTCTTCGAGCGGTACCTCGATCGGCGAATCCTCGACGATGCTCGCCAGGTTGTACCGGCCTGATTCGAGCGCCGCGAGGTAAAGCGCCGGCTTGATCAGCGAGCCAATCTGCCGGCGCGCATCCAGCGCGCGATTGAAACCATCGAATTCACTGCGGCCACCGCCCACGACCGCTCGCACCTCGCCGGTGTGCGGGCTCGTGACGACAACCGCGCCATCGATTCCCTCGGCTGCATTGCCCAGCGGCGCGAGACCATCGCGGAGCGCTCTCTCCGCGGCCGCCTGGGCGGCCGGGTCCAGCGTCGAGAACACGCTGAGCCCCTTGCGTTCGAGCTCCTCTGCCGGGTAATCCTTCGCCAGCTGGCGACGCACGAGGCCCAGGAAAGCCCATTGGGTCGCACTGCGCTGGGCGCTCGTGACGAGACCCAGATCCTGTTCCTGGGCTCCCGCTGCTTGCGCAGCGGTGATCAGGCCCTCTTTGCGCATCACGTTGAGCACGAGGTTGCGACGCTGAAGCGCGCGGTCCGGATGACGACGCGGGTCGTAATAGGTCGGTCCGCGCACTTCCGCCACGAGCAAGGCGAGCTCATTCAGCTCCAGCTCGCCCAGGGGCTTGCCGAAGTAGAACTGGCTTGCCAGACCGAAGCCGTGCACCGCACGCGCACCATCCTGGCCGAGGTAGATCTCGTTGATGTACGCGCCCATCAACTCGTCCTTGGAGTAGCGCATCTCGAGTGCCACCGCCATGAACGCCTCGCGCAACTTGCGCCACCACGTGCGCTCGTTGCTCAGGAAATAGCTGCGCACCAGCTGCTGGGTGATCGTGCTGGCACCCTGGCGGATCTCGCCCTCCGTGAGATTCACGACCGACGCGCGCACCATCGCGATCGGGTCCACACCAAAATGGCTGTCGAAGCGCCGGTCCTCGACGGCCTTGAGTGCCGCAGGCAACAGCGACGGAATCTCGCCGGGCGCGACGATCAGCCGGTCCTCGCCGTGGGCCGGAAACAGACTACCGATCAGCAGCGGATCCAGGCGCGCGAGCGCGACGGTGCCGTGATCCGCGCCACGCAGCGCGCTGATGCGGCCGGCCGAAAACTCAAGCGAGAGGGTGCGACCGGGCTCGGTCTCACCGGCATACTCGAAGCTGCGGGCCGCGATTTCCATGCGGTTCGAACCGACTCGATAGGTGCCAGGACCCGGCAGCCGCGGATCTTCCCGATAGCCGAGCCGCCTGATCTCTGCAACGAGATCCCGCACTCCGAGGGCGCGGCCGACGTAGAGATCGAGCGGCGCAGCGTAGACCTTGGCCGGCAGGTCCCAGCGTCGGCCTTCAAACTCGCGGCCGACCTGCCAGGCGAGCCAACCGCCATACAGCAATGCAGTGGCGAACGACGCGCCGACGATGGCCCATATCGTCCTGCGCCGTGCACGCCCGGTCTTGCTGCGGGATCGTTTCGATGTCGAGCGTCTTGCCATGGGATGCAAGGTCACGATGCATCAGTTCCCTACCCCCATCAAGGCAGACAAGGTTCCGCACAACAAGAAGGCCCCGGCAGTTTCCCGCCGGGGCCTCTCGTGTCGAACGACGTTGCGCCGTAATCGTTACAGCTTCGCCACCCAGGCGGCGAATTCCGAGCGATCGGTCTCGGCCAGGCCCGGAGCAGTCTTCTTGGCCTTGAGCCAGTCATTCATCGCGGTCTTGAGCACCTCTGCATACGAGGGCATGGACTTCTGCAGCGAGGCGTAGGCTTCCTTCACCAGCGCCAGCTTGCCGGTGAGCATGTACAGCTCCGCGCGGTACTCGATCGCCTCGGGATAATCCGGGGCCAGCGCCAGCGCCTTTTCGTAGGCCGCCAGCGACTCATCGTAGTTGCCCAGCTTGCGGCTGGTGTAGCCCAGCATGTTCCAGGCTTCTTTCATGTCCGGACCCGCTTGTGCGGCGACGCGGAACCTGTCGCGGGAGCGGGTGAAGGCCGCGGTGACCGCTTCCTTGTTGCGCATGGCGGCTTCGCCCGACATCGCCACGCCGGCGCTCTCAAGTCCTGAAGCCATCTGGTACTCCTCGTACCCGATAGTGAAAGCCTTCTTTGCCTTCGCCGCGTCAGGCGGTGGGGGGGGCGCAGGTTGCGCCGGACCACCGGCGCGGGCGGGACCACCGCCAGCATCAGGAATTGCGAAGGCCACTGGGGTGAGGGCCATCAACGCAATGAGGGGAAGCAGGGATTTTTTGAGCATTAGGGTTCTCCTTGTGCGCCGTATCGTACTCCACAAGCCAAAAAAACGGATCAAATCATGCGACAGAAAGTTCGCAGGCTTTTGTCCCTGCACGGGCCTCGTGCGAGACCCCTTCCAATCGCTTCGCAATGCGGAAGGGGTGCCGGACCGCCTTGCCTTCGTAGCGGCTCTGGTCATGGTGGCTCGCAGCTGGATGTAAACGCGTTTGCCTATAGGATCAACGCCTTCCTGACCACCGAGGACCAAATTGCCATGCTATCGATCCGCCCCGCAGCGCAAATCGCCACCCTCTCTGCCATCACCCTTCTTGCTGGTGGCTGGGCCAGACCGGCCGCCGCCGATGAAGCCTGGTGGCAGCGCATCGATGGCTACGCGTCCATCGGCACGGTGCATGCGCGGGCGCGGCCCGACAATGGCGGCACGATTACCGCCAGCTTCAACGACAGCGGCACCGCCGACGTGGACAAGTCGCTGCTGATCGAGGGTGGCAGGAATTCCAGCCACTACCTGCCCGTTGGCACCGTGGGTGCCCGTTTCCGCCAGACCGGGGACTTCACCTGGGGCCTGGAACTGCAGGGCTACTCATTCAGCGACACGGTGCAGGCGCCCCCGCGTGACGCGCCGGGCACCACGCCTCTGGCCAACTTCGCCACCTTCCGCGAGACCGGTCAGTTCAAGATGGATGGGTCCGACATCACCGCCACGGCAAGCTACAGCCGGTGGGACATCACGGCCGAAGGCCAGGTCGGGCTGGGCAGCGGAACATATTTCGCGCGTTCGGAACTCTATTCATTCGGCGTATTCACCACGGGCAACTTCATCAATCTGAATCTCTCCAACGGCACCGCGTTCAAGGGTGATGGCCTCGTGTACGGCCTGCGCCTGGCCTACGCGATTCCGCAGATTCCGCTGCAGGTACTGGCGCGCTACAAGCATTCGAAGCTGGATGGCAAGACCGATGCATTCGGAAGCGCGGCGGGTTCGGTGTCCTCGGCGCCAAGCGCGCCGCTGGTGGGCGCTGCGACCGTCACGCGCAACGATGCCGATGCAACAGGCAAGCTCGACACCCTGGAGTACGGCCTGCAGTACGACTTCTCGCCGGGGGCCCGGACCAGCAGCTTCGTCAGTGTCACCTATAGCGACACCAGCCTGAAGATCCGCGGCCAGCCGACCGGCGGCGCTGGTTTCGGTGGCACGATCGGCACGCTGACGACCAACTCGTTTGCGCAGGCCGGCATGGCGTCGACGACACCCATGGTCGGCAAAGCCCGGGGATCACTGAAGGGGCTCAAGCTCACCGTGGGAGTGGAGTTCTAGCGGACAGCCCCGCTTAGTGAAGGATCGTGCCGATTCGCTTGATTGAAGCGAGGCTCATCCAGATCACCTGGGCCTTCCCGTCCAGCGCATCCTCCGGCACGCAGCCGTGGTAGCGGCTGTCCGCGCTGTTATCGCGGTTGTCGCCCATGACGAAATAGCAGTCGGGCGGAACAATCTCGGGATTCTGCGCATTCGGCACGTCGGGCGCACCGAGCGCCGAGCTGTTGACGCCGGGCATTTGCAGGATGCGATGGTCCACGCGGCCGAGACGCTCGTCGAGCAGCTCCGCGTTGTTGTCCAGGAGATGCACGTCTTCGAGGCTGCCTCGCTCCGTCCGGTACGGGCCGAGCGGCCGGACTTCGAGTGGCTGGCCGTTGATCCACACCTTCTCGCCGTCGACGACGACACGGTCGCCAGGCAGGCCGACCACTCGTTTGATCCAGTGTTCGCCGGGCGCCCACGGCGGCCGGAACACGACAATGTCGCCGCGCTCGGGTGTACCGAGGTCGAGAATCTTCCGCTGCACCTGCGGCAGCCTGATCCCGTAGCTGAACTTGCTGACCAGGATGAAATCGCCCACATGGAGCGTCGGCATCATGGAACTGGAGGGGATTCGAAAGGGCTCGGCCACGGCCGTGCGGAATGCACCGACGAGCAGCAGCACGGGCAGCAACGAACGCGCCCAGGCGACGGCCCAGGGCTCTCGCCGCGCCTTGCCATCTGCCGCGGCGGCGCGTTGCCGCCGGCGGCGGAGATAGAACCGGTCGAGAGCCCAGACGACCGCGACCAAGACCGTCAGATCGAGAAGCGTGCCGGTGTAGTCCACTGTTGATTCCTTTCGGTCGGACGACGTGCGGCGATGGTAGCGAGACAGGCCCGCCCGGATCATGACGGAGCTGTCATGCCCCGATCAGCCACCCTTCCCCGGCAACGACACCGAAAGCTCCAGCACGTCGTGCCCCTTCTCCCGCTCCACGTGCACCTTCACCGCATCGGGCTCCACCTTCACGTACTTGCGGATCACTTCCATGATTTCCCGGCGCAGCATCGGCAGGTAGTCCGGTCCGCCGCGACTGCTGCGTTCCTGGGCGACGATGATGCGCAGCCTTTCCTTGGCCACGGTGGCCGATGGCGGGGTGCGGCGGAACAGGGCCATCAGTCCCATCATCAACCTCCGAACATGCGGGCGAAGAATCCTTTCTTCTGCTCGTCGACGAAGCGCAGCGGCAGCTCGGTGCCCAGCAGACGCTCCACGGCATCGGTGTAGGCCTCGGACACATCGCTGTCCTCATTGAGGATCACGGGCGTGCCGGCGTTGGAGGCGGTGAGCACGTCGGTGGATTCCGGGATGACGCCGATCACGTCCAGGCCCAGGATCTCCTTCACGTCCGCGACGCTGAGCATTTCGCCTGCCGCGACCCGCCGCGGGCTGTAGCGGGTGAGCAGCAGGTGCTCCTTCACGCCGCCATTGCCTTTCTCGGCACGCTCGGTCTTGCTCGCGAGCAGCCCGAGGATGCGATCGGAATCGCGCACCGAAGAGACTTCCGGGTTCACCACCACCACGGCGCGGTCGGCGAAGTACATGGCCAGGTGCGCGCCCTTCTCGATGCCGGCGGGCGAATCGCAGAGGATGTAATCGAAGCCATCAGCGATAAGCTCGTCGAGCACCTTGCGCACGCCCTCGGTTGTGAGCGCGTCCTTGTCGCGGGTCTGCGAGGCCGCCAGCACGTAGAGCGTTTCCAGCCGCTTGTCCTTGATCAGCGCCTGTTTCAGCGTGCAGTCGCCCTGGATCACGTTCACGAAGTCGAACACGACACGCCGCTCGCAGCCCATGATCAGGTCGAGATTGCGCAGGCCGATGTCGAAGTCGATCACGGCAACCTTCTTGCCCTTGCGCGCCAGTCCGCAGGAAAGACTGGCCGAGGTGGTCGTCTTGCCGACGCCGCCCTTGCCTGAAGTCACGACGATAATCTCGGTCACTGGGTGGTTTCTTCCGTTGCTGAAGTTGAATGAATCGGTTCAGCCGAGCCGCGCGAAGCGCAGCTCCTCGCCGTCCAGCTGCGCCTGCACGGGCTGGCCGGCCAGATCGGCCGGCAACTGTTCGAATACCTTGAACACGCCGGCGACGCCGACCAGTTCCGCGTGGAATTCGCGGGTGAACACGCGCGCACCGGCATCGCCGCGTACACCGGCCATGGCGCGGCCACGCAATGCCCCGTAGATGTGCACGCAGCCATCGGCCATCACTTCGGCCGCCGCGCCGACGCTGGCCGTGACGATGAGGTCACGATCCCGCGCATAGATTCGCTGGCCGGAGCGCACGGGCTGCGCGTGGATCAATGCCGGCAAGGGTTGTGGTGGGGGCGCGGGTGCAGGAGCCGGCGCCAGCGTCGGCACGCCTGCCGCAACCGTACGTGGAGCGGCATTCTGCGGCCGGAAGCCGGCGATCACCGGCAGGCTCATGGCCTTGGCCAGCGCGGCGCTGGCCGGCCCTTCCGCAAAGCCCACCACCAGCATGCCGCAGCGACGGATCGCCTCGATGACGCCGCGCATTTCGGCCACGTCGGGCTCACCCGCAAGTTCTGCCAGATCCAGGCAGATCGGGGTTTGCCGGAAGAATTGCGGCACGGTGGCCACCTTGCCGGTCAGTTCGTCGAGGATGGCGCCGGGGTCGGTGCTGCGCAGCTTCAACTGCAGCAAACCCACCTGGCCATACCGGATATCAAGCGCCGCAATCCGCGCGGCATCGGCAGTTGCATTCATCGGGAGCGCGAGTGTACCGGAGAGGTGTGGCGCAAAGCAGCACTCCTTCCAGTTGCAGCCATCAACGAGCCCGGCGAGTTGCCCCTCACGGGAACGCCCTCGGCGGGCCCTGTCCCGCATTGCCCCCGCACAAGTAGGACCCCGACTACATGCGCATCTCGCCAGTGTTGACTGCGGCGGGAGGGGTAGTCGTGCACGCTCTCGTCAAGAAGAACTCTTGCAGCAAAGGAAGGACGCCATGAAAACCCTGGTGCTTGCACTGCTGATTCCCGCAGCCATTTGTGTTGGTTGCACCAATAAAGAGGAATCGGCCACAACGTCGGCGCCTGCTCCTGTCGATGCCACACCCACTGCACCTGCCACCGCCAACCCGGGAACCGCAGCAAATACAGTGGCCATCGGCAACGCAGCAGCCACCGCCCCGGTGACCACGCCCGCGGACGGCGTTCCCCCGACCGCACATGTCAGTTTCGTTTCTGCAGCCGGTTATTCCGTGAATGGCGATCTCACCGTGACCGACCAGGGCGGCGCTGTTGCGATCCGCGGGGTACTTACCGGCCTTGAGCCGGGCTCGGAGCATGGCTTCCATGTGCATGAATTTGGCGACTGCTCACTCCCCGACTTCAAGCGTGCCGGCGACCACTTCAACCCCACCATGGCGCCCCATGGCAAGCATCTGGGGGACCTTCCGAATATCAAAGCTGACAAGGAAGGCCACGTCACCATTGATGCCACCATCAAGGGCCCCAACCTGGTGGACGTCGATGGCGCGCCCACCCAGATCATCGGCAAGTCACTCGTCATCCATGCCAGGCCCGACGACCACAAGACACAGCCTTCCGGAGGTTCCGGTGACCGCATTGCCTGCGGAGTCATCCGCGTTGAGCATCTTTAGTGGGGCCCCGGCAAGTTTCCTCCTGGTCCTCTGCGAAGCGTTGCCGGGGCGGCATCGGCGAAGAACGCGCTGGCACCGGGTCTGTGGCTGAAGATTGCCAGGAAGGATTCCGGCGTCGCCTCGTCATGCATGCCGAGTCCTGACGCGACATTCGCGAATCCATGCGCAGCGCGCCCCGCCAAGTCTCGTTCCACGTCTCTCCTGCCTGGGAATAAGTGTCACCGGTCACGGTCACGCGATAAAGGTCTTGCGTCGGATGCCGATCCCGGACGGGTTTCCCGGCCGATCGGAGCTGACCAGAATCCACTCGCCCTTGAGCGGCTACGAGGCTGGCGACTGGGCGGCAGACACCAACAAGGAACCACCACCGGTGACGAGTGCAGCGACAGCAAGCACCCATGCCAATTGCCGCATTGGTGTCTTGCGAACGTCAGGCGCTTCTCCCGAAGCTCGACGATGAACGTCAGCGCCCGCTGCGGATTTGTCCTGTGCGATGAAGGCGCCTTGCAGGTCGGATTGGCAGGCAACGGGTCTCATGGAGCAGGCCATCCCGTCGGCTGGCGATAAGGCAGCATCACCATCTGCGCGACGATGTGCGTGATCTTCCCGCCACGAATGCGGAATGACTCCGTCATCGCCATCGAATTCGGATACACGATGATACTGGTGGGGTCTTTGTACTGTTTGTCCCACATTGGCAGCCCCGTCACATTGCCCGGGTGCTGGAACATCACCATCGCATAAACCACACCCCTCTCTTCATCGACCAGCAGAAACCGACGCGGCTTGATCTCGCGAATGTACTGGAACATTCCGCTGTTGAAGGTTTCGCGGATGCTCTGGGCCGGCTTGCCATCCGCTCCCGGCGGGCGCGGCGCAGTGCGAAAGCCGTTCTCGACCCGGCTGGTCTCCGGCACCAGGGGAATGATGTCGCCGCTGGACCGCTCGATGCCTTCGAAATACAGATTGGCTATGCGCACCAGCTCCGAACGCGGCAGGCGCTCGTTTGCTGGCAACACCTCGGTCCACGCCGCATCGTATGCCGTCGGGTGATCGAACTCGCCAATCTGCGCAGGCCCACGCCGAACCACGAACTGCTCGATCTCGCTGATGCGTTGCGCCTTGTGCTTCAACCGCACACCGAACAGCACACCGTGGCCGTTCTCCGTCGCGGCGCCGTAAAACGCCACCTGCGATGTGGCTGGATCAGCAATGATCAGGCGGGAGGTCGATGACTGACTGCCCTTGTCGATGGTTTGCCAGAAGCCATCACCCAGAGTCAGCGCAACCGTGTTCTCGGTGAACTTCGCGCCTCGCGCCAGCGGCAACTGCTTTGCATCGTGCGCATCCAGCGCAGCGAGATAGCGATTCATCAGTGACTCGAGGCAGGCGCGATCGCAGTCGGCGGCACGTACAGGCGTAGCAGGCAGCGACAGTGCGGCAATCAAGGCAATGATGATCAGGCCCTTCATGAATCCCCCTCGAACCCGCGACAACGAGTGCAAGCGGATCGCTTGCATGCCCATGCCTTCCATGCCACCGCCCGACGGCATGTGCGCGTGCTCGCTCTCATCCTTCGGCGCGTCCGCGATCATCACTTCCGTGGCGAGCATCAAACCGGAGAAAGGCAGCGAGCTATTTCCTGAACAGCAGCGGCGCAAACCCGTACAGGCTCTTGCGCCACGTCTGGAACTCATGCGCCGTGCCCGGGGCCTCGAAGTAAGTGTGTTTGACCCCGGCCTTTTCCAGCTCTTCGTGGATGCTGCGCCCGGTGGTTGCACCTTCCTTCGAACCCATGCTGATGTAGAACACCTTCACCTGCTTCGCGAACTCGTCCGGCTTCTTCAGCAGCCCGTTGTAACCGGTCTCCACGCCGGGGAACCCGAACGGAGCGCTGAAGATTCCGATGTAGGCGAACTTGTCGAGGTTCGCCTGCGAGATCTGGTAGGTCTGCGTGCCGCCCAACGACAACCCGGCAATCGCGCGACTCTCGCGTTTGGCAATGGTGCGGAAGTTGGCGTCCACCATTGGAATCACGTCGTTGACGAGCTGTTTGGTGAAGGGCATGTCCAGGGCTGGACCACCGGCCCGGCCAGGACCGCCTGCTCGACCAGCACCACCGGGACCGCCAGGACCACCAGCGCGCGGTGCGCCACCGGGTGCAGCCGCACCCGCTGCAGGAGGAGCGCCCCTTGGCGGCCCACCTGCACCGCGACCACCCGGCGCACCGCCGCCGCCCATGCCCGGCGTGATGCCGCCATCTTCCATGACGATGATCATCGGCACGGCGCGCCCTTCGGCGATCAGGTTGTCGAGGATGAAGTTGGTGCGCCCCTGGTTCGGCCAGGCGCGCCGGTCCTCACCCATGCCGTGCTGCAGATACAGCACGGGGTAGCGCTTCCTCGGATTGGCGTCATAGCCGGGCGGCGTATAGACGTAGGCCTGCCGCACTTCGCCGCCGGCCGTGTGGTACCACTGCGTGCGGATCTGCCCGTGCGGGACATTGCGGATCTCGTAGAAGTTGACGCCGGCTTCGGGAATCTCGATGCCGCTGCGCACATTGCCCGAACCGAAGAACGACTCGCTGTTCGGATCCGCAACGGCCAGTCCGTCCACGGTGAGCTGGTAGTAATGAAAGCCCGGGTCCTGCGGCGCCGTCGTGCCGGTGAAGAATCCATCCTCACCCTTGACGAGATCGGTGCCCAGCACGCGGATCTTCTGCGCCTCGGGCGCGCGGATGCGGAAGTACACGCGCCGCTCGGCGTCGACGCGGGGCCAGTCCTGCCCGACCACATTGGTGGAAGCGGCGATGGTGCCTTCCGGGAAGGCCGGCGCTGCCGCGGGCGACTGCGCCCAGCCGGCGTGCGTGATCAACAACGAAAACGTGGCCAGCAGGATTCTTGCGGGACGGTGCATGTTCAGGATCTCCGCTCAGTGGACGTTGATTGCGTCAGGGCATTGCTACGGCTTCGCACTGACCAGCCGCATGTAGTCGGCCTGGGGTGAGCCCTCCATCAGCTCGGCGAGTTTGCCGAACATCGCCTTGGCCTTCTCGCTCTGGCCGTGGGCGGCAACGGCGGCCGCATCCTTGTAGCGCTCGATGATCACGTAGACCTCCGGATCGTCCGCCATCACCAGCAGGTCGTACTGCGCATTGCCGGGCTCGGCGCGGGCGACCTCTTTCTGCATCTCGAGCCAGAAGGCCTTCATTTCTGCGCTCTTGCCCGGCTTGGCGCGGAACTTCACCACCATCGTATCGGTGTTGGCCGGGCGCGCGGGGGGCCTGGGAGCCTGGGGCTCGGCAGCCATCAACGGCAGCGTGAGGGCGACGAGAGCAGCGGCAAGGATGAGCTTCATGAAGGCCTCCGAAAAAGATTGGTGACATGGGGTCCGGCAAGCATAAGCGACCTGCACCGGATGCAGCGTGCTACGGCACAGGTGTCGTCAGCGCCTTGCCCTTCTGCGCGATGAACACCGCGAACATCTTTACCGGCACCTTCCCTTTGTTGATCCCTTCGTGAACCTGGTTCGGCTTGACGATGGCTGTTTCACCAGCTTTCAACGTCTTTGCCGGTTCACCCTCGAGTTCAAGGGTGAGCTCACCTTCCAG
>Ga0164241_10002759_pt1 | contig 18543 bp, 14 predicted proteins | sample OricomyardsoilBY_FD_108780 | JGI IMG/M metagenome (GOLD analysis project Ga0164241, IMG submission 108780) | Backyard soil microbial communities from Emeryville, California, USA - Original compost - Back yard soil (BY) | ecosystem: Environmental > Terrestrial > Soil > Unclassified | place: USA...
ACTAAGAGATGAAGATGGTCGACCTGCCGTACGCGAAACTCCATGTCATCGACTGAAGCGAGATCCGACATCGCTTACGAAATATCCACTGATCCCTCGAGGCTCGATTTCAAAGCCATCCACGCCTATCTCACGCGCTCCTACTGGTCGCCAGGAATCCCGCTGGCCCTCGTCGAGATGGCTGCGCGGAATTCGTTGTGCTTCGGTGTCTATGACCAGGCGGGCGCGCAGGTGGGGTTCACGCGCGTCGTCACCGACCACACCACCTTCGCCTATCTATGCGACGTCTACGTGCTCGAAGAACATCGCGGCCACGGGCTCGGCAAACGTATGTTGCGCGAGGCGATGGCGCACCCCAGTCTCACGAAGGCTCGCCGTATCATGCTGGCCACGCGCGACGCGCATGGCCTCTACAGCCAGTCGGGGTTTACCGTGGCAGGAAGAGCGGGCAACCTGATGGAGGTGGTGCGGCCGGATCCCTATCGCCCCGCGACACTTCCGCATCAATAACGAGGTTCGATCTCGCCGCCCATGAGCGCCTTGGTGAGACTGACGAAGGAGTGCTGGCTGAGAACTCCTGGCGCCGTCGGTGTCTCGTTCACGTTGCTGGAAAGCCTTTCGTATTGCTCCATCTGGAACCGCATTTCCGCCGGAAGAGCCTCACGAGTCGTTCGAATCTGTTCCCCGTTCGCGCGCAGCGAATAGACATTGTCACGAATGGGTTTCGCCGCCTGCGCCGCTTGGTACGCACGCTCTGCGCCTCGCCAGAGGCCGGGCAGGTCGCCGACGCTGGACAACTCGTATCGGACATGACGACGGAGAGGATCGAGCTCGAGAAGCTTCAAGCGCGCGATGTCGAGTTCGCCGGGTTCGATCCAGGTTCGGTTGCCCACCTGGGTCAGGTGCATCCACGCGTTCAGGTACTGGGGATCGAGACTCACGGCCTGCCGCAACGGCTGCACGGCCTCCGCGGGACGGTCCTGCTGCTCGCGCAAGTAGGCCAGTAGATAGTAGGCCTGCGCCTTGGCGGGCGACCTGCGCACCACGTCGGTGAAGACCTGCTCGGCGACCGATTGAGCCTCCTTGCCGACGAACACGCTCTCGCAGCCGAAACAGTGACTTTCCACGCGCCCGAAGCTGTCGGGCATGAGCTCATAGGCACGTCGATAATGTTCGAGCGCCTCGGTGCGCCGCCCCACTTTGCTCAACTGCACCGCCAGCCGCGACTGGATGCAGTACGCATCGGAGAAGTGTTCGAGCGCCTCGCGATAACCCTTGAACGCACGTTCGTACATCCCCGCTTCGTAGTACGCGTCTGCTGTTTCGGAGATGCGGATCGCCTCAACCGCCTTTGAGTATGTATCTGCGCTGGCGACATCGCCTTTGCGACGGAGGATGTCGGACAACACGGCATAGGCGCGCATCCGGTCATTCACGCCTTGCTCGCCATCGGACGGATCGATCGAAATCGCCCGCCGAACCGTGGACTCGGCATCCGCGATATTGCCCGCCTTGAGCTGCACCGCCGCTTTCCAGATGAGCGGACGCTCCTCGTAGGGATCGAGGGCAAACAATGCGTCGAAGGTGGCGGCGGCCGAAGGATCGAGCGCCGCCAGCAACTCGTAACCGGCATCTGCACCTGGCAATTGCGAGACTGTCGCGCGCGCCACGCGCAGCGCGCCTTCCTTGTCGCCGCGAGCCTGCAGTGCGCGCGCCAGCATGACGCCCAGCGACACTCCCTCGGAATCAGTGACGGCGAGCAACGCGCCGGCATCCGCGGAACCCCATCGGGTCGACGCGTCGAGCAACCGCAGAACCTCGACATGCCTGCCTTCAGCCGACCAGATGCCCGCGAGCTCAACGAGCGACGACCGCTCTTCGGGAGTTGCGGGCGCGAGGTTCTGGAAGCCGGTGCGACCACTGCCCTTGGTAAGGTTGGCCATCGCCAGGGCCTGCACATCGGCCGCGCGATCCGCGCGACGCAATTCGCGCCACAACGCCTGGGTGTCGATCTCGGGCCCGGAGCGCATTTCGTTCTCGGGCATCAAGGGCAGCGCGTCCTGCGCGAAACGCAATCCCAGATCGGCGAGGTCGCGGCGGCCCGTCAGCCGGCCGAGGGCTGCGGCTTTGATCGCCGCGTCGTACCGGGCTACCAGCGTGCTTTCCCCGCGCGCGGGTGGCTTCGCCAGCAATTTGCGAAGACCATCTGCCGCCGCGTCGATCTTGTCCGCGGCGAGCAACGCTGCGACACGGCGCACGTTCAAGTCCGCGATCAGGAATTCCGGAAGTGATTTGCGCGCCAGGATCGTTTCGATGAGCGCCAGCGCTTCGGCGCTGTGCCCCGTTTGCGAAGCCTGCTCGATGTAGAGGTTCCACGCGCCAATCTCCGGGCGGCGATCGAGTTGTGCATGCAGAAATTTGAACAGCGCCTCGTTCTGGCCCGCGCGCTGCAGGGCCTGCACGGCATCTCGAGGAATGTAGACCGCGGACCCCTGCGACATCTTGACCAGCGCTCGTTCGGCATCGTTCTGCTCGCCAGCGATGACGGAGGCAAGGAAATACCACGCCGTGGCTTCGCCGCTTCGATAGTCGACCTGCCTCTGGGGCATCGATGTGTCGTTGCTCTGCGCAAGATTGGCGGACGCCGGATCGAAGCGTTTCTCGATGGCTTCGTAGAGCTGTGCACTATCTACCGACTCCGCCAGTGGCCATTGAGGGACACGCATGCTGTCGATGTTCTCGAGCGCGAGCCGCCGGGCCAGCTTGTGCGTGGCATCCCCGCTCTCGATCCGCAGCGTGCCCTCCCCGGCGATCGCCTGCGTCAGCAGTGAAGTGGCGCGCTGCTCGCCGACGAGACCCACGAGATCGGGCACTTCCAGATATCCATAGGGCTGGCCTCCCGCGCGAAGCTGGATCTCGAACATCGCGGCGATGTCCGCGGTGCCGCCGTAGGCCTTGATCACGCTCGCACGCGCCAGGATCGACTGCTGACGGACCACTTCCCGCTGGTCCGCGGGCAACCCGGCGAACAACTTGTCCAGCGCATCCAGGCTGGCGAGCGCTGCGACATGATCGCCGGCCAGCAACTCGCTGAGAAACCTCAGCGAGAGCGCTTCACGATTCGGGGTTCCACGCGCCCGTTGGGTTGCTTCCTGGCGGAGGGCGCGCCAGGCACTCGGCGGAGGCAGCGCCGCGAGGATTGAAGGCACGCCCACGGCGCGCATGGTGACGAGGTCGTATGCCGAAAAATCCATCTGCTGCTCGGAGGGAACGGCCAGTGCAGCCCGGTCGTAAAGCGCGAACCATCGTTTCGCGGATTCCGACGGAGTCAGCGAGCCAGACTCATCTCGAAAACGCCGGATGTCCGCCAGCAACTGCGCACCCTCGGATTCGGCAGCAACCGCCTTGGAGGTGTGCGTCTCGGTTCGCTCGATCTGACCCAGGACTTCCTCGGCGGTCCGCAGCTTCGCGGGAGCAGCGACACCGGACGTCGCACCCAGCACGAGCGCGATGAGCAACAAAGAACTGGATTTCGAATCGATACGCTTCATACGGGGCTCCTTCGACGGGCCAGCACTGTTACCTCAACGGCGCCCAGCCGGCAATGCATCCCATCGGGAAATGCGAACGGCCGCGAGGAATCCCATGCTCGCGGCCTAACCACTGTCAGTAATTCGATTGAAGCGTCTCCGGGATGTAGGACAGTGTGTCTCCCGCCCGGCACCCGGCGCCCGTATACTGCACCGCATGAATTTCACGATCCCCGCCCGACTGACGACCGGATCGATCGCACTCGCACTTCTGTTTTCCGGCTGCGGCACCACTCCCACGCGAGAGCGGCCCCTCAAGGAAATCATCCCGGTGACGGCGCCCGTGCTCGCGCCCGGCATCGAATCCAACTCCGACAAACTCTTCGTGGTGGTCACGTTCTCCGGCGGTGGCAAACGGGCAGCCGCATTCTCATTCGGCGTGCTCGAAGCGCTTCGCAACGTGCAGGTGACCACGCCCGACGGCGAGCAGCATTCGCTGCTCGATGAAATCGACATCATTTCCGCAGTGTCAGGGGGCGCGTTCACCGCTGCGTATTACGCGCTGAACGGAAAGAGCGCATTCGACAGCTACGGACCAAAGTTTCTCGATCACGACACCGAGGAAGATCTCTGGCACAAGGTGCTCAAGCCCACCAGCTGGCCGCGACTTGCCAAGACCGAGGTGAGCCGCAGCGACCTCGAAGTGGAATATTTCGACGACCAGCTGTTCAACGGCGCCACGGTGTATGACGTGATGACACGCTCACCGCGCGTCATCATCTCGGCCACGGACCTGGTGCGCGCCAAGCCTTTCGCGTTCACGCGTGAGCAATTGAACGGAATCTGCGTGGATCCGAAGAGCGTGCCGGTGGCGCGCGCGGTGTTCGCATCGGCGGCCACGCCTATCTATTTCGCGCCGCTCGTCATGCGGACCTTCGCCGGGCAATGCGGCTACGTGCCGCCCGACAGCGTGAACGCCGAGTCCCTGCTTGGGGCGGACGCCTACAAGAAGGAACGCGCCGAACGGCTGATGTCTTTCCTCGACAGCGAAAAGCTGCCGTACCTGCACCTGGCGGACGGCGCATTCGCGGACAACCTGGGGGCGCGCGCCATCCTCGACGAAGTGTCGCTGGGGGACACGGTCACCGACGCGCTTCGCCGCAACGGCTTTTCACGTGCGCGCCGCATGCTGTTCATCGTGGTCGACGCGCGAACCGGATTCGACGAAAGATATGCGCGGAGCCCTTTTCCGCTCGGCATCAAGAAGGTGATGGACGCGGTGGTCAGCGTCACCTTCAACCGCTACAGCGCCGAAACCATGAACCTCATGCGGGCGCGCGTGAAGAAGTGGGAAGGCGACGTGCGCAATACGCGTTGCAACGTGGCGCTCGCCATTCCGGACTGCGACAAGTTCGACGTGGATCTCGTGGAACTGTCGTTCGAACAGGTGAAGGATCCCGAGGAACGCCGTTACCTCGACCGTGTGCCGACGGCATTCACGATCTCGACCGAGCAGACGTCGCGGCTGCGACGCGCCGCGCAGACATTGGTCGAAGAGTCGCCGGAACTTCGCGGGTTTCTCGAGCGATCCGCACAGTCGGCCAACCAGGGGACCAGGTAGGCGCGCACCGACAGCGGTATCCGTAATAATCCCGATGCAGGAGCGGCGTCGCCTGCGCGACGCTCGCGCCATGCGACCGATCCGGCGAATCCTGGTGGCCGTCAAGAATCCCGCGGCGCGCGCGCTGCCCGCGGTGAACAAGGCTGCGCAGATCGCCAAAGGGCTCGGCGCCCAGCTCACGCTGTTTCATGACATCGCCACGCCGCTCTATGCAGAAGCATTGCAGGGACGCGAGTTCGACGTGCAATCGTGGCAGCGCGAGGTGCAGACGGCCCGGCGCGAACAGCTCGAGAAGGTCGCCGTGCGCATCCGCAAACACGGGATCTCCGTCGACGTGATCGCCGACTGGGACTATCCACCGTTCGAAGCAATCATTCGCAAGTCGCAGCGTCTGGCTGCGGATCTGCTGGTCGTCGAAAATCACCACGGCACCGGGCGGCATCCGGCACGTTGGCTGCTCGCGTACACCGACTGGGAACTGTTGCGGCTGTGCCCGATACCGGTGCTGCTCGTGAAGAACCGCCGTCTGTATCACCGTCCGCGCGTGCTCGCGGCCGTCGATCCATCGCATGCCTTTGCCAAGCCGACGAACCTCGACCGGCAGATCCTTCGCGCGGGTGCGCAGCTGGTGCATGCGCTGCATGGCGAGTTGCATGCCCTCCACGTCTTCAATGCGGGGGTGCCGGTGGTTCCGGCGATGCCCGATGGGGTCGTGCTGGACCTGTTGGTGGAGCGGGATCTCGAACGCGCGGCACGCCGCAAACTCGAACGTGCCGTGGACGGCTTCGATGTGAAGCGCAGTCACTGTCACCTGGTAGAGGGGCGTCCGAACGAGGCGATTCCGCGGGCTGCCAGGCGTGAACGCAGCGCCATTGTCGCCATGGGAATCGTGTCGCGCTCCGGCCTCAAGCGGTTTTTCATCGGCAATACGGCGGAGTTCGTCATGGATGCGGTCACGGCCGACATCCTGGTGGTGAAACCCCCCGATTTCGCACCGCGCATTCCGCGTACCGGGCGCGGCGTCCAGATCCTGTCCATGCCCATTCTTCCGGGCTGAACTCGTTTTTCTTCCGACCCGAGGAGCTTTCGATGCCAAGTGAGAAAATTCCGGCGACTCCCGACGTGCGCAAGCGCGCTCCCCGCAAGTCCGCTGCCCGTCAGGCTGACCCCGCTCCCGTCCGTTTCGTCGAGCCCGAACGCCGCGCGAGCCTGATTGCCGAAGCAGCCTTCTTTCGCGCCGAGAAGCGAGGCTTCTCTCCCGGCCACGAGATGGAGGACTGGCTCGCCGCCGAGTCCGAGGTGGATGCATTGCTCATGTCCGCGAAGGCCGGCCCCAGGGTCTGATACGGGCGGCCTGGACGATCGAGCCTAACCAGTCGACGCCCCCGCGATGCCGCGCAAGGAGTATCTTTGCAGGGCATGACGGCGCCGACACCCGAAGTTCTCGCACTGCTGGAGGCCACACTCGATGCCGTCGTGATCATGGATGATCGCGGGCGAATCGAATCGTTCAATACGTCGGCCGAAGTCATGTTCGGTTACCGCGCGGCCGACGCCATCGGGCGCAACGTCAACATGTTGATGCCGGCCTCCGAGCGTGGGCAACACGACGACCTCGGGCATTACCTCGCCGGTGGAGAAGCGCGCGCGCTGGGGCGCGGGCGTGATGTCCGCGTGCAGCACCGGGATGGCAGCGAGTTTTCGGTATTCCTGAGCGTCGGTCGTATTCCCGATGCGTCGCCGCCGAAATCGGTGGGATTCTTTCATGACACGTCGCTGCGTCAGAAGGCGTTGGCAACGCTCGACAAGGAGCGCCAGGTCAATCGCCTGTATCTCGACCTGGCCCAGGTGATGCTGGTGGCCACGGATCGCCACGGCGTCGTGCAACTCGCCAATCAACGGGCCATCCGCGTGCTCAAGCGCGATCACACGACGATCGTCAACAGCCACTGGCTAGACAGCTGCGTCGCCCCGGAAGATCGCCCCGTTGCCCGCGTGGCTTTCCGCAACCTGCTGGTGAGCGGCAACGACGAGCCCCAGCAGTTCGAGTACCACGTGCGCTCGTCGGACGGGGACGATCGGTTCGTCACCTGGCGCGGCGTGGCCTTGCGCGACGCCAGTAATGTCGCCACCGGGGTCATGCTGTCGGGCGAGGACATCACCGATCAGCGCCGTGCGGAAAGCGAAGCGCACCGGGCGCTCGAGCGCATGAACAGCGTCGCCCGTCTCGCGACGATGGGCGAAATGGCCGCCGGCATTTCCCATGAGCTCAATCAGCCGCTGGCGGCCATCGCGAATTATGCCCAGGCCTGCGTCCGCTTCCTGCGCATGCCGGCTCCCGATCTGCCGGAAATCTCCGGTGCATTGGAGCAGATCGCGAGCCAGGCGCTGCGCGCGGGCGAAATCATCCGTCGAATCCGCTCGCTGGTACGTAACGAAGACGTTCGGCGCGAAAGCCAGGACATCAATGAGCTGATCCGCGAGGTCCACGGCCTTCTGGCCAGTGACGCACGCGTGCATGACGGCAAGCTGGCGCTCGACCTCACGGTGCCGTTGCCCAGTGTCACCGTGGATGGCGTGCAGATTCAGCAGGTTCTGATGAATCTCGTACACAACGCTTTCGAAGCGCAGGGTCCCGAACACGATGGCGCGCCCTTCGAAGTGCGCATCGCCACCCGCGTCACCGATGCGGGAGACGTGGAAGTGTCGGTCAGCGACCTGGGACCCGGTCTTGCCGGCGAGGCGGAACAGAAGATCTTCGAACCGTTTTTCACGACCAAGGCCTCGGGCACCGGGCTGGGCCTCGCGATCAGCCGGTCCATCATCAAGGCCCATGACGCGCGGCTCGGGTATCGCGCCAATCAGCCGCGAGGTGCATGCTTCTACTTCGTCCTTCCGGCTCATCAGGGGGCTTCGCCATGAAAGATCTGCCGCAGACCGTATTCGTGGTCGACGACGACGATGCGGTACGCGACTCGCTGCGCATGCTGCTCAAGTCCGCCGGGGTACACGCGGAAACCTCCGCGTCGGCCCAGGAGTTCCTTTCGAGATACGACGCTTCGCAGCCGGGTTGCCTGGTGCTCGACGTGCGCATGCCCGGGATGAGCGGTCTCGAGATGCAGCACGAATTGAACCTGCGTGGCGTCACCATGCCGGTCATATTCATCACCGGCCATGGCGACATTCCCATGGCGGTCGAAGCCATGCAGCAAGGCGCGTTCGACTTCCTGCAGAAGCCCTTTCGCGACCAGGAGCTGCTGGATCGAGTTCAGCGCGCGCTGGTTCGGGACGCGGAGAACCGCGCCCGCCTCCGCCACACCGACCGGATTCGCGAGCGCCTAGCATCCCTTAGTCCACGCGAACGCGAGGTGCTCGACCTGGTCACGCAAGGCAAGGCAAACAAGATGGTGGCGGGGGATCTCGGCGTGAGCCAGCGCACGGTGGAAATTCACCGCGCGCACGTGATGCAGAAAATGGAAGCCGGTTCGCTGGCCGAGCTGGTGCGAATGATGATGGCTGTTGCGCCTTCGCCATAGAATCGCGCGCTCCATCTACGAGAAACGCGGCAGAAAAAGTACGTATTTATCAGACCAGAGCCCGATGCAATGCTCCGGCCCGAAATGGCGGGCTCAAACGACAATGGCGCGGCGGGTAGTCAACGCGAAGCTCAACGCGTTCGCACCATCATCGTCGCCGGGCAGTCTTCCGACCGCACTCGAGAAGTGCTGCGCGCGCTGAGCGGTTTCACCAACGTCGTCTGGCCCACCTCGCTCGAGTCCGCCCTCGCACAGATGGGTTCCCAGGATGCAGGTTGCCTCGTCATCGCAGACGATCTGCGCGAAGAACCGATCGATGAATTCCTTCAGGAAGCCCGGGAACTCCAGCGGAACCTCCCTATCTTCGTGATAACCGATCCAGACGATGTCGCGGAAGCCGTGTCCGCAATGCGTCATGGAGCGACGGCGGTCATCGAGATACCGCCGTCGTACGCAGCGTTGTGCGAGGAAGTCAGTCGCGCCATGCAATGACGGCGCTGCAGCACGGACACCCGTGCATCCCATTGCAAAATCATCGTTCACTTCGAACTACTCGCGGACCCTGTAGGAATCGTCCGTATTGACGCGCCGGGCGGTGAGGCGAAAACTGGCAACGCTGCTTCCCACCGTCTGACATTTCGCAGGGCAACCTATGTCCGCGCAACTTGCTGCAGTTTTTCCGCTGACACATCCCGAGCCGTCGTCGCGCGGGCTCATCCTGCACGTGGAGGACGATGAAAGCGTGCGCCGCTCCACGGCCATGTTGTTGCGTTCGGCCGGTTTCGAAACGCGCGAGGCCGCAACGGGTGAACAGGCGCTGACCCAGGTGGAGTCACTTCGCGGGCGGCTCGACGTGCTCATCGTCGACTACGACCTGGGCCACGTCATGACGGGCACCGAGGTCGCCGAAGAGTTCGCGCGGTTGTTAGGTCACGCCGTGCCCACGATCATCCTGACGGGCGACCCGGCCAACGCCGAAGTGCCGTGGCTCACCGACGCACCGGTATGGGTGGCGCGCAAGCCGCTCTCGCCCGAGACGCTGCTCGCCGCGATTCCCCCGCTGGTCGCGTTTCGCCGCGCGGTGGAAGCAACGGCCTTGCGCTGACCTGCATCAGCCGCGTTTCGCGTACAGCGGCAGCACGCGGGGCAGGCTCTTCTCGATGTCCTTGATGCGTTCCTTGGGGGCCGGATGCGTGCTCAGGAATTTCGGCTGGCCGGAACTCGCCGCCGCGTTCATCTTGTTCCACAGCGTGACGGCAGCGCGCGGGTCGTAACCTGCGCGCGCCATGAGCTCGAGGCCGATCTGGTCCGCTTCGGATTCCTGATCACGACTGAACGGCAGCTGGAACGTGACCTCGGCAATCATGTTGGCGACGTTCGCGGTGCCTTCGCTGATGCCGGTGACGGCGGCCGCACCCGAAAGCACCAGCTGTTGTGCGTAGGCGCGCGACACGCGTTCGCGCGTGTGCTCACGCAGCGCGTGGGCCACCTCGTGTGCAATCACCGTGGCGAGCTCGGCATCGGTGGTGTCGAGGCTCTCGATGAGCCCGGAGTAGACCATGATGCGGCCGCCCGGCATGCAGTAAGCGTTCAGCTCCTGGGTCTTCTGCACGTTGAACTGCCAGTTCCACGCCGCGGCGTCGGAGCGGAACGTCGGCGTCGCCGACACGATGCGCCGCGCAATCGTGGTGACGCGCGCGAGCTGCGCCTTGTCGGTGTTCAGCACGCCTTTCTCCCGTGCAGCCTTGAGTTCCGCCTCATAGGCCTGGGCAGCGCCCTGCTCTATGTCGGCGCTCGGCACCAGCATCTGCTGCTTCCGGTCGACGCCGACCGCGCCCGCGCTGGTGGTGCTGACGGTTTCGCAACCGCCGGTAGTAAGGAGGGTCAGGGCTACGAGGCCCAGGAGTGTCGTGTGTTTCATCCCCGGATACTCCATGTTGTTGTTTGCGCTAACAATCAAATTCTACGTAGATAGAAGTTAGGAGCCGCGCAATTGTCGTGCAGGCTTTTTCCTACGGCACCCGCAGCGGCAGACAGGGAAAGTACTAATCTGCAACAACGAATGTTAGGCCTGTGAACCGTGTCGCAAAACGTCGTACAAATCACACAGACGCGAAACGACACCCGGTGCACAATCGCTGCCGATGGAACGACATATACGTGTGAAAACATAGGCTTCAGGCGTATTAGTCCAGCGCTATTGCTACCGGTGTCATTTTTGTGGGATAAAGCGCGCCAGCAGCTTGTTGTCGCCGCTGCTGATGCACACCGTTCACCGTTTGCGTCCGCCTTGCTCAAGGCGCACGTCTGGAGGGACCTGAGATGTCCGATTCGAGCAAAAAGCAGGGCAGAAATGCCGAAATCTTCCGTGTCAGCAGCCTGCTGACCGCCACCGCCATCTGGAGCTTCGCCAATGGCGCGGCTGCCCAGACCGCCGCGCCAACGGATGCTCCGGAAGGCGCCGAGACCATCGAGGAAGTGGTGGTAACCGGTTTCCGCGCGAGCCTCAACAAGGCCCTCGAAGCGAAGCAGGATCAGGTCGGTTCGATCGACATGATCGTGGCCGAAGACATCGCCGACTTTCCTGACCTGAACCTCGCCGAATCGCTGCAGCGCGTTCCCGGCGTCGTGATCTCGCGTGACGCAGGCGAAGGCCGCCAGATTTCCGTGCGCGGTCTCGGCCCGCAGTTCACGCGCGTGCGCATCAACGGCATCGAAGCCATGAGCGCGAACGGCAGCACCGACGCCTCGGGCGGCACGAACCGCGGACGCAATTTCGACTTCAACACGTTCGCATCGGAACTCTTCAACAACATCACGGTTCGCAAAACCGCCTCGGCCGAAACCGAAGAAGGTTCGCTCGGCGCCACGGTCGATCTGCGTACCGGCCGCCCCTTCGACTACGAAGGCCTCACCGTCGCGGGATCGGTTCAGCTGGGTTACAACGACCTGACTGAAGACAGCGATCCGCGTGCCGCCTTCCTTATCAGCAACACCTTTGCCGATGGCAAGTTTGGCGCGCTGCTGTCCGTCGCCTACACCAGCCGCAAGCTGCAGGACGATGGCGCGAGCACGGTGCGTTGGCAGCCGAACACCGGCATGGGCACTCTCGACCCCGCATACCCCGTCGCCGACACGACGAAGCCCACGGAAGCCGACATTCGCGCGGCGTTCGTCCCGCGCATTCCGCGCTACGACCAGTACAACCACGACCAGGATCGCCTGGGCGTCACCGCCGCGCTGCAGTTCGCCCCGACGGATGCCACATCGTTCAACCTCGATGTGCTGTACGCCAAGTACGACGCCACGCGTGACGAAATCTTCCTTGAAGCTCCGGTGTTCAGCACCGGTGGAGCCCAGACGACGGACGTCAACCCTGTCGACGCCGAGATCCGAACGCATGCCGACGGCAAGACCTCACTGGTGTACGGCGTGTTCAACGACGTGGATATCCGCTCGGAAGCCCGTCACGACGAATTGACGACGACCTTCACGCAGGTCGGCCTGGAAGGCAAACACAACTTCAGCGATGCATTCAACATGCGCGCTCAATTGGGTTTCGCTGAAGCCAACCATGACAACCCGGTGCAGACCACGCTGCTGTTCGATGCCTCGAACATCGATGGCTATAGCTATGACTTCCGCCAGAACAGCCGCCTGCCGCTCATCACCTACGGTGGTTATGACGTCGAAGACCCGGCGAGTTGGACGCTCTCGCAGATCCGCCTGCGGCCCCAGGGCACGATCAACAGCCTGCAGACCGCGTCGCTGGATTTCGAATGGGTGGCGAATGACTCGTTCTCGCTGAAGTTCGGCCCGCAGTGGAAGAACTACATCTTCAAGTCCACGGAACTGCGCCGCTCCAACGGAACCACGGCCAACATCGAAGGCCAGCTTCCCGTCACGGCGGCGATCGGCGACTACAGCTTCCTCACGCACTTCGGCCAGGGCCTGAACATGCCCGCCGGCAGCATCACGACCTGGCTCACGCCGGACCTGATCGCCGCGGTGGACGAACTGCAACTCAACGATCGCAACATCTACGGGATGGGCATCCAGCCTGTGCTGGGCAACAACAACGAAGTCGAGGAAGACGACCTCGGCGCGTATGTCCAGGGCGACTTCCAGTACGAAATCGGCTCGCACACGCTGCGCGGCAACGTTGGCGTGCGTTACGTCCAGACGGACATGACGTCGCAGGGTTACGTGCTGGTCGGTGGTCAGCCCTCGCTCCAGACGGCGACGCATGATTATTCGGACACGCTGCCGTCGCTGAACCTGGTGTACGACATCAGCGAGTCGCTGCTGCTGCGCTTCGGTGCCGCGAAAGTCATGACGCGTCCGAACCTGGGCCAGATCACGCCGTCCGCCTCGGTCAGCGTGTCTGGCAACAACCGCACCGTGAACGTCGGCAACCCGTCGCTCGAGCCGTTCCGCGCCAAGTCGTATGACCTCGGTGTCGAATGGTATTTCGCGCCGGAATCGCTGCTCTCGGTGGCGCTGTTCTACAAGGACGTCGACCAGTTCGTGCAGACGCTGCGTGACCAGAGGCCGTTCACCGACAATCCGTATGGTCTCGAAGACAGCGTCGCGATCGCGGCTTGCGGCACCAACCCCGGTTGCAGCCCTGATGCGGTCTGGGACTTCAACACTCCCGCGTCCACCGAAGGCGGCCCGGTCAAGGGCTTCGAAATCAGCTACCAGCAGCCGTTCACGTTCCTGCCCGGTTTCTGGAGCAATTTCGGCACCATCCTGAACTACACGGGTGTCGAGTCCGAGATCACCTACATCACGGTGTCGGGCGCGGCGGGTCAGCCGCCGGTCTACACGCCGACGAAGAACGATCTCACGGGCCTTTCGAAGGACTCGTACAACGCGACGCTGTATTTCGACAACAAGATCTTCAGCGCGCGCGTGGCGGCTGCCTATCGCTCGGACTACCTGACACAGGTGCCGGGCCGTAACAGCAACGACGTGGAAGGCACTGCGTCGACGATGAACATCGACTTCTCGGCCTCGTACAACATCAACGACCAGTTCTCCGTCTCGCTCGAGGCGTTGAACCTCACTGATGAAGTGCAGGACCAGTGGGTGGGCAGCGCGGCGAATCGCCTCTCGTACTACCACCACCAGGGCACGCAGTACTATCTGGGCGCCCGCTTCAAGTACTAGTTAGAGGGGGCCCGGCCCCGGACGATTGATCGAACGAATGGGGACGGAAGAAATTCCGTCCCCATTTTTGTTTGCGGCGGCATACTCACCCACCATGAACCGACGACAGGTCCTTCTGGCCAGCACCCTGGCGGCGCTCTCCCCGGCGGGCATGGCGGCGCGCAAGCCCGCTGCCGGCGAGCCCGGCGATGAAGTGGTCGACCTGTGGCCGCGTGGCGCGCCCGGCGGCGATCACGTGACCGCGAAGGAAGAAGTGGTCGAACGACTTCCCGACGGCCCGATGCGCGACCGCTTCGTGCAGCACGTCACGCGCCCGTCGATGACGATTTTCAAACCCAGGGCGGCTTTCAACGGAATCACGCTGCTCATCGTGCCGGGTGGCGGCTATGTGCGTGTGGTCATCGACAAGGAAGGCGTGGAGGCCGCGGACTGGTTCACCAAGCGCGGCTTTGCGGCCGCCGTATTGCGCTACCGACTGCCGGCGGACGGGTGGGTCAATGGCGCCGACGCACCGGTTCACGACGCGATGCGCGGGATCCGGCTGCTGCGTGCGCAGCCCATCACGGGGGTTGCTTCCTCGCGTATCGGTGTCATGGGTTTCTCCGCGGGCGGACACCTCTGCGCGCGGCTGCTCACGGAACCCGGCATCGCCTATGACCGGCGTGACGCTGCGGACGACTCGTCGGCGCGTCCGGATTTCGGCGTGCTCATGTATCCGGTGATCGCGATGACCGGTCCGCACGCGCATGCCGGGTCCGCACGACAACTGTTGAGTTCCGGCGTCGGCGACGCCGATATCGAACACTACTCGGCCCATCGCAACGTGGGCGCCCACACTCCTCCCACGATGCTCGTCCATGCAGCCGACGACACGACAGTGCCCGTCGAGAACTCGCTGCTGATGTACGAAGCTTTGCGCGGGGCAAAGATACGCAGCGAATTACACGTCTTCGATAGCGGTGGCCACGGCTTCGGACTGCGCGGCGTCGCCGGCCGGGACGTGGCGGCGTGGCCCGCGCTGGTCCAGAACTGGGCTCTCAACAATGCCAAGACCATTCCCTGAAACTGTCGACAGCCAACGCCGCGGATTGTTAGGCCTCGTCGCCTCGGCCGCGTGTTTCGCCACCCTGAGCCCGCTGGCGCATGCCGCTGGCGGTCCGGTTGTGAGAACAACACATGGACGAGTCCGCGGCGCGCGCGATGGCGCCCTGCAGGTATTTCGCGGCATTCGTTATGGCGCCGACACCGCGCCGCGCCGCTTCATGCCGCCGGTGCCGCCCGCGCCCTGGCGCGGCATTGCCGACGCCACCGCCTTCGGTGCGGCCAGCGTGCAGCCGGGTTCGGAGCCGAACCAGTCGGAAGACTGCCTGTTTCTCAACGTGACGGCGCCACTCGCGAAGTCCGTACGCCCGCGGCCCGTCATCGTCTACATCCACGGAGGCGCGTACTCGAGCGGCTCGGGCTCGAGCCCGCTGTACGACGGTTCGAATCTCTGCAGGAACGGTGATGTGGTCGTAGTCACGGTCAATCACCGGCTCAGCCTGTTCGGCTACCTCTACCTCCCGGGCTTTCCCGATTCGGGCAATGCCGGAATGCTCGACCTCGTGCTGGCGCTGCAGTGGGTACGTGACAACATCGCGGCGTTCGGGGGCGACCCCGGCTGCATCACTTTGTTAGGCCAGTCGGGCGGCGGCGCGAAGATTGCCACGCTCATGGCCATGCCCGCGGCCGCCGGGTTGTTTCATCGTGCGGCCACGATGAGCGGACAGCAGATCACCGTTTCCGGCCCGCTGCATGCTGCGGGCCGCACGCGCGTGCTGCTCGACAGGCTCGGTGTGCCAGCCGGGCGCACCGCTACGCTCGCGAATCTGGCCGCGGCGGAATTGTTGAAAGCGCATTCCGGTTCCGTCGACCCGTACATCGGCAAGGGCAGCCTCTATATGGGACCCGTGCTCGACGAGCGCACGTTGACCCGTCACCCGTTCTACCCGGACGCGCCGGCGCAGTCGGCGGGCATTCCGATGATGATCGGCAACACCCACGACGAAACGCGCTCGCTCATCGGTCGCGGCGATCCCGCGGTGTTCTCCATTACCTGGGAGGCGCTGCCAACGCGCCTGGAAGCCGAGCTGCGCGTCGACATCTCGGGCGCGCTGGTCGTGGCCGAATACCGCCAGTGGTATCCCCACTATTCCCCGGCGGACGTTTTTTTTGCTGCCACCACGGCGGGCCGCTCCTGGCGTGGCGCCATCGTCGAGGCCGAATTGCGCGCCGAGCAGCGCTCCCCGGCCTACGCCTACCAGCTCGACTGGAGCTCTCCGCAGGACGGCGGCAAGTGGGGCGCGCCCCATACGCTCGACATACCCCTGATGTTCGGGACGTTGACGGCCCGCGCATCGATCACCGGCGACGGCGACGGCGCTCGACGCATGTCGGCAACCATGCAGGGCGCTCTCCTGGCGTTCGCGCGCACCGGCGACCCTAACTACTCCGGCCTTCCCCGATGGGAGCCGTATACGTTGCCCCGGCGCGCCACCATGGTGTTCGATGCAGAGAGCCGCCTCGAGAACGACCCGCGCGGAAACGAGCGCCGGTTGTTCGCGAAGGTGCCCTACATCCAGCAGGGCACCTGAAACCCCGGCCTGCGTGGGTACCGGGCGTGGTAACCCGTACGCCTTCGGTGACTACCCAACAGGCAGGATGGCCGGTAGCCTGCGGGACCGAAAATGCGAGTGACGTCTCAGCGGCGGAAGGCAATTGCGCGAACAATGATGTCCCGGGTGCAACCCCACGATATGACATGAATTGTCCCTTCGAACCATTGAAAATGACACCGGTTTCCCTATATAACACCCGCTGCAGCCGAGCGCTGAAAAGAGAAGGTTCATAAATTGGTTTCCGTTGTCTCCGACCTCGCGTTCGACGCCAAAGGGGTGGCCGCCGCGTTCGTAAAGGCTCGCCGTTCCGCTGGCTCCTTTGCGCAATATCCCGGCACCCAGCCGAAAGACCTCGACTCGGCATACCGTTGCCAGGACGAAGCCATCTCGCTCTGGGATGACACCATCGCCGGATGGAAAGTCGGCTGGATCCCCGAGCCCCTCAGCCAGCAATTCGGCGCGCAGCGCCTCGTGGGACCGATCTTCAGCCGCTCGGTGAAGCACGCTGAAGGCAGTGCCTCCGTCGAAGTCCCGGTGTTCGCCAACGGATTCGCCGCGATCGAGGCCGAATTCGTGGTTCAGCTCGCCAAGGATGCTCCAGCCAACGTGACGGACTGGACCACCGAAACCGCCCGGCGCCTTGTCAAGGCGATGTACATCGGAATCGAAATCGCGAGCAGCCCGCTGGTCAACATCAACGACTATGGCCCCGCCGTCGTCGCCAGTGATTTCGGCAATAACGCCGGATTGCTGCTCGGCGCGGAGATCACCGACTGGCAGACGCGCAGTCTCGAGTCGCTCGACTGTGAAACGCGCATCGACACGAGTGTCGTGGGTCGCGGTGGCGCCGCGGCCGTCAGCGGCGGGCCGCTGGCCGCGCTCGCCTTCGCCTTGAGTTGCAACGCCCGCCGCGGCCGGCCGCTGCGTGCCGGCGATTACATCTCGACGGGTGCCGCCACTGGTGTCCACTCTGTCCAGGCAGGACAATCCGCCGAGGCAATCTTCACGGGCGTCGGCAGCCTGAAGTGCGTTACCGTGCCCATGACACCCATGCCAGACCGCTGATTGTTAGAGGACATACCTGCCCCGGCCGCGCGGCGCTTCCGTAGAATCACACCACCATGACACGCATCCGGAAAAAAGCCGCGGGCAGTCGCGGCGCTCCCAAGCCGGCGGTCCCTGCCAAGGTGACCGGCCTCAAGCCCGGGCGTAACGCCACCATCAACGACATCGCGCGCCTCGCCAGCGTTTCGAAGAAGACCGTTTCGCGCGTCATCAACCAGTCGCCGCTCGTGCAGGAAGCCACGCGCGCACGCATCCAGGCCGTCATCGACAAGTTCGGCTACGTTCCGGATCCCCAGGCGCGCGGCCTCGCGTTCCGCAAGGCGTTCCTCATCGGCCTGGTCTACGACAACCCGAACGCGCAGTACATCGTCAACTGCATGGAAGGCGCGCTCGATGCCGTGCGCAATTCCGAATACGAAGTGGTCGTGCATCCCTGCGATCGCAAGAAACCTGATTTCATCACCGGGGTCCGGCGTTTCGTCGAGCGTCAGAAACTGCGCGGCGTGATCCTGTTGCCCCCGATCTCGGAGAACGACGAACTCACCCGCGCGCTGACGGCCGCGGACTGCTCATACGTCCGCATCACCTATACGCAACTCGACGATCCGGCCCGCATCGTCATCTCCAATGACCGGCTCGCCGTCGCGGAGGTCGCCAACTACCTCGTTTCCCTCGGTCACAAGCGCATCGGCCACATCGCGGGTCCGGCGGGGTTCCGTTCCGCCATCGAGCGACTCGCGGGCTTCCGAGAAGCCCTCGCGGCGCGCGGCGTGGCGTTCCCCAACGAACTCATCGTCGAGGGTGGTTACACCTACGAATCCGGCGTGGCAGGCGGCGAGAAGCTGCTCGCACTCAATCCGCGCCCCACCGCGATTTTCGCCAGCAACGACGAGATGGCGGCGGGCTTGTACCGCGCCGCGACCAAGCTGGGGCTGTCCATTCCAGGCGATCTGTCCATCGTC
>Ga0164241_10002760_pt1 | contig 18542 bp, 17 predicted proteins | sample OricomyardsoilBY_FD_108780 | JGI IMG/M metagenome (GOLD analysis project Ga0164241, IMG submission 108780) | Backyard soil microbial communities from Emeryville, California, USA - Original compost - Back yard soil (BY) | ecosystem: Environmental > Terrestrial > Soil > Unclassified | place: USA...
CGGGGGCCCCATTTACTCACAACGTTAAAACGACCGATATCCACCTGACTTGAACATCGGCTAAAGCGGCAGGGTAAACGGCCGCTTCATTCCTGTTTCCAGCGCGTAAGCGCCTGCGCGGTCGCGCCGCGATGAAGCGTAAGCGCCTGCGCGGTCGCGCCGCGATGACGCGTAAGCGCCTGCGCGGTCGCGCGATGGAAGGCGCCGTGTACCGGGGCGAGCAACGCCGCCATCGGTGTGGTCACCATCAATCGCGCCTGTGCCTGAGCGGTCGGGCTCGCGGCCTGCCGTGCGGCGACGCCCACCAGCAGCACCGCCAGCTCGGTCGGCATCGCAGTGACGGCGAAGTCGCGGTCCAGACGGGCGAAGCTCAAATCCACAAATACACATCCGCTAGAATCTCTGTTCGGATGGCCATTGGTACCCAAGAAGGTTGAAGGGCTCGTAAAGCCCGTGAAAACTGGCGCTTAACTTCTCGTCCCGTTATGGGGCGCGAATGACCGATTCCGGCGATTTTCAGCTAGAAGCACCGCTAAAGGCACGGCGCATCGTGGTTGCGATGTCGGGCGGAGTCGATTCCTCGGTGGTCGCGGCGATGGCAGCGGCGACGGGCGCGGAGACGATCGGAGTCACGCTCCAGCTCTACGATCATGGCGAAGCGGTGGGGCGTGCGGGCAGCTGCTGCGCGGGGCGCGACATCCGCGACGCGCGCGCGGTGTGCGACATGCTGGGCATCGCCCATTATGTGTTCGACCACGAATCGAGCTTTCGCGAGCAAGTGATCGACGATTTCGCCGACGAATATATGGCCGGGCGCACCCCGATCCCGTGCGTGAAGTGCAATATGGGGCCCAAATTCACTGATCTGTTCAAGCTCGCGCGCGATCTGGGCGCCGATTGCCTGGCGACGGGCCATTATGTGCGGCGGATCATGGGCACGAACGGTGCCGAGCTGCACCGCGCGATCGATCCGGCGCGCGACCAGAGCTATTTCCTCTTCGCGACGACCGGCGCGCAGCTCGATTTTCTGCGCTTCCCGTTGGGCGGGATGCCCAAGGCGCGGGTGCGCGAGCTGGCGGCGGAATATGGGCTGGGCGTATCGGCCAAGCCCGACAGCCAGGATATCTGCTTCGTGCCGGACGGCGATTATGCCTCGCTGGTCAAGAAACTGCGGCCCGAAGCGGGCGCGGGCGGCGAGATCGTCGACGAAAGCGGCCGCGTGCTGGGGCGGCATGGCGGGCTGATCCATTTCACCGTGGGGCAGCGCAAGGGGCTGGAGATCGGCGGGCTGGCCGAACCGCTCTATGTGCTGAGGCTGGAGCCGATGACGAAGCGCGTGGTGGTCGGCCCCAAGGGGGCGCTGGCGGTGCGCGCCGCGCGAATTGAGGGCGTCAACTGGATCGGCGGCAGCTTTGAAGGCCCGATCACCGCCAAGGTGCGCAGCCTCGCCAAGCCGGTCCCCGCACGATTCGAAGGTGACCGGGTGGTGTTCGATACCCCCGAATATGGCGTCGCGCCGGGGCAGGCGGCGGTGCTCTATGCGAGCGACCGGGTGCTCGGCGGCGGCTGGATCGCCGAGACAGAGCGGGCGGAGATGGCGAGCGCTTAAATTCCCTCTCCCCGCAAGCGGGGAGAGGGAGTTAGAGCGTAAATTCGCCTTCGATCACCGTCACGCACGTCCCGCCCAGGATCGCGCGGTCGCCGCTGAGCGTGCAGCCGACATGGCCGCCGCGCTTGCTTGCCTGATAGGCAGTGAACGAATCGCGCCCAAGCCGCCTGGCCCAATAAGGCGTCAGCACCGAATGGGCGGAGCCGGTCACCGGGTCTTCGTCGATCCCGGCGGCGGGAGCGAAGACGCGGCTGATGACGTCGGTGTCGGTGCCCGGCGCCGTGACGATGTTGAGCGTGTGCCCGATGGCGGCGAGCGCGCGGAAATCGGGGGTGAGCGCGAGGACCGCTTCGGCGCTGTCGAGCACGGTCAGGTCGTAGCCGGCGGGATGGTGGAGTGTCTCCGCCGAAGCGAGGCCCAGCGCTTCGAGCAAGCCCGGGATGGTCGCGGGCTCGGGTGGATAGGCGGGGAGCGCCATCGCATACCTATCCCCATCGCGCGCGACTTCGAGGATGCCCGCCTTGCGGGTGCGAAAGGTGACCTTCTCGCGATCGGGAAACTGGCCGAGGACAGTGTGCCCGCTCGCCAGCGTGGCATGGCCGCACAGCGCAACCTCCACCGCGGGCGTGAACCAGCGCAGTTCGTAATCCGCGGCACCACTGGCATCGGGGATGATGAAGGCGGTTTCGGCGACATTATTCTCCTCGGCGATGGCCTGGAGCACCTCGTCCGCCAGCCATGCCTCGAGCGGCATCACCGCGGCCTGGTTGCCGGTGAAGGGCTTGTCCGCGAAGGCGTCGATCTGCGTGAAGGGCAGCTTCATTCGATATCCTTGTTGAGCAGATCGGCCTCGGCGAGCGCATTGTCCGGCTCGTCCACCTGGCCTTCGGGGTCGATATGGATGAGGATTTCAGTGCCGGGGAATTCGGCGCAGAGCCGCGCTTCGAGGACATCGACCACGTCATGCGCGGCCAGCACCGTCATCGCCGGGTCCATCCAGATGTGGAACTGCGCGAAATCCTTGTTGCCGCTGGTGCGGGTGCGCAAATCGTGCATGCCCTTGAGTTCGGGATGGCGGCCTGCGACGTCGATAAAGGCCCGGCGCTTCTCCTCGGGCCATTCCTTGTCCATCAGCTGGTCGATCGCGTCGTTGGACGCGCGCCACGCGCCGAACAACAGCCACAGCCCGATCGCGATGCCGAACAGCGCGTCGGCGCCGGGGACATGGTCATAGCTTTCGAGCAGCAAGGCCGCGATCACCGCCGCGTTGAGCATCAGGTCCGAAGTATAATGGATGCGGTCGGTGGCGATGGCGATCGATCCGGTCTTCGCCACCACCGATCGCTGATAGGCGGTGAGCGCGAGCGTCACGGCGATGGCGATCAGCGAGACCGCGATGCCGGCCTCGGGCGCGGCGGCGGCTCCGCCCGCAACGAAGCGCTCGCCCGCGCGCCACAGGATCGCGACGGCGGAGACCGCGATCACGCCGACCTGAAACAGCGCCGCCAGCGCCTCCGCCTTGCCATGGCCGAAGCGATGCTCGCGGTCGGCGGGCTGCGACGCCCAATGGACCCCGCCCAGCGTCACCAGCGAGGCGACGAGATCGAGGACGCTGTCGGCGAGGCTGGCGAGCACCGCGACCGAGCCGGTGGTCCATGCCGCCCAAGCCTTGAGGATGCCGAGGAAGAGCGCCGCCGCCACGCTGGCGAGGGCGGCACGGCGGGCGAGGCTGGTCATGGCCAAAAACTCATGGGTAGAGCAGCCCTTCGGTCCAGCCCGAGCTGATGCGGGTGAACAGACGGCGTTCGTGGAGGCGGTGGGCGCGGTCCTGCCAGAATTCGATTCGGGAGGGGCTGACGCGGTATCCGCCCCAGTGCGGGGGACGGGGGACGTCCTGCCCCGCGAAGCGCGCGGTCATGGCTTCGAACCGCTCCTCGAAGGTCGCGCGGGCATCGAGCGGGCGCGATTGGTCCGAGGCCCAGGCGCCGAGTTGCGAATCCCGGCTGCGCGACGCGAAATAGGCGTCGCTTTCGGCGTCGGTGGCGAGGCTCACGGCGCCCTCGATGCGGATCTGGCGGCGCAGCGACTTCCAGTGGAACAGTAACGCGGCTTTGCTGCCCTCGCCCAGCTCCCGCGCCTTGCGGCTCTCACGGTTGGTGTAGAAGACGAAGCCGTCGGGACCGTGCCCCTTGAGCAGGACCATTCGCACCGAAGGCTGGCCGTCCGCGCCGACGGTCGCCAGCGCCATCGCGTTGGAGTCGTTGGGCTCGGCTTCGCGCGCCTCCGCGTACCAGGCGTCGAACAGCGTGAAGGGATCGGTGGCGGTCATCGCGAGCCTCCCTACACATTCCTCCCCTGCAAGGGGAGGGGGACCAGCCGCAGGCTGGTGGAGGGGTGTCGCGCTATCGAGAGGGGCATACCCCGTCGCGTTATGCGCGCCACCTCCCCTTAGGGGAGGAATTGGGAGCGGAACGACTCCCTGGCTCATGCTTTGAATCGCTTTCGCAACGAGGGAAAACAGCATGGCCGCGCGCGCCTATTGGCAGGGACAGATCAGGCTGGCGTTGGTCTCGATTCCGGTCGAGATCTACACCGCCACCAAATCGGGCGCGCAGATCGCCTTTCACCAGATCCACGAGCCGAGCGGGAAGCGGATCAAATATGAAAAGGTCGCGCCGGGTGTCGGGCCGGTCGATGTCGATGAGATCGTCAAGGGCTTCGAGATCGAGAAGGGCGAATATGTCCTGCTCGAACAGGACGAGATCGACGCGGTGAAGCTGGAGTCCAAGAAGACGCTGGAGCTCACTCAGTTCGTCGACGCCGATGAGATCGACGTGCTCTATTACGAGAAGCCCTATTTCGTGGTGCCGGCGGACGATCTCGCCGAGGAGGCGTTCATCGTGCTGCGCGAAGCGCTCAGGCGGTCGCGCAAGGTCGGGCTGGGGCAGCTGGCGATGCGCGGGCGCGAATATGTGGTGAGCCTCAAGCCGTGCGGGCGCGGGATGGTGCTGGAGACGCTGCGCTATGCCGACGAAGTCAACAAGGCGCAGGGCTATTTTCGTGACATTCCCGATTCCGAGCCCGATCCCGAACTGCTGGGCCTCGCCCAGTCGCTGATCGACAAGAAAGCGGGGAAATTCGATCCGGGCGAGTTCCACGACCGTTATGTCGATGCGCTCAAGGATCTGATCGCCCGCAAGCGCAAGGCGAAGGGCAGGAAGATCATCGAGGACAAGGATGACGGCAAGGATAGCCGGGGATCGAACGTGGTCGATCTGATGGCGGCGCTCAAGAAATCGCTCGAGAAGCCGGGCGCGAAATCGAGCGCGGCGGTGAAGACGAAGCCGGTCGCCGCCGCGAAAAAGGCTCCGGCGAAGAAGCGCGCCTGATGGCCGACAGTCTCGCTAAATATAACGCCAAGCGCGATTTCGCGAAGACCGAGGAGCCTTCGGGCAGGATCGCCAAGGGTAAGGGCAACCGCTTTATCGTCCAGAAGCATGACGCCAGCCGGCTGCATTGGGATTTCCGGATCGAAGTCGACGGCGTGCTCAAGAGCTGGGCAGTGACTCGCGGGCCGAGCGTCGATCCGGGCGAGAAGCGCCTCGCGGTGCGGACCGAAGACCATCCGATGTCCTATGCCGATTTCGAAGGCACGATTCCCAAGGGCCAATATGGCGGCGGGACGGTGATGCTGTGGGATACCGGCACCTGGGCCCCGATCAAGGGCAAGAGCGCGAAGGACCTGGAGAAGGGGCATCTTCACTTCACGCTCGATGGCGAGCGGATGAAGGGGGAGTGGCTGCTGATCCGCCTGAAACCGCGCGGCAAGGAGCGGGGGGAGAATTGGCTGCTGCGCAAGATCGACGATGACGCGGCGGGGGCGACCGATTTTCTGGTCGAGACCGGACTGACCAGCGTCAAGACCGGGCGGACGATGCAGGAGATCGCCGAGGGCAAGAAACCTTCTGCGTCATCCCGGCGGAGGCCGGAACCCGGAGCCAAGAGCGGTTCGCCCGCGACTCTACGCCGGGGCGACGGAAAGGCGCCCAAATTCCATGCGCCTCAGCTCGCCACTCTCGTTGATAGCGTGCCCCCGGGCAACCAGTGGCTCCATGAGGTCAAATATGACGGCTACCGCGCGCTGCTGAGCATCGGCGCGAGCGGGGCGAAAGTCTTCACCCGGTCGGGGCTCGACTGGACCGAGAAATTCCCCGGGATTGCCGATGCCGCGAAATCGCTCCCCGGCTCGGCGCTGATCGATGGCGAGATCGTCGCGTACAAGGACGGCAAGCCCGATTTCTCGACGCTGCAGGAAGCGATTTCGAACGGGGGCAAGGGACTGACTCTGTTCGCCTTCGACTTGCTGTCGCAGGACGGCGAGGATCTCACCAAGCTGCCGCAGATCCAGCGCAAGGAACGGCTGCGCGGGCTGGTGACCGGCGCGGACGAGCGCATCCAATTCTCCGAGCATGTGATGGGCAGCGGCGAGCAATTGTTCGAGGCGATGTGCCGCGAGGGCTATGAGGGCGTGGTCTCCAAAAAGGCCGATGCGCCCTATCGCGGCGCGCGCACCAAGGCCTGGCTCAAGATCAAATGCACACGGCGGCAGGAATTCGTCATCATCGGCTGGTCGCCGAGCACGGCAAAGGGGCGCGGGTTCCGTTCATTGCTGCTGGCGGTGAACGGACCCGATGGCCTGGTCTATGCGGGCAAGGTCGGCACCGGCTTCAGCACCGCGACGCTGCACGATCTGCGCGAGAAATTCGACAAGATCGCAGTGGAGAAGGCCCCGGTCGCGGTGCCCCGTCCCGAGGCGCGCGGGGCGCACTGGGTGAAGCCGAAGCTGGTCGCCGAGATTGCCTTTGCCGAGTTCACCGCGGAAAATGTCGTGCGCCATGCGAGTTTTCTGGGGCTGCGGGGGGACAAGAAAGCGAGCGATGTCGTGAAGGAGGAGCCGGTGGCGGTGCCCGAAACGCCCGCGAGCGCGATCAAGATCACCAATCGCGACCGCGTCATCTATCCCGAAGCCAAGCTCACCAAGGGCGAGCTCGCCGATTATTACGCACAGGTCGCCCCGATCCTGCTGCCCTGGCTGGGGAGCCGGCCGATCAGCCTGGTGCGCTGTCCGCAGGGGCGTGCGAAACATTGCTTCTTCCAGAAGCACGACGCCGGATCGTTCGGCGAGCATGTCCACCATGTCGATGTCCGCGAGAAGGACGGATCGGTCGAGCCGTACCTCTATGTCGATACCGCCGACGGGGTGCTGGCGTGCGTCCAGATGGGCACGATCGAATTCCATGGCTGGGGGTCGCTGGTCGCCGATATCGAGAAGCCCGACCGGCTGGTGTTCGATCTCGACCCCGACGAAGGGCTCGATTTCGGCACGGTCAAGAAGGCGGCGGAGGATTTGAAGCAGCATCTGGCGGACATCGGGCTGACCAGCTGGCCGTTGCTGTCCGGCGGCAAGGGCGTGCATGTCGTGGTGCCGCTGATCCCGCGCGCCGAATGGCCCGATGTCCGCAGCTTTGCCGAGCGTTTCTCGCGGGCGCTGGCGCAGGCCGAGCCCGACCGCTTCACCGCGAACCTCAAGAAGGCGCAGCGCGTCGGCAAGATTTTCATCGATTACCTCCGCAACCAGCGCGGGGCGACCGCGGTGCTGCCCTATGTCGCCCGCGCCCGCGAAGGCGCGCCGGTCGCGGCGCCGGTGACGTGGAGCGAATTGCGCGACCTCGATAGTGCCAAGGCCTTCTCGATCCGGGACGCCGCCACCCTGATCGAACGCGCCAATTCGCGGGAGCTTTCGGGCTGGGGCACTGCGAACCAGGCATTGCCTGACCTGTAATAACGCCGTCATCCCAGCGAAAGCTGGGATCCAGGGTCGCAAAGGGTGGCGCTGCTTGGCTCTGGATCCCAGCGTGCGCTGGGATGACGGAAGCTTGTTGCATAGCAGCATCTTCTGCCCCATTCGGGTTTCGAACGGGGGTAGGGAGTGCGTGTGGCCAGTCGCGCCGCCACGGGATTGTTCGACGCCGGCGCGATCGCCGCGCGCTGGATCGCCGACTATTGCTCGGGCGGCCGTGCGGGCGATGTGCTGTGCGACCGGGGCGAGGGCGATGCCGCCTGGGACGCGGTGTTCGAAGAACTGGCCGGCCACTCCGAAACGCTCGACCATGCCCGCGAACGCGCCCAGCGCCATGCCGACGATATCGGCACCGGTTTTCGCATCGCGGGCGAAGGCGAGGAACGCCCCTGGCCGCTTTCGCCGGTCCCGCTGCTGATCGCGAGCGACGAATGGCGGGGGATCGCGGCGGGGGTCGCCCAGCGCGCGGCGCTGATGGAGAAGATTCTCGCCGACCTTTATGGCGAAGGCTCCCTGGTCCGCGACGGGCATGTCCCGGCGGCATTGGTCACCGGTAGTCCCTTCTTCCTGCGCCCGCTCGCGCGGCTCGATCCGCCCGGCGGGCATCACCTTGCATTCGTCGCGGTCGATCTGGGGCGCGGGCCGAATGGCGAGTGGCGCGTGCTTGCCGATCATCTCCGCGCGCCGGCGGGCGCGGGCTATGCGCTGGAAAACCGGCTGGCGATGGCGCGCACGCTCGACGGACTTCAGTCGCGGGTCAATATCGAGCGCCAGGCGCCGTTCTTCGCCGCGTTTCGCGACGGGCTCGCGGCGCTTTGCCGCCGAGTCGATCCGCGGATCGGGTTGCTGACGCCGGGGCGGCTCAACCCCAGCTATGCCGAACAGGCGCATCTGGCGCGCTATCTCGGCTTCCTGCTGGTCGAGGGCGCCGATCTCGCGGTGCGCGACGACAAGCTTTATGTGCGGACCATCGCCGGCCTCAAGCGGATCGATGCGCTGTGGCGGCGAGTCGATCCGCGGCTGCTCGATCCCCTCGCGCTCGATTCGCATTCGAAGGTCGGCGTGCCCGGGCTGATCGACGCGATGGCGGCGGGCAATGTCGTGCTCGCCAATGCGCCGGGGAGCGCGATGCTGGAGGCGCCCGCCTTCGCCGCCTTTCTGCCCGCGCTCGCCGAGCGACTGCTGGGTGAGGCGCTCAAGCTGCCCAATATCGCCACCTGGTGGTGCGGGCAGGATGCCGAGTGCGCGCAGGTTCGATCCGATCTGGATTCGCTGCTGATCGCCCCGGCGTTCGGCCCCAACCCGCTCGGACTGCCCGATGGCGCGGCGTTGGGTTCGGCGATCACCGGGGACGCGCGCGCGGCGCTGCTCGCCGACATGGCGCGGCGGCCGCAGGATTATGTCGGCCAGGAAGTCGCGCGGCTTTCGACCATGCCGGTGGTGGCGGAGGATCGCCTCGTCCCCCGCCCCTTCACGCTCAGGGTGTTCGCCGCGCGCGGAAGCGACGGCGAATGGACCGTGCTCCCCGGCGGTTTCGCCCGGATCGGCGAGCATCCAGATCCGCGCGCCGCAGTGATGGGCGAAGGGATGTGGTCCGCCGATGTCTGCATCCACGGCCCGGAGCCGGTGGCGGCGGTGTCGCTGCTGCCCTCGGGTGATTCGACTCAGTTGCGGCGCAATCCGGGGACACTGCCCAGCCGCGTCGCCGACAATCTCTTCTGGCTCGGCCGCTATCTGGAGCGCGGCGAGTCGCAGCTGGCATTGCTGCGGGTGCTGCTCGGCCACTCGATCACTGCCGATACCGGCGCGGCGCTGCCATCCGGGACGGTGCAGCGGCTGGTCGCGATGGTCGCGGCCGCCGGATCCGCGCCGGCGCCCAAATCGCTTGGCCGCAAGGATTTGACCGACCTCGCCAGGACCGCACTGGAGGATGCGAGCGGCTGGAACAGCATCCGCCGCGTCAATGGCCAGGCGCGCGGGATCGGCGAAGTCTCGCGCGAGCGGCTTTCGGCGGACATGATCCATTTGCTCGACGCGCCCTTTCCGGTGAAGGGTTCGCTGCTCGACCGGGCGGGCTCGCTCCAGCGGCGCTACTCCGCGCTGGCCGGCTTGTCGGCCGAACATATGGCGCGCACCGACGCATGGCGCTTCCACGATCTCGGCCGCCGGATCGAACGTGCGACGGCGGCAGTGCGCTTCGTTCGCGCGTTCGGCGGGATGGAGGCGAGCGCGGACGATCTTTCGACTCTGCTCGACCTCGCCGACAGCCAGATCAGCTATCGCCAGCGCTACCTGTCGGGGATCGCCCGCGTGCCGGTGCTCGATCTGGTCACGCTCGATGCCGGCAATCCGCGCTCGATCGCGTTTCAGGTCGGCAAGCTGACGGCGCACCTCAACAAGCTGCCGGTCCTGTCCGACGACGGACTCGCCGAGCCGCAACAGGAGCAGGCGCGCGAGCTGACGGCGATGCTGGTCACGGCCAATGCGCTCCGAGTCGATGACGCGGCCTTTGCCGGGATCGAGCTGCGACTGGGCAAGCTTTCCGACGCGGTGGCGCGGCGATATTTTCTGCACGGCGCCGAGCCGCTCCGCGCCGCCGGAATGACGCTGGCATAATGCTGTACGCGATCAAGCATGTGACGCGCTTCGACTATGCGCGCGCCGTGGCGTTCGCGCGCTGCAATTTGCGGCTCCAGCCGATCCTGTGGTCGGGGCAGGAACTGCTCGACTATGCGCTGACCATCGAGCCAAGCGGGCGGATCGCCCCGGCGCGGGCGGAGGCGGGGCTCGCCAATGTCGTCCGGCTGGTGGTCGATACGCCGGTGCGCGCGCTGACCATCACCAGCAGCGCGACGATCCGAGTCGACCGGCTGATCCCGGTGCCGCGCCCGACCGATCCGACGCTCGCAGAGATCGCGGCGCTGGCGCGGGCGAGCAACGATATGTCGCCGGCCAGCCCCGCGGCCTATCTGTTCCCCACCCAGCAGATCCCGCTCGACCCGGTGATCGCGGCCTGGTGCGCGCGCGATCTCGATCCCGGCCGCGGCGTGCTGGAGGCGGCGTTCGCGCTGGCGACGCGGATCCAGACCGAATTCGATTTCGACGCCAAGGCGACTCTGGTCGATACCCCGCCGCGCGAGGCGTTCGACCAGAAGCGCGGGGTCTGCCAGGATTTCGCGCAGATCATGATTTCGGGAATGAGAGCCGCCGGGCTGCCCGCCGCCTATGCCTCGGGTTACCTCCGCACCCTGCCCCCGGCTGGCGAGCCGCGGCTGGTGGGGGCGGATGCGACGCATGCCTGGGTGCTGGTCTGGGCGGGGCCGCGGCTCGGCTGGGTCGGCGTCGATCCGACCAACGGCATCTGGATGGCGAGCGACCATATCGTCGTCGCGATCGGCCGCGACTATGCCGATATCGCGCCGGTCGATGGCGTGGTGCTCGGGTCGGGCGCGCAGAAGATGGATGTTTCGGTGGATGTCGAGCCGCTGGAGGAGCCCTGATAACCAACCGTCATCCCGGCGAAAGCCGGGACCCGACTCCTTCTTTGCGCCTTCGCGCCTTCGCGTGAATCAAAACAAGTCAGATTTCACGCGAAGGCGCAAAGACGCGAAGAGAAAGAAGATTAGCTGGGTCCCCCGGCTTTTGCCGGGATGACGAAACAAGGGTCAGCCGTTGACGATGGTCCCGCCGTTCGGGTGGAGCACCTGGCCCGACATGTAGCTGGCATCCTCGCACGCCAGGAACAGGAAGGCGGGGGCGACTTCGTTGGGCTGGCCGGGCCGGCCCATCGGGGTGCTTTCGCCGAAATGTTCGAGCTTCTCGCCGCTCGCGCCGCCGCACGGGTTGAGCGGGGTCCAGATCGGGCCGGGCGCGACGGCGTTCACGCGGATGCCCTTTTCGATGAGATTCTCCGACAGGCTGCGCGTGAAGGCAGTGATCGCGCCCTTGGTGCTGCTGTAGTCGAGCAACTCCTTCGATCCCTGATAGCTAGTGATCGAAGTGCAATTGACGATCGCCGCGCCTTTTTTGAGGTGCGGGATCGCGGCCTGGGTCATGTAGAACATGCCGAAGATATTGGTCTGGAAGGTGCGGAGCAGCTGCTCCTCGGTGATGTCGCGGATATCCTTGTCGGGATGCTGCTCGCCGGCATTGTTGACGAGGATGTCGAGGCGTCCGAATTCGGACACTAGCTGTTCGATTGCGCGATCGCACATCTTCTTCGAGCCCACATCGGCCTTGATCGTGATGGCGCGGCGGCCCTCGGCCTCGACGATCCGCTTCGTCTCGGCGGCGTCGTCGTCCTCGAGCAGATAGAGGATGCCGATATCGGCGCCTTCCCGCGCGAAAAGGGCGGCGACCGCGCGGCCGATGCCGCTGTCGGCGCCGGTGATCATCGCGACCTTGCCGCTCAGGCGGCCGGAGCCGGGATAGCGGGGTTCGTAATCGGGCTTTGGCTCGAGCGCGCTCTCATGTCCGGGCAGCGCGTCTTCGTGGATCATTTCGGCGGTGTCGGTCACGGCAGGGCTCCTGAGATGCGATGCCGTTTGAACCGGTGCGGAACGCCGGAAGTTCCGCGTGTCTAGGACGTTGGTGGTATCGCCGCGGCGGCGGCGGGTTCAGGCGATGATGCCCGGACCCGGCGCGCTGCTGACGATGATGATGAACGCAGTGAGCGCGAACGACGCAACTCCGAAAGCGATCTGACGTGCCATTTTTCGGTCTCCCTTTTCTGCGGTGTCGCGATCAGGCGATCGGCATCAGCGGAGTCGAAATGAAGACCAGGGCGGCGGTGCAGAGCACGGCGCCAAGGACGGCGACGGTGTTGTTGAGCGAGCTGAAACGAGCGGTCATTGTAGTAACTCCCTGACTTTGGGCTGGCCGGACCATCCGGCTGCCGATGCCCGACAGGATTGCAGGGAGCGTGCCAGTTTCGCTAAGTCATTGAATTAGCTTAACAGGAGGATATGGGCCAATACGTAACTGGTGAAATTCGCGGGTTCGCGTGGTGAAATTCACCAACTTGCGGCACTGAACACCGCAAGATCCGCCTTAATCGGCGCGGACGCGGTTCCGGCCCTCTTCCTTGGCGGCATAGAGCAGCCGGTCGGCGCGCTGGAAAACGGTCGAGCATATCTCCTCGGGCCGCGACGACGTGACTCCCGCCGAGAACGTGATCTCGCCCAGCGGCGCGTCATTCTCGCGCATCCGGTAGTTCCTGGTCGCCACGGTCGCGCGGGCGGTGTCGAGGACCACGCGCGCGGCGTCCTTTTCGATTCCGGTGAAGAGGATCGCGAATTCCTCGCCGCCATAGCGCGCGACGAGATGCCCGCTGCACGCTTCGGTCAGCGCGGCGGCGATCGTCTTGAGCACGCGGTCGCCCACGGCATGGCCGAACCGGTCGTTGACCGACTTGAAGTGATCGACGTCGCACACCGCGAGCACCATGCTCGCGCCCGATGCGGCCTGGGCGGCATAGGCCTCTTCGAAGGCGCGGCGATTGGGCAGGTCGGTCAGCGGATCGCGCCGCGCATTGTCGCGCGCTTCCTCAAGCTTGGAGCGGAGCTCGCTCGCTTCGCGCGTCGCCGATTCGAGGCGGCTTTCGGCGCTGCGGACGCGCTCGAGCATTTCGGTGGTGATCCGCGCGACTTCGGGGATCGCGCCGGGCGCCTGCGTCATCGCCTGTGCGCTGGCGGCGAGATCGCGGCCGAAATCCTCGGTCTCGGCGCGCATCGCCACGACGATGTCATGGAATCCGTCGACTTGCATCTGAGTCTGCGCGACCAGCCCGTCGGCCTTTTCCTTGACCGCCGCCCCGCCGCTGACCGGCTTCACGTCGCAACCGAGCGATTCGACGTCACGCTGGGTAAGGCGGATGCCGCCCTCGGTCAGCGCACGAACCGCCTGGGCCAGCGAGCCGTTGGGATCGGCGAGCAGATGATAGGCGAACGCAAAATTGCCCGGATCGGGCGCCAGCCGCTGCTCGAACAGGAAATCGCCGATATGGTCGTAGAGGCGGCGCGCGGGGTTTCCCCCATTTGCTACCCGAACGGCCTTGGCACCGGACATAAAGACAATTCCCAAATGCCGGTGCGCCCGCGGAATAGCGGCGCGACGGCGTGTGGGGTCGGGCGATAAGGCCGAACTGCTAATATCCGGTTTTCGCGGGCTTCACCTTCGCGAAAGATGAAGGCTCCGCGAGAGGGGAAAGGTCCGTTTCGAACGCGAAACCTATCGTCCCTTGGGATGATCGCTCCGCCACGCCCGCACCGCCGCCAGCGTGCTGCTGACATGCCCCGCCGCGTTCATCTCGCTATGGACGAAGAGGATCTTGCCGTCCGGCGCGATGACATAGGAAGTGCGGTTGGTGATGTTGGTATCGGTGCCGTCGGGCTTTTTCAGGCGCACGTCATAGCCGGCGATGATCTGCGGCGTGGCGGCGAGCACCGGAAATTTGCCGGCGCAATATTCGCTCGAGAATTTCTCGAGCTGATCGACATTGCCCGCGGTCAGCCCGACCACGGTGGCGCCCGCGGCCTGGAAATCGGGAATCGCCTCGGCAAAGGCGTGCGCCTCGGCGTTGCACCCGCCCGTGAAGGCCGCGGGGAAGAAATAGACCACGACCGGGCCCTTCTTGAGCTGAGTCGCCAGCGTGAAGGTGATCGGCTTGCCCGCGACTGCGCCCTTGCCGACGAACATCGGAGCCTTGGCCCCGGTTGTCAGATTGGCGGCGGCGGGAACGGCAAGAGTGGCGATGGCGGCGAGCGCGATCAGAACCTTCGGACGCATGCGAGTCTCTCCCTGAAGCTTTGGTCTGAGTTTAGAACGCGCGCGGCCCGCTGTCCAACCTGTCAGCGCGTGAGCGATATGCCGATGCGGACATGCGTGTCGTTGACGTTCCAGTCGTCGAGCGCTTCGCCGTCGCCGGTGAAGGCCTGGCCGAACAGATACACGCCGAGCCCGCCGGCGCGCGTGAGCGGATAGGAGACGAACAGCTCGGCCGAGCCGTGCCGCGTCCTGAAATTGCCGCGCCCGGTGACCGAGACCTTGAGCCCGTCCTGCTTCTGGATCGACGCGGTGAGCGCGGTGTAGCCCCAATAGTCGCTGAGATTGGCAGCGATGCCCGGGGTGCTCGAATAGAGCCACGCCATCGGCGCGACGTCGAGCCGCCATTCATTGCCCAGGTCGAAGGACTTCTCGACGCGCACGAAGAAGCGATTGACGTCGATCGAGGTCGCGGGGCCCCGCCCGTTGCTGTCGTGGCGATAGCCGAGCGCGACTCGCGTCGTCTCGTCGATCGGGATGTCGGCATAGATTTCGGGGCTGTAGGTCGTCGCGCGGAACGGGCCCGAGGGCTTGTCGAGCGCCCAGAACATCGTCTGGGTATAGGCGAAGCGCAGATTGCCCAGCTTGAGCGGGGCATCCTCGGCAAAGGGGCGGAAGGCGAAGCTGACCTGGAGCTTGGCGCCCGAATCGCCCGCGCCATAGGCGGCGTAGATCGGCTCGTGCGGCTCGAACCGGTCGGTGAAGGCCGAGCTGGCGCCGGTCGAACTGGCGATAGTGACTTCGCCCTCGGGCGGCTCGGCGGCGGCGGGATGCGCCTGTGATGGCGGGATCGCGGTGCCGGCGATGCCGACCGGCACGTAGCGCGCCTTGGCGAATCCGCCGGGCGCGACGGTGGCGCGCGGACCAGGGACGCGCTCGAGGATCAGGCGAGTGCCGTCGGTCGCGGTGATCTCGATCTCGTGCGGGCCCTCGGCGGGAAGCGGCGCGTCGGTCTCGTTGATCAGGAACACTTCGACGCCGCGCAGCGCCTCGCGCTCCGACGCCACTTGCTCCGGCACCGCGCGCAGCTGCGCGGCCGCGGGCGTCGCGGCGAACAGGCAGGCGAGGAAGATCAGCGCGCGCATCGCCGCGGGAGTTGCCAGCGCTTTGTGACCTTGGCGAGTCAAAACTGGGAGGCTAGGGCGAGCGCATGCCCGTATCCGAGACAGACATCGAACTTGCCCGCCGCCTCGCCGATGCGGCAGGGGCGGCGATCCGCCCGCGATTCCGCGCGGAATTCGGGCTGGAGACCAAGGACGACCTGTCCCCGGTGACGCTCGCCGACCGCGAGGCGGAGGAGGCGATGCGACGGCTGATCATCGCCGAGCGGCCGATGGACGGGATTTTGGGCGAGGAATATGGCGAGCGCCACGGCACCAGCGGGCGAACCTGGGTGCTCGACCCGATCGACGGGACGCGCAGCTTCGTCGCGGGGCGGGCGATCTTCGGCACGCTGATCGCGCTGGTCGAGGATGGCTGGCCGGTGCTCGGCGTGATCGACCAGCCGGTCCAGCGCGAACGCTGGGTGGGCGTCATGGGGCGCGAGACCACCTTCAACGGCGTGCCGGTGCGGACGCGGGCGTGCCGCGAACTCAAGGGCGCGCAGCTCGCCACGACCAGCCCGCATCTGTTCGACGCGCATCAGGGCGAGCATTATCTCGCGCTGGCGGCGGCGGTGGGCAGTCCGCTCTATGGCGGCGACTGCTATAATTACGCGCTGCTCGCGAGCGGCCATATCGATATCGTCGTCGAGACCGGGCTCAAGCTCTACGACTTCGCGGCCTTGGTGCCGGTGGTCGAGGGCGCGGGCGGGCGGATGTGCGACTGGGCGGGCGACCCGCTCCATGCCGGAAGCGCGGGCGACGTGATCGCGGCGGGCGATCCGGCGCGTGTCGAGGAGATCCTGGAAGCGCTGGCTTGCGGGCACTGATTCCCTAGAAAATCCCCAGGAAGCGCTTGCGCTGCTTGCGCTTCTCGGTGCCCGACTGGCGACCGCTTTCCGACTTCGCGGTAGTGCCCTTCCCGACATCCGCGCGGGGCCGTCCCTTGGTGTCGCGCTGGCGGCGGGCGGAGGCGCCGGCGAGGACCGGGCCGCAATCGGCGGCCTTGGCGTCGCCGACATCGACAAAGGCGATGATCGCCGCGACGGGGCTGACCAATGCGCCGAGACCAAGCCCGACCCCCGCACGCGCGACCAATTCTCCGCTGATCGGATTGAGCTTGGGCGCCGCGAACCAGCCATTGATGCCGACCGGCGACTGGCCCGAGAACAGGCTGAACCTCTTGCTGTCGGCCTCGATCGCGAGATCGAGCGATTCGTTCCTGAAGCTGAACCCGCCGCGCCCGGCGATGACATTGCCCCGCGTGTCGATCAGGATCGGGTCCGCCGCGCCGATGCCGTTGCGCACGGTGAAGGCGACCAGCCCGCAATTGATCTGGACGGGCTCCTTGAGCTTCTTTTCGAACATCTTCTGGATGAAGACGCCGATGTCGAGCTCGGAAAGCTGGACGTTGCGGGTCCACAGCGTGCCCTTGGGGATGATGAAGGCGATCCGGCCGTTGGCGGTGCTCAGCGAATCATGGACGGTGTCGCCGACGCCCTTCAACTGCGCGCGCGCCTTGATCGTGCCGCTGGTTCCCGCCTCGGCCACGCCGAAGCCCGCGAGCAACGTCCCCATCGGGGTGGGCGACAGGCGGATATCGTAATCGGTCACGACGCGCGGATCGCGGGCATTGATGACCACGTCCGAACTGATCCGCCCGCGTGACAAAGCGAAGTTGAGCGGGCTGAGCGTGAGCAGGCTCCGGTCCAGCGTCAGGCCCAGCGTGATGTTCGAGATCGAGGGCAGATCGGGCGCACGCACCGCGCGGACATGCCAATCGACCCTTGCGTCGAAATTCTTGAGCGCTTCGGCACGCAGCGGCGCATCGGGCAGGACGCGCGGCGCGCCACCGACCATCGTCGTCGCGCCCTGGGCGGCGAGCCGGTCGGGATTGTAGCCGATGAAGGGCCCGGCATCGACGATGTCGAGGACGCTGGTGCTCAGCGTCGCAGTGATCATCAGCCGGGGCTGGCGGTTGATGATCGTGAACTTGCCGGCGAGATCGCTCTGGCCGAACCGGCCTTTCACGCCGGTAAAGCGCCATTCCGGACCCTGCTTGGTGAGCGCCGAACGCATCCGGTAGCTGCGCGTATCGGGCACGGCGACGCCGAGGATCGAGAAGAGATCGGCCAGGTTGCGCCCGCGCACATCGACGTGCAGGTCCGCGCCGTCGATCTCGGTCGCGCCGGGGAGCGTGCCGGTGATGTCGGCGATCGTCGAGGCGCCGCGGACATGGAGCTCGAGCTTGTTCTTGCCCCCGCCGGCAGTGGCGTTGGGGGTGAGCAGCGCGCCGGCGACCGTGAAGGGCGTGCCCCGGGCGCTGCCCTTCCCGTCGAAGCGGATCGCGGTGGAGAACCGGGTGTCGCGCGCCTCGACGGTCGACAGGCCGAGCACGGCGGTGAGCGCCATAATGGGGTCGCGATAGCGGATATCGGTGCCCGCCGCCCGCGCGGCGCGGATCATCGGCAAGTCGAGCGGCTCGCCCTTCCTGTTCGGATCCCCCAGCGTCCAGCTGTTGCGCTGGTGCTTCTCGTCCCATTGCAAATCGAGATTGGCGTCGTCGAGCGCGAGCCAGTTGACTCGCCGGTTGCCGGTGATCAGCGACCAGGTCGAGATCGTCGAATCAATCTTCTTGGCTTCGAAAAAATTGCCCTTCAGCCAGGCCGGATTGGCGACCGTCATCCCTTCGGCAAGGAATTTGACGTTCCACGGATTGAAATAAAGCTGGAAGTCGCCCGCGACCTTCACTTGGCGCGCGGTCTGGCTGGAGACGATGCGCTCGAACGGATGCTTGAGGAAGCGGCCCTTGGTGACGAACAGGATCGCCCAGGCAAGGACGAGCAGGCCGAACAGGGTTGCGAGGGCGGAGAGCGTCGCGGCAGCGGGGGTGCCAAGTGCGCGGGCCGGTCGCGCGGGGGTGGTTTCGTCCGCCATGGGTGAACTAAAGCCCCGCCGCGCCCGTGAGTTCCGAATCGGTTGCGTTGCAGCAGACCTTCGGCTATGCGCCCGCCTTTCCTCGAGCGTCAGGAACACGCCCGGCCATCAAGGGCTGCCGCGGCTGTTCGCATGTTCGAGTTTGCAAGGAGACCAAAATGCCCAAGCTCAAGACGAAGAGCGGTGTAAAAAAGCGCTTCAAGTTCACCGCCAC
>Ga0164241_10002761_pt1 | contig 18542 bp, 15 predicted proteins | sample OricomyardsoilBY_FD_108780 | JGI IMG/M metagenome (GOLD analysis project Ga0164241, IMG submission 108780) | Backyard soil microbial communities from Emeryville, California, USA - Original compost - Back yard soil (BY) | ecosystem: Environmental > Terrestrial > Soil > Unclassified | place: USA...
ACGCTTCGCTCTCCACGCTTCGCTCTTCCCGCTTCGCGCCCGCCCCCCCCGGCCGCGCCCGCCCCGGCCGCGCCGCGCCGCCCCGGCCGCGCCGCTCCTGCCGCGCCGCCTCTCAAAAACCAGCGACGCGCCCCCGCCCCCCGCGGTATCGTTCCGCGCGATGGCATCCGTCCAAAAAGCGCGCGACGCAGCAAAGACGTCGAGCGCGAACAAGCGTCCCGTGAAGACGAATGGCAAGCACGACACCACCCGCGCGCTCGTGCACACCCCGCACGCAGCAAGCGGCGGCATCGCGCTCGAGTTCGGCAGCAAGTGGGTCTACGAGCCCGCGCCCGAGGCGACGGATCACGCGATCATCGACCCCCGCTACGACCTCTTCATCGGCGGCCGGTGGGTCAAGCCCCACTCCGGGAAGTACTTCCCGACGATCAGCCCGTCGACCGAAGAGAAGCTCTCCGAGGTCGCCGAAGCGGACGAGGTCGACATCGACCGCGCCGTCGCGGCCGCCCGCTACGCCTACGACAAGTACTGGTCGCCGATGCGGCCGATCGATCGCGCGAAGTACATCTTCCGAATCGCCCGCGCGCTGCAGGAAAAGTCGCGCGAGTTTGCGGTCGTCGAGTCGATGGACGGCGGCAAGCCCATCAAGGAATCGCGCGACGTCGACATCCCGCTCGCGTCGTCGTTCTTCTTTTACTACGCCGGTTGGGCCGACAAGCTGAAGTACGCGTTCCCCGGCTCGACGTTCCGATCGCTCGGCGTCTGCGGCCAGGTCATCCCGTGGAACTTCCCGCTCCTGATGGCGGCGTGGAAGCTCGCCCCCGCGCTCGCGTGCGGAAACACCTGCGTGCTCAAGCCCGCAGAGACGACGCCGCTCACGGCGCTCCTCCTCGCGAAGGTCATCCAAGAGGCCGACCTTCCGCCCGGCGTCGTGAACATCGTCACCGGCGCGGGCAAGACGGGCTCGGCGCTCGTCTCGCATCCCGACGTCAACAAGGTCGCGTTCACCGGGTCGACCGCCGTCGGCAAGCGCATCCAGAAGGCGATCGCCGGCTCGAAGAAGAAGATCACGCTCGAGCTCGGCGGCAAGGCCGCGAACATCGTCTTCGACGACGCGCCGCTCGATCAGGCCGTCGAGGGCATCATCGGCGGCATCTACTTCAACCAGGGCCACGTCTGCTGCGCCGGCTCACGCCTCCTCGTGCAAGAGGGCGTCCACCAGACCGTCGTCCAGAAGCTGAAGGACCGCATGGCGAGCCTGCGCGTCGGAGACCCGCTCGACAAGAACACCGACGTCGGCGCCATCAACTCGAAGATGCAGCTCGACAAGATCAAGGAGCTCGTCGCCGCCGGCGAAGAAGAGGGCGCGGACCGCTTCACCATCGGGTGCGATCTTCCGAAGCGCGGCTACTGGTTCGCGCCGACGTTCTTCGACAACGTGGCGCAGTCGCATCGCATCGCGCGCGAAGAGATCTTCGGCCCGGTGCTCAGCATCTTGACGTTCCGCACGCCCGACGAGGCGATCGAGCGCGCGAACAACACGATGTACGGCCTGTCGGCCGGCGTCTGGACCGACAAGGGCGCGAAGATCTTCGACGTAGCGCAGAAGCTTCGCGCGGGCGTCGTCTGGGCGAACACGTTCAACAAGTTCGACGCGAGCTCGCCGTTCGGCGGCTACAAAGAGAGCGGCTTCGGTCGCGAAGGCGGCCGTCAAGGCCTCATGGCCTACCTCGAGGTGGAGTGATGGCCGCGCGCACGAAGACGAAGGCGAAGACGAACGGCGTGGTCTCGAACGGCGCGCGCGTGAAGGGTGGCGCCGAGATCGAGCTCGCTTCGACATGGCAGCCCGGCTCGCTGCACGTTCGCAAGGCTTACAAGATGTATGTCGGAGGCGCGTTCATCCGCTCCGAATCGGGGAGGTACTTCCAAGTGCCGGAGACGCGTTCGCCGGGTAGCAAGAAGAGCCACGTCGCGAAGGGCTCGACCGAGGTCGAGAACATCCCGCTGGGCTCGCGCAAGGACGCGCGTGACGCCGTGAAGATCGCGCACGGCGCTCAAGAGGGCTGGGCGAAGCGCACCGCGACGAACCGCGGACAGATCCTTTACCGCTTGGCCGAGATGCTCGACGCGCGCCATGGCGAGCTCGAGGCCTCGCTCGAGCGAGCGGGCCGCACCGCGCTCGACGCGCGCCGCGAGGTGCTCGCCACGATCGATCGCGTCATGGCGTTCGCGGGTTGGACCGACAAGTACCAGAGCCTGTTCTCGAGCTTGAACCCGGTCGCCGGCCCTCACTTCGACTTCACCATCGCAGAGCCGATGGGCGTCGTCGTGGTCGTCGCGCCGCAGACGCCCGCGCTGCTCGGCCTGGTGAGCGCTGTCTTGCCGATCATCGCGTCCGGTAACACGGTCGTCGTCCTCGCGAGCGAGGACGATCCGCGGACGGCGATCACGTTCTCGGAGGCGATCGCCACGAGCGATCTGCCGGGTGGCGTCATCAACATCCTGACCGGTCGCGTGAAAGAGATGCTGCCGCACCTCGCGAGGCACATGGACGTCGCGGCGCTCGATCTCCACGGCGTCGACAGCGAGCTCTCGCGCCAAGCCGAAGAGCTCGGCTCGGACACGGTGAAGCGCGTCCGCGTGCGCAACCTCGGCGGCTCGGCCTGGTACGACGACGAGGCCTGCTCGGCGCCGCGATGGATCGAGCGCTTCGTCGAGATGAAGACGATCTGGCACCCGTCGGGCTCCTGACCGCTCCGAGACCGCTCAGAGAAGCGTGCCGTGCGTGAGCTCGAGGCCCTGGCAAGCAAGCTCGGGCTTCGGTTCGAGCACGCCGGCATGGTGCCGGGGGCGCGCCTCCACGGCGTGCTCGACGGCGTCGGCGTCGACCTCATCGCCAACCCGTCGTCGATCACGACGCGCGGCTGGTTCTCGACGCCGCTCGATCTCGGGCTCTCGATCGTGGCGCATGTCCCGTTCGCTCCCGCGTTTCGAAACCGTGTGACGGTTGGGGAAGACAGCTGGGACCTGGAGATAGACGCGTACGCGGATGAGCCTGATCGCGGGCGGGCGCTCCTCTGCGACGAGCTGCGCTCCATCGTCACGCAGTGCAACATCGGCGACCCCTTGTTTCGAATCGACGACCGCCACGTCGAGCTTCACGGTTTTGCGTTCGATGCAGAGGTCTTCTTGCGCCGCGTCGCTGCGGTGGGTGCGGCCGTCGAGGCTGCGCGACGCGAGGTCCCGGTCGCGATGCCGCTCGCCCGATGCGCCGAGGCTTGGAGCGCCGTCGCGCGCGCGCGCAATCTCGATTGGCAATCGACGCCGCTCGGCATTCGCGGCGCGACCGATGGGCTCGGTCTGGACGTCTCCACGCTGCGTCGGAGTCGTGGAGGCCACGACGTCGGCATCCGCTTGCGCGTACTCGAGCCTGCGATGGTCCCGAAGCTCCGCATTCGGCGCGAGACCACCGCCGATCGAGTCCGCGCGTTCTTCATGCGCGGAGAGGTGCAGATCGGCGACGACGCGTTCGATCGCGCGTTCCTCATCGATTGCCTCGACGCAGACCTCGCGCGGCGTGTGCTGTCGCCGCCGGTCTGTGCGCAGCTTGTCGAGCTCTGCGCACGCTTCGAAGCCGTCGAGCTCTCCGGCGCTGCGCTCTCGTTGTCGGGGGACGCCGCGGCGGTGCAGCCGGCGGACCTCGATCGCGCGCTCACGCTCGGGGCCGCGCTCGCCGAGTCGATCGCGAACGCGGCCGCGGAGTCACGCGGTCCCTATCGATGAGGCCCGGCAGATCGATGAGCCTGCGCCGGCGCTACTGAATGACGATCTCGCCGAGGATCGTCGGGCCGTTGCCGAGATCGTGCGGATAGAAGTCGAAGGTGTCGGCCGCCGTCACCTTGCGTACGACCGGGTCGAACGAGCCTGGATCGATGCTGCCCGTGCCATGCGGGAAGCCCTCTGCACCCTGGTCGGCGTGGATCTCGTGCGGCACCGTGTCGTCGTTGAAGAACTTCACGGTGATCGTGTGCGTCGCGTCCATCGTCGGCAGCGCCTTGATCATCGTCGGGTAGTCGCCGAACGCCTGGGTCGTGTTCGCGTACGTCGCCAGATCCTTCGGGATGATGATCGTGATGACGGGGTTCACCGTCAGGCTCGCCGCTGCGCTCTTCGAGCCACCCGGCGAGGTGCCGGTGACCTGGAAGGCGAACGAGCCTGTCGCCGTGCTCGACAAGGTCGTCAGCGTGAGACCGATCGTCTTCGGGCTGGTTCCGTCGAGCGACACGGTCGACCCCGAGAGCTGCGACGTGACGTCGCTCGGAAGACCATCGACGTGAAGCAGCACGTCGCCGGTGTACCCGTTCGGCTCGATCGTCACGGTGAGGTTCGTCGTGTCGCGGAGATCGAGCGCCGGCGCGGTCTCGTCGACGCTGACGCCGAAGACAGCCGTCTGCGCCGTCCCGCCCTCGCCGCCAGTGCCGGCCGACGTCGTCGTGCCGCCGCCGCTTCCGTCCGAGCTGGTCACCGTGTCGAGGGTCCCTGACGAATCGCCGCCGCCAGTGCCGAGCAGATGGTCCGGAACATCGCTGCACGCCGCGGTCAGCGTCGCAGCGAGAAAGCCGAGCGTCAGCGTCGAGAGCCTGAGGGAGCGTGCGTCGTGCTTCATCGACTACGAGGCTACCCCGGGCGCGCGTATCGCTTCAGCAACGAAGCGATCTTCACGCAAATTGAGTGGGAGTCGAGCGTGGGGCTTCGTGCGACCACCCCGACCGTGGCGGCGTATGCTCGGGCCCATCGTGGAGACGGATCCGGACCTCGAGTTGGCGAACGCCCGTGTGGGCTCCGTCGTTGGAACGTGGACGCTGGAGCGCGTCCTCGGCGTAGGCGGCATGGCGAGCGTGTTCGCGGCGCGTCGCCCGGACGGTGTCGTCGCAGCGGTGAAGCTGCTCCATCCGTACCTCGCCGAGTACGAAGAGGTTCGTCATCGCTTCTTGCGCGAAGGTCCCATCGGCAGCGCGCTCGCGGCGGTCGGGCCACTCTGCCAGGGCCTGCCGGTCGTCTACGAGTCCGGCCAGGCCGACGACGGGACCGCGTATCTCGCGCTCGAGCTCCTCGTCGGCGAGACGCTCGACGCGCGCCTCACACGCGAGGGCGCCTTGCCCGTCGGTCATGCGATATGGCTCGCGCACCAGGTCCTCGACGTGCTCGTCGTGGCGCACCCCCACGAGATCATCCATCGGGACATCAAGCCGGAGAACATCTTCTTGCCTGCGGCCGGCGGCTTGAAGCTCCTCGATTTCGGCGTCGCCCGCGTTCTGTCTGCCCTCCCGGACGGCAGCCGACTGCCGGAGAAGACGCGAACCAAGACGGGAGCCATCATCGGCAGCGTCCGCTACATGGCGCCAGAGCAAGCGCTCGGAAAGGTCCGCGAGATCGACGGACGCACCGACCTCTATGGCCTCGGCGCGACGCTCTACCACGCGCTCACGGGCTTTCCTCTTCACGCGGGGCTCGGCGATGCCGCGCTGCTCATCGCTGCCGCCACGAAGCAATCGCCGCCCGTGAGCGAGCGCGCCCCGCACGCACCCGCCGATCTCGCGCTGATCGTCGACCGCGCGCTGGCGCTCGCGAAGACCGAGCGATACCCCGACGCACCCACGATGCGCGCCGACGTCCTCGCGGTTCGCGCAGCGAAGCCTCCGCCGTATGTCGTCGCCATTCGCGAGGGCCGGATCGCTCCGGGCGCGACGCTGCCTCGGTGAGCCCGGCCCGACGTCGGACACCGCTGTTTTTGTCGGAGCTTCGTCCCGGGGCGGCTTCGCTGCACTGCGTCGAGCGATCGCCCGAACGTTCTCGCTCGTCATCATGGTAGGGAGGGGTTTCGTGCGCCCTACGGCGGAGCAGCTCGCCACCCTCTCGAAGACCGAACGAGTCACGTTCGAGATAGGGCACTTCCTCGCGCGGCCAGAGCTTGCGCCGATCGGGACGGCGTGGACGCTCGCCGTCACCGGCGGCCTCATCTGGTCGTGCGGCAGCAACCGCCTCCACGTCGTCGGGCTCGAGCACCTCGAGCGCTTCGGAAAGAAGGACTCGTTCGTCCTCGTCGCGAACCACCGCTCGTTCTTCGACTTCTTCGTGATCTCCGCGGTGCTCTACTGGCGCACGAACGTGTCGCGGCGGATGTTCTATCCGACGCGCGGGAAGTTCTTCTACGACAACCCCCTCGGGACGGTCGTCAATCTGGCGATGAGCGCAGGGCGCATGTTTCCGCCCATCCTTCGCGAGAAAGAGAAACGCGCGTTCAACCGGTATTCACTCGAGCGGTGCATCGCCGAGCTGGACGTCCCGGGCACCGTGCTCGCCGTGCACCCCGAGGGCACGCGAAACAAGAGCGGCGACCCGTACGCGCTCTTGCCCGCGCAGCCGGGCGCGGGTCGCCTCGTGCTCGCCGGCAAACCCACGATCCCCGTGTTCGCGGTCGGCATGACGAACAGCTTGGGCAAAGAGCTCGTCCAGAACTGGACCTCACCCGAGACGAGCCGCATCGACGTCTACTTCGGCGAGCCCATCGACTTCTCCGACCTCGAGCCGAAAGCGAGCTCGCTCCGCGCGCAGAAGGTCGCCGCCGATCGCTGCGTCGCGGCGATCCGGGCGCTCGCGACGCGTCAACGCGAAGACGCCGCGAAGCTCGGCTGAGAGCTCGGCTGAGCGACGGGGCGCCTCGGCGACTACGTCGGGCGCGTGTCTCAGGGGATGAGCACGTCGAGATCCGCGGCGCAGAGCTCGTTCACGGCGACGTCGGCGTCGTTGACCGAGACGCTCACCACGAAAGGCGTCGTGTCGCCGACGGGGCAACCGTTGCCCTCCCACGCGCCGACGATCACGTAGGCGTCGCCAGCCGTCTCGATCGTCGTCCCGCCCTCTGGGCAGTCGTAGCCGTCTGGGTTCGTGACCGAGCACGAGAGCTCGTCGTCGAAGAGCAGGCTCTTGCCGCCCGGATCGAGGATGAAGCCGAAGAGGTCCGCGCCGGCGGGGGAGCCGACGTTGTCCGCGCGAAGGTGCAGGCAGTCACCGACGGCGACCGGCACTTTGTAGATCTTCGCGGGCCACGAGACGCTCGTGTCTTCGGGGCACAGCGTCGTGTTCGAGTCCGAGAGCGCGAGCGGTCCCATCGCGTCGCATTCTTCGGTGGTCCCGTCGGTCACGGTGATGGGAGGGCACTCGGCGCTGCCGCCGGTCCCGCTGCCGCCGGTCCCGCTGCCGCCGGTGGACGTCGTCGCGCCGCCGTTTCCGTCGATGGCGCCGCCCGTGCCCGCGCCTCCCGTCGAGGCCGTGGTCGAGGCGCCCCCTGCGCCCGGCCCGTTCCCCCCGATCGAGGTCGAGGTCGTCGTCGTGTCACCGGTGCCGGTGGTGATGTCGGTCTCGGATACCGAGCATCCGGCGATGCCGCCCATCGCGACGAGACCCAGAACGAGGCGCGAAGAAGTCCAAGAGCTCATGCGCCGCCTTTACACCAACTCCGCGTCGACCTGGACCCTGCGTCGCTCGGCGTCGGCGATCGACGCCCCTCGAGTCAGGTAGTCGCGCTCAGAGGCACTGCGAGTTGTCGTTCGGATCTTCGTAGTCGCAGAAGAAGATGTCGAAGTCGTTGGGACACCAGCAGTACTCGCAGTAGTCCACCGTCGAGCCGAAGCAATCGATGTCGACGACGCCGCACCCACAGTCGCAAGCTCCGTCGCCGTAGTAGGTCGGGTCACACGTCCACGAGCCGCCGCCACCGGTCGAGGACGAGGTCGTGACCGTGCCGCAGACGTTGGGATCTTCGTCCGAGCCGTTGGCGCAGTCATCTCCGCCGTCACACTGCCACGACGTCGGGACACAAGATCCGTCGCCGCAATCGAACTGACCCGCGCAGCTGCCACCGGTCGAGCTCGTCGCGTTGGTGGTGCTCGTGGTCGAGCTCGTCGTGCTCGTGGTCGAGCTCGTCGTGTTCGAGGTGCTGTTCGTCGTGCTGGTGGTGTTGGACGACGTCGTCATGTTCGACGTGGTCGGGTTGCCAACAGTGACGTTGCCTGCGCCGCCGGTTCCGGCGCCGCCGCTGCCGTCGTCACCGATCGCGTCCGAGGATCCCTGGGCACAGCTCGCGACCGCGAGAGCCGCCACAAGACCGATGCCCAAGCCCAATCCCAAGCCAGCGTGCTGCTTCACGAGTCACTCCTCGTCACGCCCTAGGCGCGACCTCTCATGGTATCCACGTCCCCGCCCGAGACGCGAGCCCGACGTTCGACGCGGCGCGGCGCCGCGAGTTTTCCCGCGTTGGAACCGACAGACGCGGTCGACGTCACCGCTCGATGGCGGGCGGCTCGGTGAGGAGCTCGCTCACCTTCGCGTCGTACCAGCCCTCGACCGCGCTCCGAAACGGCCACATCCAGCCATACGCCGGGCTGGTGAACTGCGTGACGATGCGCTCCTTCAATCGCGTCGAACGCAGCGCTTCTACGCCGCGAAGCTCGAGCGTGGCGCGCAGCGTCTCCGAATAGGCCTCCCATTCGAGCCGGGCGCGGCCGTACGCCAAGCCGAGCGGGAGCGGCAGGAACAGGTAGACCAGAATCATCAGCGGGAACGTCAGTCGACGACGCTGGCGCAGGTGGATGCGCTCGTGCCGGAGCGTGATCACGGCGTCGATCGGGTCGGTCTCTTCCCACCCGATTGGCACGTAGAGCGTGTCGCCGATGACCGTGTAATAGCGATCCATGAACTCGCGTTGCCCGCCGAGCGTGAGGATCTTCAGCGCCACGTCGATCGCGTTTGCGAAGCGGCTCTCGGCCTTCTTCACGATGCGGAAGCTCGGAAATTCGCGATGGAGCTCCTCGATGAAATCGGTGAGCACCGCGCGTTCGCTCGGGTCGCTCACGGCACGGGTTCGCTCGACAGGTGCGCGCCGACCGAGAGCGCGCGTCCCGCGACGAGCTCGTCGGCCGAGAGCGCTTTCTTTCCTTCGAGCTGGCCGCGCAAGAGCTGAACGCGCCCCTGTCCGCACGCGATGAGCAGGCTGCTCTTCGTCGCCTCTACGATCGTGCCGGGAGCGCCGCCCGCGTCGCCGCCCGCGACGCGCGTCTCGAGGAGCTTCACGATCTTCGATTTGCCAGAGGTCGACAGATGCGCGAACGCCCCGGGCCACGGCGTCATGGCGCGGACGTGATCGTGGACCTGCTTCGCGGATCTCGTGAAATCGACCAGGCCGTCCTTCTTCTCGAGGATGCGCGCGGCGGTCGCGCTCGCGTGATCTTGCGCGGTCGCCGTGACTTCCCCGCGCACCGCAGGCAGGACGCTCGTGCGGACGACGTCCGCGGCGCAGGTGGCCAGCGCGTCGGCGAGCCCGGCGGCGTTCATGTCCTCCGGGATCGCGATCTCGGTGATGGAGAACACCGGCCCGGTGTCCATGCCTTCGTCCATTTGCATGAGCGAGACTCCGGTCTTCGTCTCGCCCGCCTCGAGCGCCCATGTGATCGGCGCGGCGCCGCGATACTTCGGCAAGATCGACGCGTGCAGGTTGAGGCAGCCCTTGCGCGGCGCGTCGAGCACCGCGGGCGGCAAGATGCGTCCGTAGGCAATGACCAGCGCGAAGTCGGCCTCGAGCGACGCGAGCCACGCGGCGAAGTCCTGCGTCCTCACCTTCGTGGGTTGGTGCACCGGGATGCCGAGCTCGAGCGCGCGCTCCTTCACCGGCGGCGGCCGCAGCTCGAGCCCGCGGCCTGCAGGCTTGTCGGGTTGGCAGACGACGGCGACCACGTCGGCAATCTCTCCGAGCCCGACCAGGCTCGGCACTGCGATCGCGGGCGTGCCGAAGAAGACTGCGCGCGGCCGGCTCACTCGGACTTGGCCTTCTTGATGCGCTTGCCGTCCGCGTCGAGCGTCCCGGGCTCTGCGCAGCAGCGAAAGCCGGTCTCGTAGAACTGAAAGCCGGGCTCGTGCGCGTCGTTCGTGCCGCGACACCCCGTCCACGGCTTCGCCCAGAAGCCGCCCATGAGCGCGCCGGGCCATTTCCGCGTCGAGCGCGTCGATACCCACTCTTCGACGTTGCCCATCATGTCGAACACACCGAAGCTCGAGACGCACCCGGGGAAGCGTCCGCTCGGCGTCCCCTGCCAGAGTCGATCGGATTCGGCTTTTGCGACGTCTCCGCCGCCGGCGAATTTTCCGAAGTCGACCTCGCGCCACTTCTTGTCGCTGTTGCAGACGGACTTGTCGACGGCCCAGCCATACGCGAGCGGCCGATAGGTCGGGCCCTCGCACGCCGTCTCCCACTCTTGTTCGGAGCACATGCGCTTGCCGCGGTCCTGGCAGAATTTCTTGGACGAATTGTAGCTCCGCATGACGAGCGGGCTCGCTCCGCGCTTGTTCGGTGCTTCGAACTGGTCGACGCACACGCGGATGTCCTTCGTCGGGCCCTCGAGCGCCGTGATCCCCTCGAGGTAGCCGAAGCAGTGCGTGTCCTTCGTGTCCTTCTGCGGCGACGTGCAGAAGTGCTGGACCTCGTCGTAGTGCGTACCGACGACGAGACGCATGTCGGTCGGGCACTCGGGGCTCGGCCCAGGGTCGAGCGTCGCGGGCGAGCCGGCGGCGGCGGCGACGCCGAATGAGAATCGGAGGAGCGCGACGAGCGGGTCGGCCATCTTGCGTCGACAGCCTAGTCGTCAGCGGACGGGCAGGCTGCCGAAAAGCAAATCGAGTCGAGTCACCGCAGGGTCGGTACTCCATGCGTCACGATCCACGCGAGCCCGCCACCGGCAGCGCAGAAGATCACCAAGACGAGCAGGTACAGCCACCACCGCGTCCCCTGGCTCGGTCGTGCGCGATCGTCCGTCACCGTCGCGGCCATGCGCCCCGGAAGCGGTCGGGACGCAGGTGACACGTGGCCGTCTCCCAGCGTGGGGCCCAAAGACGACGACGAAACTGGACCCGGCATGGGAGTCGACGTGGGCCCCGTCGACATGGGTCCCGCGCCGTAGGATTGCGGGAGCACGGGCATCGCCTGCATCGGCAGCCCCGTCACGCGTTGCTGCGATAAAGGTCCGAGGTGCGTCGCGCCGATGGGCTGCGCCCCGGCGGCGTAAGACGGCGGAACACCCCACGAGGGCGCGGCTTGTGACGCAGGGACCTCAGAGCCTGGGATCGGTTCGGCCATGATCGTCCCGGCGCCGAACGATGGCGCAGGTCCGCTGCCTGGCGATCCACGCGCCGCCGATAGCCGTGCCTCGGCGTCCTCGGGGGAGAGCGCGACGGTGCTCGCGAGCCGCGGCGCATATCCAGGGGATGCGTCGAGCCGCGGGCTCGCGGGCGCGAAGCTGCTCGGGACGCCGCCGCTCATGAACTGCGTCCGCGCGTTGTCGTCGATGTCCTCGAGGTTCTTCGACGGCGGCGGGGGCACGGCGCGCGCCTCGGCCGCGCGCATCACGGCGCTCAGCGTGCGGGGCTTGCTGTCTGCGGCGCCCGCGTCGCCCTTGCGCCCCTTGTCGATTTTGTCCTCGAGATCCGAGAAAGTTACCCCGCCCTGCGCGAGCGCGCCGCCGAGCGCTTCGTGAAACCACTTCTGCTGCTCGATCGTGTTGCGTCGCACGAACGCAGACAGGGACGCGTCGTCGTCGTCGTAGAAGCCGCGCTCTCTTCGCCACGCGTCGAGGAGCGCCTTGATCTCCTTCGCCGAGCCGTACCGATCCTTCGGAGGCTTCTTCAGGCACCGTCGGGTGATGTCCACGAAGACCGGCGAGACCTTCCGGTGCCGCAGGATGTCGACGGGATCGGTGGACGAGACCGCGATCAGCACCTCGAGATCGTTCTTGCCCATCCACGGTCGCTGGCCGCTGAGCAGCTCGTACATCATGACGCCGAGCGCGAAGAGATCGGCGCGGCCGTCGATGCCGCCGCCGCGGGCTTGCTCTGGCGCCATGTACGCGGGCTTGCCCTTCATCATGCCGATGCGCGTGCTCGTGAGGCGCTCTTCTGCTTTCGCGATTCCGAAGTCCGCGATCTTCACGACGCCGTCGAAGCCGACCAAGATGTTGCCTGGCGTCAGATCGCGGTGCACGAGACCGAGCGGCGCGCCGTTGTCCCCGAGCAGACCGTGCGCCCCCTCGAGGCCCGAGCAGATCTGGGAGATCAAATTCGCCACGGTCCGCTCGGCGAAGGGTTCCTGCTTCTCCTTCGATTCTTTGATGAGGCGAGAAAGGCTCACCCCCTGAACGAGCTCGACGGCCAGAAACATTCCGTGCACGTCACGTCCCCACGCTTCGACGCGGACGACGTTCGCGCTCGCGATGCGCGCCGTGATCCACGTCTCGTCGAGAAACATGTTCACGAACTCGGGCTCTTGTTCGATCGACGGATTGAGCCGTTTCACCGCGAGATGTCGACCGTCGAGGCGACCGCCTGCGACGCGACAAAGCTGCACGGTACCCATCCCGCCACGGGCGATGTCGGCGAGCATGACGAGCTTGAGGTCTTCCGCGGGAGGAAGGCCAGCGTGCATCGGCTGCATCCTACACCGGCGCCTCCCGTCCATGGGTAGGTTGCTCCAGGTTAATTCTTTCTGTCCACGCGATGTATTGCGCGACAAAAGGATTGGACGTGGGCATCTTCGGTTTTAAGGTCCGAGCCTAGAGGAAGACTGGTTCATGTCCGACAAGAAGAATCCCCCTCCGATGCCGCCGCGATCCGAAGAAGAAGTCGTCTTCGGCGACGAGCTTCCGGTGCTCCCGATTCGTAACGCCGTGCTCTTCCCAGGCGCCGTCGCGCCATTCGACGTCGGCCGCGAGAAGTCCGTCGCGTTGGTCGAAGACGTCGACAACCTGACGCAGCCCATCATCGCGATCTTCGCGCAGCGCGATCCGTCGACCGACGATCCCGGCTACGAGGATCTCTACCACGTAGGTTGTGCCGCTCGCGTCTTGAAGGCGTTGAAGCACAGCAGCGGCAACTACTCGCTGATCCTCCAGGGGCTCGTGCGCATCCGCCTCGACAGCGTCGGTCAAACCGCGCCGTACATGAAGGCGAAGATCCGCAAGCTCGAAGAGCCGACGACCGAGGACGTGGAAGCCGAAGCCCTCGCGATGAGCCTGCGCGACATCGCCAAGCAGGTCATCCAGCTCATGCCCGAGCTCCCGCGTGAGGCGGGCTCGCTCATCGACAGCATCACCGCTCCCGGCGCGCTCGCGGATCTCGTCGCCGCGAACCTGGACGCACCGGTCGAAGAGAAGGCGCAGCTCGTCGAGACCATCGACGTGAAGGAGCGCGTTCGCAAGGTGCTCCGGCTGCTGACCCGTCAACTCGAGATCTTGAAGATGCGCGAGCGCATCAACTCCCAGATCAAAGAGGAGATGGGAAAGAACCAGCGCGAGTACGTCCTGCGCCAGCAGCTCAAGGCCATCAAGGAAGAGCTCGGCGAGGACGACGGCGATCAGGGCGACCTCGACGGCCTCGAAGATCGCATCGCGAAGGCGAACCTCCCGAACGAGGCAGAGACCGTCGCGAAGAAGCAGATGAAGCGCCTGCGCACGATGCAGGTCGGCTCGGCCGAGTACACGGTGGTCCGCACCTACCTCGACTGGATCCTCGATCTGCCGTGGACGAACTCGACGCCGGACAACCTCGAGATCGCCAAGGTCCGAGAGGTCCTCGACGAGGATCACTACGGCCTCGAGAAGGTGAAGAAGCGCATCCTCGAGTACCTGGCGGTTCGCAAGCTGAAGCAAGACAAGAAGGGTCCCATCCTCTGCTTGCTCGGGCCGCCCGGCGTCGGAAAGACGTCGCTCGGCCGCAGCATCTCTCGCGCCCTCGGGCGCAAGTTCCACCGCATCTCACTCGGCGGCGTCCACGACGAGGCCGCCATCCGCGGTCACCGACGTACGTACGTCGGCGCGCTGCCGGGGCAGATCATCCAGGGCATGAAGAAGTCGGGGACGACGAACCCCGTCTTCATGATGGATGAGATCGACAAGATCGGTCACGACTTCCGCGGCGATCCGTCCGCTGCGCTGCTCGAGGTCTTGGACCCGGAGCAGAACAACACGTTCGCCGACCATTACCTCGAGATCCCGTACGATCTCTCGAACGTGATGTTCGTCGCGACCGCGAACATCGCCGATCCCATCCCGCCGCCGCTCCGCGACCGCATGGAGATCCTCGAGATCCCCGGCTACACGCGCCGAGAGAAGCTCGCGATCGCCAGGCGTCACCTTCTCCCGAAGCAGCTGAGCGAGCACGGATTGACGATCGAGAACGTCGAGATCACCGACGCCGCGCTCGAGCTCATCATCGACAGCTACACCCGAGAGGCCGGCGTTCGCTCGCTCGAGCGACAGGTCGCCTCGGTCATTCGCGGCGTCGCCGTGAAGGTGGCAGAGGGGGATGACAAGAAGCGGAAGGTCGACAACGAAGACGACCTCCACGAGTTCCTCGGCGCGGCGCGCTACACGAGCGAGGTCGCAGAGCGAACGGCAGAGACCGGCGTCGCGACGGGCCTGGCCTGGACGAGCGTCGGCGGCGAGATCCTCTTCATCGAGGCGACGCGGATGTACGGCACCGGCAAGCTGCAGCTCACGGGGCAGCTCGGCGACGTCATGAAAGAATCGGCGCAGGCCGCGCTCTCCTTCGTCCGCACCAACGCAGAGCGCTTCGGCATCCCGAAGGACTTCCTCGAGAAGAGCGATCTGCACATTCACATTCCGGCGGGCGGCATGCCGAAAGACGGCCCGAGCGCGGGCGTCACGATGTTCACCGCGCTCGTCTCGTTGCTCACGGGCATCAAGGTGCGCCACGACGTCGCGATGACGGGTGAGATCACCCTGCGCGGCCGGGTGCTGCCGATTGGCGGCGTGAAAGAGAAGGTCCTCGCGGCGCACCGCGCAGGCATCAAGCGCATCTTGCTCCCGGAGCGGAACCGCCCCGACCTCGAAGAGGTGCCGAAAGAGGTCGTCGACGAGCTGCAGTTCCTGTTCGTCGGTCGCATGGAGCAGGTGCTCGAGGGCGCGCTCGAGTCGATGCCGGTGCCGTCGGCCCCGAGCGAGGACAAGCCCGCCGAAGTGAAGGCCGAGACGGCGCGAAACTAGGCCGCGCAAACCGACAGCCGATGCGGCGCGGCCCGAGAGGGCTCGCGCCGCAGCGCTTTTGTGCCCACGGCCGCGAAGCAGACGTCGTCCGATATGCTCCTCTGCGTTTGGCGACGAAGCCGAACGCAGGGAGGACGTCTTGCGAATCCTAGGTTTCAGCTTGCTGCTGTGCGCGCTGTGCGGCTGCTCCACGACGTTCTACGGGAGCGCACCGTCGGGCGTCGCCGGTCAGGTCTACGTGGTCGGAAACGACGTCACGCGGCACGCGATCTGGCTATGTCCGGTGGACGGCGACGACGACGAGTGCACTCCGGTGGAGATCGAAGAATGAAGCCGCTCCCGATGCTCCGACTCTTCGCCTGTCTACTCGTCGTGACCGCGACCTCCGGCTGCGTGTCTGCGTTCACGAGCATCCAGAAGCAAGAAGACGGCAGCTACTTCCTGACGCAGACGAAGTCAGGGCCGTTCTTCGTCGCCGGCTCGAGCTGGAAGTGCGTCCCCGCCGGCGAGACCGTGATGCAGTGTCATCGCGTCGCGGTGCCATGAACGGACGTCGCCAACGGGTCTGGGCGGGCGCGTGCGTCGGGGTGGCGACGTCGTCCGTGCTCCTTTGCACGCTCGCGTCCTGCGAAGCGACCGACCCCACGCCGCCCGCGTCCGTCGACGCATTCCGGGCCGAAGGCGGGGTGCTCCACGACGAGCAGGGGCGCGAGATCCTTCTTCGCGGGCTCAATGCGCGGGTGCTCGGCCTCTTCGACGTGACGTTCGACGACGGACGCACACCGCTCGAGACGATTCCCCCGTTCGTCGAAGAAGACTGCCGCGTCATGGCCGAGGACCTCGGCATGAATCATTTGCGCTTGCCCGTGAATTGGAGCGCCATCGAACCCGTCCAGGGCACCTACGACGAGGCCTACCTGTCGCGCATCTTGGCGATCGCAGACGCGTGCTCGAAACATGGAATCTCGACGCTGGTCGATCTCCACCAGGACGCCTTCAGCAAGGAGATCGGCGAGGACGGCGCGCCGCTCTGGGCGATCGTGCCGCCCCCACCCGAGCTGCTCGAGGGGCCGCTCGAGGATCTCGGGACGCGGCGGACGAGCGCTCCGGTGATGAACGCGTTCGACTCGTTCTTCAACGACGCGAACGGGGTCGAGACCGCGTACGCGAAGATGGCCGCGTGGCTCGCCGCGGGCATCGACGGCAAGCCGGGAGTCGTCGGGCTCGAGCTCATGAACGAGCCTGTGCTCATCATCTTCGAGGGCCGGCTCGACGACTTCCACGATCGCGTGGCGGCAGAGGTGCGAAAGGTCGCGCCGGAGCTGACGGTGTTCTTCGAGCCGAACAGCCTTCGCAACCTCACCGATCGCGCCGACGTGCGGCGCCCGGTCGCCTTCGACGACGCGGTGTACGCGCCGCACGTCTACACCGACGTCTTCGAGGACGGTTGGGCATCGATGGACGCGCAGGCGATTCGAGACAGCGTGACGCTCGTCCGCGCAGAGGCGGACGACCTCGGCGCGACGCCGTATGTCGGAGAGTTCGGCGCGGCGCCCGACGCGAACGGGCTCGCCTATGATCGCGCAGCGCTCGACGCCTTCGATCGCGAGCGCATTTCGGCGGCGTTCTGGGTGTACGAAGAGTGGTCGCAGGGCAGCTGGGGGCTCTACGACACCGCTGCGAATGGCGAACGCGGCCCCTTGCGAGCAGACGTCGCCGACGCAGTCGCGCGGCCGTTCCCGATGGCCGTCGCCGGCAAGCTCGACGCCTTCGCGTACGAGGCCGCGACGCGAACGTTGACCGTCCAGATCGAGGCCGCGTCGGGCGGGACGCATGTCCTATCCGTCCCGGGGCGCGTGTATCCGAGCGGCGTCGTCATCACCTGCGACGGGACGGCGGTCGACGCGACGCCGTCCGGTGGACGCGTCGAGGTCGGCTGCGCCGGGAGCACCCTCGTGATGGCGCCCGCAAAGTAGCCATGACTTGCGGAGCGCCCGAGCACCGCTCTTCGAGGGCGACCCGACGGCCTGCTGTGTGGGCCGTCGGCCTACGGCGTGTTCGGTGGCACCACGGTCAGCACATAGTGCTTCGTCGCCGCGTCCCATTGCCATGTAGCGCTTCGCGGTTTGCCGTGACGCTTGCCGCGGATGCCAAAGCTCGTCCAATCGGCGTTGTGAAAGCTCTTTGGTATGCCGTCCCATGCGTCCCACGCGCCGGGGAAATCGGGCCCTTCTTCGGCAATCTCTGCGATCGTCCCATCAGGCTTGACTGCGGCGGCCTGCCAGGCAGGTGGCTGATACCCATAGACATAGTTGGGCCCCCCCTCGTCGTACTGAAAGAGGTGGAGCTCTTCGCCGCGCTGTTGAATCGCGTCGGGTCGCGATAGGTAGCTCTCCGCGACGAGCTTGCCGTCGAGCAGCGTGATGATCGAGCCGCGCGCGCGTGCGATCGTCAGCTTCCCGTGGGTCTCGAGCGTCTCGAGCAACGCCTCGTTCGAGAGCAGGAGCGCAGGCCGATCGGGGCCGGTCGGACCGCCGATGGCGCCGGGTTGCGTCGGCTTGACCTTGCTCGGCGCGACCATGACGTCCGGGACGGAGATCATCGTGATGGTGTCCGGCGTCGCCGGCGCATAGGAGATCTCCGACATCACGCCCCCGTTCAGGACGCCGCTCGCGTCCTTGAAGACCGAGGCGAGGATGTCTGGGTGCCCGCCGAAGGCCACCGGCGTCGAGAGCTCGAGACGTGTCCAACCCGGGCTCGGTTTCGGCGGCTCGTCGCTGCCGGGGTAGGGCGCCTCTGGAGGCGTCTGCATGGCGTCGGTCGGCGGACCGAACGCGGCCGCAGAGAATAGGTAGGCAAGCGGCGCCTGTGCGAGGTCTGGGAGCGCGGTGAGCGGCAGCTCGACCTCGAGGCTCGGCTCCCGCGCTTCCTTGCCGAAGACCGGAGCGGGAGACTTCATCGACGCGCCGGGGATGGGCGTCGCGACGCCGGCGGCGTCCACGAGCGCGACGCCCTGGTCATCGATGCGCAGCCGTCGAATGAAGCGCTCGCGGTACTCGAGGCTCTGCTTCTCGTACCTCGCGAGGATGTCCAAGCACGCTTTGGCCACCTCTGGCGGCTGGGGACGACCGTCGTCCCAGCCCGCTTCGATGAGGGGGATTTGTTCGAACTGGCAAGTCTCGCGGGTGAGCTCGTGGGTGGTGCCGCCGCGCTGCGACCAGCCGATGTCCGGGATCATCGGCACCGGGGTCGCGATCGCGATCGACAGGCTCGGCGGCTTGGCCCCAGCCCAACCGATGGCGAGGACGAGCCGCGTTGCGTCGACACCGATCGCGACGACGTTGCGGTTCGGTTCTACGCCCCACTCGGTGATCGAGCCGTCGAGGAGGTACTTCTTGGGCAATTCGCGGGCAGAGAGTGCGATCGCCTCTCCCG